>Ga0315291_10007941_pt1 | contig 13065 bp, 12 predicted proteins | sample YL17G12_20_MG_FD_203070 | JGI IMG/M metagenome (GOLD analysis project Ga0315291, IMG submission 203070) | Sediment microbial communities from Yellowstone Lake, YNP, Wyoming, USA - YL17G12_20 | ecosystem: Environmental > Aquatic > Freshwater > Lake > Sediment | place: USA: Wyoming | collected... | reverse complement strand
AAGGCCATGGCAAATTTACCATGCGCCGTGCGAAGTGCCTGCAGCTGCGCCGAGTATTTTTCGAGCACCGCATCGACGGTGCCGAAGCTGCCGAGGCGCTGCGCTTCCTGCAAAATCACCATCTCTGTAGTAAATAATGCCAGCGAGGCTTTCCAGTTGGCGCTATCTACTTGCGTCCCAGTTTGATCTGCTGGGGCGAACAGCGCGACTCGGACCGCCGTATATAATTCGATCTGACGCTGGCTATATGGAACCTGATTGATGGCCAAGACCAAACGATTGCCGAGTTGCTGGGCTAAAGCCGGTGTCGCAGCAAAACCAGCAAAGGTCAATACCGCAACCAAGTAGTGGGAACGCAACTGCGGCATTCGTCGTTTAGGTGTCCTCAGCATACTCGAAGTCTAACGCAAAACACCTATGGTGAGCTATCACTTACCCGAAAGGATGAGACACCTGCCATTAAACTGTGAATTGAGCATTGACAGGGAGCGAATTGATAAAAACGTCCGGACAAGGGCTTGACTTCCGTTTCGATCGCTGTAAACCTGTATGAATCGCACCTTAGAGGTCTCTTTTAATCTCGGTAATTTGATTGCTATTGGAGGATTTCGCATGAATAAGGCTGAACTCGTCGAGGCCATTGCCAAGGTCACCCTTCAGACGAAGGCGGACACGGAACGTACTCTTGATGCGCTGACTGACACCATCGCTAAGAACATCAAGAAAAAGGACGGCGTCAAGCTCGTCGGCTTCGGCACCTTTGCCGTTTCCGCTCGCAAAGCCCGCCTCGGTCGGAATCCTCAGACCGGAGCGGAGATTCAAATCCCCGCTCGCAAAGTGCCAGTATTCCGCCCAGGCAAGGAGCTGAAAGAAGCAGCGCGTTAATCCGCACTCGCTTTCAGCTCAAACAAAACCCTCCAGCCTAAACAGCTGAGGGTTTTTTTGGAATGATCGGCAGAAGCGACAGCACCGCCTCAGTCGGCGTAAGCATCGCCTTCTTCCAAGAAATCGACTAAGCGGAATTTGGCTAACTGCGCCGCAGCAAGTGTCGCCATTTCGCCGTCGCGCTCGTTGTCGTCCTCACGGGCGAGTAGGTAAGAACCATGGTCGCCGGGAGCAGTTCCGGGATGATAATTCAGGACTACCCACATTTCCTTATTTTCACGATCAAACACACGAAACGGCATCATATTAAGAACCTCGGTTACCAGGTTGGTTAAAACGGTGACTAAGCACCGATGTGAGCCAGGGATACTATCACGACTCTGCTAGTTGATCAGCACCTGAATGTGCTGCACCTCGTCGCTATCACTACGGAAGACCGCGGAAATATTGCATACTTTTTCCAGAAAAGTCTGCGGGCGATCAAAGGCAACAGTGATAGCACAGGTCAGCTTGCCATTCTGCGCAGCGGCAGGCGCCGGCTTTAGGATACAAAAAGGGTTAATTTGGCGATCAACTGAGCGCGCCACAGCGTAGAACTGATTTGCACAGGCAGTGGCATTGGCTTCATCAGAGGCCGCCACTAAGGCTGCCGAGGTGAAGGCCACCTTGGCATCGATCAAGGCATCGACCACAGTATAGACGCCGGTAGCACCGGCTTGCGCCTTTAAACCTGTGACTGCTTTAGCCGGCTCGGCACTCGCAGTACCAGCGACCAAACCCGCAAAGGCTCTCTGCGGCGGCCTTGGTGGCTGGCATAAACCCGAGATCGGACTGCCACCGCACAAATCACTCTGAGCCGGAATCGGCTGGCAGGTTCCAGACCTTCCGACACTTGCCGCCACAGCCAAGCCTGGGAGCTGGACTGCTGCCTTTGGACAGATTCCTCGCCGCGGCTGCATGGTAGGCCCACTTGCATCTGGACGGCGCTCGACATTGCCACCCGCAAGCGACGCCGAAGTCGTTTTGCGACAGCCACTGAGGATGCTCAAAACACCAAATAGAATCAAATATTTAGATTTAGGACCCGGCCAAAAATAATTTGCGCCATTGACCGCTAGCGCACGGTTCAAGCTATTTTTGCACGGATTCTTAGATTGAAACATAGAAGGGAACATGTTTATCCCACCCCAGAAAATGACCCGCCAGGCTCCCGTATCGCATCAGCAACAAGCAGGCAATCAAGCTAGAGTAGCATATAATATGAGCAACTAGATCCGCCGAGGTGAGTTCAGCGAGCAAAGGAACAGGGCCCTTAGCGCACCATACCCGGACCCTCCGAAGTCGCCGAAAAACGGATATCCGGGTTGCGTTCTTCCATCAAGCGCAAGCGCCAACCCTCATCGACAAGGATTGTAGGCAATTGGTGCTGATCGTAACAAACGTTTTGCGCATTGTCTTGGATAAAAGCCGCCAGCTTTTCGGCCTTGTCCGAGGTAATCCAACGCGCGACGCCATAGGGCAGATTGACAAAGCGCACCTGCACCCCGTATTCGGCGAGGATACGGTAGAGCACGACCTCGAACTGCAATGGCCCAACCACACCAAGGTACTGATCGTTGGCATGCGCCGGCCTGAAGACCTGGACCGCGCCCTCCTCGGATAACTGATCCAGCGCCTTGCTTAGCTGTTTGGATTTAATCGGATCAACCAGGACAACGCGGGCGAAGTGCTCGGGCGCAAATACCGGAATACCCGTAAAATGCAGGCCTTCGCCGCAGCTAAGAGAATCGCCAATACGAAATACGCCTGGATCATGGATGCCGACGATGTCGCCAGCGTAGGCCTCATCGACCAGGCTGCGGTCTTGCGCCATAAACTGCGTCGGACGCCCAAGCCGCATTTCGCGCCCCAAACGCACGTGAAAAGACTTCATATTGCGCTCAAACCGCCCTGAGCATATCCGCATAAAGGCCACGCGGTCCCGATGCGAAGGGTCCATATTTGCTTGAACCTTAAAGATAAAAGCCGAGAACTGCTCTTCGTTCGCCGCCACATCACGCTCGTTAGCCACGCGTTTTAGCGGTGCCGGCGCAATCTCAATCAGCGCCTCGAGCAACGTCTGTACTCCGAAATTGTTGACGGCACTCCCGAAAAATAGCGGCGCTAACTTGCCATCCAAGTAGGCCTGACGATCGAATTCATCGCCAGCACCCGTAAGTAACTCAATCTCGGCGATCAAGCTCCGAGTCATCTCCTCACCCAGCTCGGCGATCACTTCGGGGCTGTCTAAAGCTAGCCCTTTGAGCGCAACGGGGCGGGCCCGGTCGGCGTTTTTTTCAAAAATTAGCAGCTGGTTGCTCATACGGTGATAGACGCCGCGAAAGGTCTCACCCATACCGATCGGCCACGTCACAGGATAGCAGGCGATGCCGAGGGTCTTTTCAATCTCGTCCATCAGCGCGAAGGGATCGCGGCCCTCGCGGTCCATCTTGTTGACGAAGGCCATGACCGGGGTTTGCCGCAGCGCGCAGACCTCAAATAATTTCTTTGTCTGCGTCTCGACGCCGTTGGCGGCATCAATCAACATCAACGCCGAGTCAACCGCAGTCAAAGTCCGGTATGTGTCCTCGGAAAAATCCTGGTGACCAGGGGTATCGATTAAATTGATTAAGTGCCCGTTGTAAGGAAAGTTCATCACGGAGCTGGTGACCGAAATACCGCGGGCCTTTTCGATCTCCATCCAGTCGGAGGTCGCAAATTTTTTCGAGCGCTTGGCTTTGACCGTGCCGGCCAGCTGGATCGCTCCACCGTAAAGGAGGAGCTTTTCGGTTAGGGTTGTTTTACCAGCATCGGGATGGGATATGATCGCAAAGGTGCGCCGTTTGGCAATCTCGCGGGACATTTCAACGGACATCGGTGCATCCTATCGTGGCCGAAGCAGGGGCGAGAACGGCGAATTCGCTACTCACGTCGGCCTTAAAAGTCAGGGGCATAGCATAGTGTGGTAACAAGCATGGTTGGCCCGCCATCAGCGTTTTACCGAGGACGCTAACCCGGCCCGAGAGCATCAGCAAAGCGCCGTAGCCTCCCTCGATGCTCAACCTCAGCTCAGTGCCGACCGGCTGGGCGCAGAGTAGCGTCTTATAGTATGGATTGGCCGGAAACTCACGCACCGAAATGCCTCCAGCCAAGGTGCTGACCCTTGGCTGCTGCCGCAGCGTATCGACATAGGCGGCGCCCACCTGCCGCTGGGGGTCGATCAGCTGTAAGCTCGCCTCGACGTGCAAAGCGCGCGGCTGCCCGTGCACCTGATCCAATTGCCCATTTTTATCGTAACGCCTACCCCAATCCCACAGCCGGTAGGTCTTGCCGGTCTTGCCGGTGAGGATGCGCTGCGGCTCGAGGACGGTAACGCCCGCACCGATGGCATGGGTTACACCCGGCTCGATAGAGAAAAAGTCGCCTGGCTTGACCGGGACGAAGTTGAGTAGTTCCTTGGCCTTATCCCCATCATTAAGCACCAGACGCAGGTCATCCCGGGAGACCGCCCGCGAGAACCCGAGGTAGATCCCGGACCCGGGAGCCGCGGCTAGGATCAGCCATGACTCGGGTTTGCCGCACTCATCCGGCGTAAGGAAGCGGTCACCGTCAGCTGGATGCACCTGCAGCGACAACGGCTCTGCTGCGTCGAGCAGTTTCAACAGGATCTCACAGCTGACGCCCTTTGCGCGCACCAGCTCGGGCGACAAAATCGCTTCCGGATAGCGTTCTATAAGGGCCAACAGCTCACCTTCGGGCCCTTGATTGGGCACGAATCGAGAGGGGAAGGCCGGATCGCAAGAAAACTCCCAAGATTCACCGATGTGCTGACCTCGGGCTGCCGGTACTAATTCCCGTTTATAACGTTCACCGATCACCTGCCCCCCCCATGGAGTCCTGGTCAGCGGTGTAAAATTATCTGGCCGCAGCAGTAGTGGCGCACGCAACCACAGTGGCAGGCCTTCAGACCAGTCTCTTTGGCCCTTGCTGCTCTTCATGGACCAACCGCTGAAAACAGGGATTTTTCGCATAATTCAATTAAAATATGGATCACCTTGATATGCAGCTCCTGGACTCGATCAGAGTACGGGGTCGAGCTCGGCGTGCAGATCGCTAGGTCGGCTAGCGCGCTCAATTTGGCCTGACTATTACCCGTCAAGGCGATGACTTTCATCCCGCGCTGGCGGGCTGAGACAGCGGCGGCCAAGACATTGACGCTTGATCCCGACGTGCTGATGGCGAAGAGCACGTCGCCTGGCCGCCCATGCGCCTCAACAAAGCGAGAAAACACCTGGTCAAAGCCGAAGTCGTTGGCCGCACAGGTGAGATGAGCGGGATCGCTGATCGCCAGTGCGGCTAACGGGGCGCGTTCTTGGCGAAACTTGCCCGACAGTTCCTCGGCAAAATGCATGGCATCACACATCGAGCCGCCGTTGCCACAGCTATAGACGTGGCCACCGGCTTTGAAGGTATCAACCAGCAAAGTGGCGGCGGCGGCAATTTGCCCCAGCGCCGGCTCATTTTTCTGCAGCTCGCTGAGCGCGGTGTGAGCGCTAGCAAGCGCGGCTTTGATCGCATCAAGATGTTCCTGCATGACCCGTTCCCCTTTGTTTTGTCAGCTTACACCATGCTGGCCGAGCGGTAAAACTTCGGCTATAAAGACGCCAGGGGGGGTCATTCATGGACCAACAGACACGTGTTGCCACCTTTGCAGGCGGCTGTTTTTGGGGTGTGGAAGAGCTAATTCATGACTATCCTGGGGTGGTGGCGACTTGCGTCGGCTATACCGGTGGTGATTTAATTAATCCGCGTTACGAACAGGTCAAAACTGGACATTCGGGGCATGCCGAAGCGATCCAAGTGCAGTTTGACCCGGTACGCCTAAGCTACCCCGATCTGCTACGCTTTTTCTTTCGGCTGCACGACCCTACCACCGTTAACCGACAGGGCAACGACCGCGGCACCCAGTACCGCTCGACCATCTTCTACCACGATCAGGAGCAGCGGCAAGCGGCGCTTCAAGTGATCGCCGAAGTCGACGCCGCCGGCCGATGGCCAAATCCAGTAGTCACCCAGGTCGTAGCCGCCACCACATTTTATCGGGCCGAGGACTACCACCAGAAGTATCTTGGGAAAAACCCGGGTGGCTACACCTGTCACTTCGTCCGTGATTGACCCGCCCATGGCGGCTGGGTAAACTTGCAGCCACACGTTTTATTGCTGACAATATGGGCGGCCAATGGCTTACAAAAAATTCCTAGTCGACAACCCGACCTGCTCCCGCCGCTACCACCTCACGTATAACGACCAAGACAAAACGGTCGCTACCACGCAGGTGCAGTGCCAGCAATGTGGCGTCATCATCTTCAGCGCTAAAAACCACCCGAAGGTCACACTAGCACGCGAGGAAAATTTGATAAAAACCTCGCAGCTCGCCGACCTCTTGGTGAGCGACTGCGCTTTTGAAGACAGCCTGTCCAAGCGCACGATTCCCGGCATGCAGGATCAAGATTGCCACGTCTACCCGAATCATGCCGTTCCCGTCACCAGGCCGGGCAGCTGACCGTGCGCCGAGGCCCAGGCCCAGGCCATGTAATCGTCATCGATCCAGCGCTGCGCAAGCCCGAGCTGGCTTCGCTCAACCGCATGGCCTTAGCGGCACCGCTGCCCTTGACCTACCATCTACCCGCTATGTTTGGGATGGGTTCGTTGCACCAGGAACATATGACCCATGCTCGGGCGATCCTCGTGCTGGGCAGCGCATCCAGCGTCAACGAACGCCTGGACTGGCAGATGACCCTGGAAGCCTGGCTACGCCCACACCTGGAACGTGGCATGCCGACGCTCGGTATTTGCTACGGCCACCAAATGTTGGCCCACATCTTTGGCGGCCGCGTTGACTATATGTTTCCAGACCAACGCAAGCATGTGGGGATGCGCCAAGTCACCATGGCGGCTACTCCTTGGGCCTCTAGTACTGCAGGGCTGGTAGCAGTGTCGCATAACGAACATGTGGCTGACGTGCCCAGCTGCATGCGAGTCATCGCCTACAGCGCCGAGGTTGCGGTCGATGGCCTGGCGCACGCGACGCTGCCGATCTGGTCATTTCAGTCGCATCCAGAGGCAACTCCAGAGTTTTTCGCAGATAGGGCGATCGCTATAGCCGATCATGCCCTCGGTTTTGGCCACGACCTCCTCGACCGTTTCATCCGCTTTGCCGCGACTAGAACTCCGCACCTGGGCAGCACCTAAGGTGGGCACCTTTGCCATGGCTGTAGGCAATAAAAGCCCGGCATAAAAAATATATTCCAACAATTAAAGATAGTTACTTAAAATACTGCAGCCCAGCCTAAACTCCTGGCCATCCGGGTCGATGAAGCCCTTAGGAACACATGATGTAGTTCCGCAGGAATTAATGACAGGAGGTCAGCGTTATGGGTTTGCGTATCCGGACCAACATTGCGTCTTTGACGGCGCAGCGCAGGTTAGGCAGTTCCACTGAGGCACTGCAGAACTCAGGCAATAAGCTCGCTTCTGGCGAGCGAATCAACAAGGCAGCGGATGATGCCGCGGGCTTAGCCATCTCGGAGAACTTGCGTGCAGACGTACGTTCCCTGAACCAGGCCAAGCGTAACACACTAGACGGTGTGTCGCTGGTGCAGACGGCAGAAGGCGGTCTCATGGAGACCACCAACATGCTGGTGCGCCTGCGGGAGCTAGCGGTGCAAGCCGCCTCCGACACTGTCGGAACGAAGGAACGAGGCTTCCTCGACCAGGAGTACCAGTCGCTCAAAAGTGAGATCGACCGGATCGCCAGCTCGACGGAATTCAACGGCACCCGCCTTCTAACCGGTACGACCCAAATTGCCGAAGACATGCACAAAGGCGAGAATCAATTCCCGCTTGAAGTACAAGTCGGCAAGGACTACTACCGCGACACGGATTCGTTGGAAAACAAGGCGACCGTCAACGTTATCCGCCTGGATCTAAACAACATCAACGGTTTCTCGACCGGCGATAATTCGCTGATGTTGGACAAGACCATGGCGGGCGAAGACGTCGCCGGGATCTCAGTGAAGCATGAAGCTCAATTGAGCATCGGCCGCCTCGATGAAGCCATCACCACGGTCAACAGCTACCGCGCTTATCTCGGCGCAGTACAAAACCGGATGACATCAACGATCGCGAACTTGGGTGTCCAGACTGAAAACTTGGATACCGCACGTAGCCGGATTCGCGACACGGACTTTGCTGCTGAGACAGCGGAGTACACCAAAGCGAAAATCCTGCAACAAGCTGGTACCTCGGTCTTGGCTCAAGCCAACCAACAGCCCCAAGTGGCTCTTGGCCTACTACAGAACCTATAAGCGTGAGTTACTAGTGTTTAGTGCTTAGCTCCTGATTCATTAATTTAACGCGGGGGGAGGTTCCCTCCCCCCGCGATATAAAGATGAACTGCATTGAGCAGCCACGAGAGAGTGTTCAAGTCAGTAAAAGTCTATAGTCACATGCGGCTATGGTGCGCCTCAGGACATTTAAACCGGCGTAAACGCGCTACATCAGTTTGATTTAAAATGCCCAAAGCGCAAGATTTCCGACAACAGACGAAAAGACAAATTCTAAGATAAGCAGGACACTGATGCGGGGGCGGCGGATACCGGCGTAGTTGAAGCTATATCTTCTTATATCCACGGATGCCACGGACCGCTCGGTAATGACCCATCTGGTTAGCTGCGGTGTGCCATGCGGCGTTTTAATCGACGCGCCAGCGAGCCCTTCATTTGCTCGACGGCGCTAAAAGCACAAGGGACCACTACCAGCGTCAGGGCGGTAGACAGTAAGAGTCCGCCGATCACCGCGACACCAAGCGGCGAGCGCGCCTCACCACCGACACCGTGCCCGAGCGCGATCGGCAGCATCCCACCACCTGCCGCAAACGTCGTCATCAGAATCGGCCGCAACCTAATCGGGCCGGCCTCCAACAATGCGGCATCCACCGACATCCCTTCCTGGATCTTCTGCATGGTGAAGTCAATCAGCAAAATACCGTTCTTGGTGACGATCCCCATTAGCAAAATGATACCAATCATAGTGAAAATCGACATAACCTGACCGGTGATTAATAACGAGCCAAACGCCCCGGTAAGCGACAGGGGTAACGCCGCCATAATCACCAGCGGTGCCAAGTAGCTCTCGTATTGAGCGCAGAGGATCATATAAACAAGCAACACCGCCAGCATCAGCGCCTTGAGCATCGCTTGAATGGAAGTTTTCATGATGTCGGCCTGACCGTTGAGCGAGTAGCTGACCGTGCTCGGCATCGACGTCTTAAGGTAGTCGTCGAGCTGCCCAACAGCCTTATTTAAATCCTTGCCATTGAAGTTCGCGAGCACGGTAATCTGACGCAACCCATCAAAGCGATCCACTGCCGACGGTGCATTGGAAGGAATGATTTTCGCCACCGAACCAAGTGTCAGCTGCTGCCCCTTGCGGCTGATCATCGTCACGCTAGCCAAGTCTTCAGCGCTAAGGCGGTCCTTATCAGCGATACGCAAGCGCACATCAAAAGATGAGCCCTTGTCGTCGATCTCAGAGACCTTATCGCCCTCAAACAGGGAGCGCATGGTCTGGCCAATTTGCGCCGCCGAAACACCGACATCGGCGGCCCGAAGCGGGTCGACCACGATCAGAAACTCTCTTTGCGTCTTTGGCTTGCTAGTCGTCACGTCGACGGTGCCCGGCACATTGCTCTTCAAATATTCCGCAACCTTATCGGTAAAGCCGACCAGTACCTCATAATTGTCTGATTTAAATACGTACTGGATCGCCTGGGCTTTGCCGCCACCGGCTCCGCCGGCTTCGCTGACGTCAAGTTCTGATCCACCGACGGCAAACTTGGGTAGGAGTTCGTCGCGCAAGCGGTCCATTAATTCAAACTGACCATAAGCTCGACTTTCTTTCGGCACTAGCAGGACTGCTAGCACAGCTTTATTCGGCTTTTTGTCTGAGCTCGCAGCAATCGCAGTGACTACACTATCGACGCCTGGATAACCGTGCAGCGCATCCACCAACTCAAGGCAGCGCTTCTTGGTTTCTTCAATAGTCGTACCTTCGGGCAAGACGTAGTTGACGTTGAATTCAGATTTGTCCTCCTTGGGAAAGAAGGCGACGGGGACAAATCGCAACATGACGATGCTAAGGACAAAGGTCATGAAGCCACCAAATAGAGTCAATGCTCGGTGGCTAAGACACCACTGAAGACTGGTCTTATAAGACCGGTCCAGCCACTCAAGTAGGTCCTCAATAGTCTGCCAGACACTCAGCAAATATTTGTTCTTAGGCTTCTCCCCGTGTGCGCCAACATGCGGCTTAAGCCATTTGGAGGCAAGCATCGGCGTCAAGGTAAAGGCGACAAACAGTGATACGGCGACAGCAAAGGTGACGGTCAATCCAAACTGAAAGAAGAAGCGACCAATAATACCTTCCATAAAGGCGACCGGGACGAACACCGCACAGATGGTCAACGTCGTCGCCAGCACTGCCAAGCCAATTTCCGCAGTGGCATCGTTAGCAGCCTGTGCGCCATCCTTGCCCATCCCTAAATGGCGGGCGATATTCTCGATGACGATAATCGCGTCATCAATGAGTAGCCCAATCGACAACGACAGTCCCAAGGTGGACATCTGATTGAGCGAGAAGTGCATGAAATCCAGAAAGGCAAAGGTCGCTATGACCGCGGTCGGCAAGGCCACCGCCGAGATCAAAGTGATGCGCAAATCGCGCAGAAAAACCAGTACAATAAAGGTCGCCAAGATGGCGCCCAGCACTAAGTCCAGCTTGACCGAATCGATCGAACCTTTGATATATTTTGAGTTGTCAGTGACCACCCGCAACTCAACGCCGTCAGGCAAATTCTTTTGCAGCTTGGCGAGCGCCGCCTGTGTTTCGGAAGAAACAGTATTGGTACTGGTACCGGCTTGCTTCTGAATACTCATGAGAATCGTCGGATTTTTATCGACAAAGCTCGCTGAGGTTTCCTCGGCTGCCTGATCTTCGACCTGGGCAACATCGCTGATGCGAAGCCCGGCGCGGTCCCCGCCGATGACAGGCAAAGCGGCGATCTCAATGCCATTTGCAGTCCTGTTCCTGACGCGTAGCGTCAGGAAATTCATTGAGTTTTGCACTTTGCCCGATGGCACATCGAGGTTTTGCTGCTGAATCGACTGGATAATGTCACCAGGAGTTAGACCAAAACTCGCCAGACGTGACCGGTCGACAAAAATTTGCACTTCGCGCTCGCGGATCCCTGCAGTCTGTACCTGCGCAACACCGGTGACCCGTTGCAATTCAGGCAAAATGGTATCCTTGGCTAGCTTGGACAAGGCCGCGTAGGAGGTCTTTTGATCGCCAGTCAAGGCGATGCTCAAGATCGGCGCTCCCCCGATATCGAGCTTCTGAATAACTGGGGTCTTTGCCTCGCTAGGCAGCTTGGATAGCGCCGCAAAGACTTTATCCCGCACCTCCTGCGCCGCCAGGTCGCCCTTTTTTTCAAGTTTAAAGCTCAGCACCAGAATGCCGAGGCTCGGATAGCCTGTGGACGACAACTTATCCAAGCCGGAGATGCCGTTGACAGCGTCTTCCATCGGCTTGAGCACCCGTTGCTCGACCGAGGTCGGATCAGCACCTGGGTAGGCTATCGACACGGTGACCACGGGGAAGTCGACATCCGGAAACTGATCAACCGGTAGACGCGGCAAAGAAAAAAGCCCAAAAACGATCAGCACGAAGTTAAGCATCGTGGCGAAAACCGGCCGTTTAATCGAGATTTCAGATAAGATCATAAACTACCCCAACGAAAGCGGCGCTGCAGACGGCAGCCCACAAGTCCAAATGCAGATCAACACCCTGACAAAACACCTGCCTTAGTCGAGCGTGCCTTCGGCATATGAGCCGGCAACCACCTTTTTATCGTAATGTTCCAGCTTACCGAATACGGCAAAGGTCCGCGTTCTATCGCTAATGACAGGGACTATGCGGGTGACGATCGCCTTGCCCACGTAGTTCGCAGATGGCACCGACACGCCGATAGCATCACCGACTTTGATCTTGCCCATCAGACGCTCCGGGGCCGACAAGCTGATTTCAGGCTCAGCTTGATCAAACACCTGAAGCACCGGTGCTGGCGGCGCCGGCTGCACGCCCTCGCCTTCGAACTTAAGCTGCTCAGAAACAACGCAATCATAGGGCGCCGTCAACTTGGTGTCTTTCAAGGCGTCGGCCGCGGCCTGCGTTTCCAGTTCAGCCAGGCGCAAGCCAAGGCGCGCTTGATCGGCTCCGGCTTTCACCCGGTCGTAGGTCGTCGCCGTCGAGGCGTTTTCCTTTTGCAGTTGCAGCTCGCGCTTCAGCTCCTTTTCGGCCGTGTCGAGCTGGACCTTGACGTTGTCACGGCGCAACCTGGCCAGCTCTAGCCGGATCACAAAATCACGGTCATCGAGGGTGGCTAGGACATCCCCCGCCTTCGCCGCTTCGCCAGCACGGACGTTTATGGATTTAATATATCCGGCCACACGAAAGCCCAACTGAGCGTGACGCACGGCCACAATCTGGCCGGCTAGGCGGTATTCGCTCGCGGACGGCTGCGGCGGCTGACCGGCGGGCAGCGGCTTGTCGCCGGCGGCGGGCTCTGCGACATTGGTAGCGGCTTCACTAACCGTTGCGGTGGCGGCAGCGACCGGGGCGGCCGCCTCTTCTGCCTTGACGACCACTGCACTCTTTGGCGGCAGGGTTGCCTTGGCGCCGACTTCGTTGTGGCAGCCGACAACGCCAAGCAGCGCCGCGCAGAAGCTCAAAGATACTTGTTTAGATGTGGGCATAGGGCTTCCTTTTGCTAGAGTTTTGGCTGCTCGGCGCCGAGCGCCCTTTGCGTCTTGAGATTCCAGCGTACAAGATCAGTCTGGGTAGTGACCAGCCGGCCTTTAGCCGCCGTGCGGGAGGTTTCGGCTAGCACTAAATCCGTCGCCGATCGGCTGCCGGTCCGAAACCGCACCTGCTCGATGCGGTAGCTTTCATCGGCCTGATCGACACCGAGTTTAGCGACTGCGAGGGATTCCTGTGCGGCCTTGTAGTTGGCTAGGGCCTGTA
>Ga0315291_10007940_pt1 | contig 13066 bp, 16 predicted proteins | sample YL17G12_20_MG_FD_203070 | JGI IMG/M metagenome (GOLD analysis project Ga0315291, IMG submission 203070) | Sediment microbial communities from Yellowstone Lake, YNP, Wyoming, USA - YL17G12_20 | ecosystem: Environmental > Aquatic > Freshwater > Lake > Sediment | place: USA: Wyoming | collected... | reverse complement strand
ACGGCGGCGGCCCTCCGCTACATCGAGGCGGGCCACGCCCGAGGGAAGGTCGTCGTCGCGATCTGACGTGGCCGAGAGCCAGGCTGCCCTCAGGGCACGCCCGAGGAAGAGTCATCATCACGACGAAGCAGAGCGAGGCTCAGGAACGAGGCAACTGAAGCCATGACGGATGTGAGGATCATCCTCTCAGGGTTGTGGGTGGCCGTGATGCTGACCTACCTCCTGGGGGATGTCCTGCGCGGGTTCGCCGGCGACGTGACACCGGGCGAGATCGGGGGCCGAAAAGCGAGCCAGGGAATGTGGCTCGGGATCGCCGTGATCATGCTGATCCCGATCGTCATGGTCGTCCTGTCCCTGACGTTGCCGTATCCCGCCATCGGCTGGGTCAGCATCGTCGTGGCAGTGGTCGTCGTTGCCTTCAACCTCGCTGGCCTGCCGTACGTGGGCATGTACGACAACTTCCTGATCCTCGTGAGCATCGTCTTCAACGCATTGATCGCCTGGCACGCATGGACGTGGGTCTCCACGGCTTCCTAGCCTCGTCGCCCGAGGGATATGGGTCCTCGAGCGGGTCCTGAGGATCGCGTCCGACGGAAATCCCGTCTGGCCGTCACCGGCGGCAAGGGATGCCGCATGGACGCGCACCAGCACGTCGTCATCACCGGCTACCGGCTTGTCGATCTCCTTGAACTCGAGGACGTCCGCTGAGCCGTAGTCGATTTGGACGACTGCCTTCATGGTGTTCCTCGGATTCCGTTCATGCCTGCCCAGTCCAACGTGTTGCGCATGAGCGGCGCTCAGCCGCATCGGGATGGGTGTAGTTACCGGCGTCCGCTCGACGCGCTTGTTTGATGGGAAGGCCGTTCGCGGCCTTACCTCACCGCGACGACCACGTTGCCCCGCTTGTGTCCGTTGTCGACGTACCTGTGCGCATCGACGATGTCGTCCAGAGCATAGGTGCGGTCGATCACCGGCCTGATCTCACCCTTCGTGGCCAGCTCGCCGAGCAGGACCAGGTCCTCGCGACGAAGGTTCGGTGTCCCGTCGTCGACCGAGACGCAGGCTCCGCCGGAAGCCAGCGCCCGACGGCACTGCCGGAGAGCCGCGGCGCTCTTCCTCTTGCCCACGGCGTCGAAGATCAGGTCGTAGCGCGCTGCCCTGTCCGTGAAATCCTCGTGGGTGTAGTCGATCACCGTGGTCGCGCCGAGCGATGCCACGAGGTCTACGTTCGCAGTGCTGCAGACACCCGTGACTTGGGCGCCGAGGTGTCGCGCAAGCTGCACGGCGGACGTGCCCACCGCCCCCGAAGCCCCGTAGATGAGGACCCGTTGTCCTGCCCGGACATCGGCCCTGCGCAGGTAGCTGAGCGCGAGCAGGCCACCGTAGGGAATGGCCGCGGCTTCTTCGTCGGTGAGGTTGGCCGGTCGTGTCGCCAGAAGTCCGTCTTCGGGCCAGCACACATACTGCGCATACGTCCCGAAGCGGTGTCGATTGAAGCCGAACACCGGCTGGCCCACTTCGAATGACGTGGCGTCCGGCCCGACCGAGTCCACTTCCCCTGAGAGCACCATGCCGAGCACGGGTTGCCTGGGCGCGTTCCAGCCGAGTGCGAGTCGCGCCATGATCCGGTAAGCGAGGCTCAGATTGAGCCCCCGGACGTAGCAGTCGCTCGACGTCACGGCGGTCGCCAGGATGCGGATGCGCACCTCGTTCTCCCGGGGAACGGGAGTGGCGAGCTCCTCGACCCGGAGGACCTCCGGTGGCCCGTATCGCGTGCAGACGGCGGCCTTCACGCCCGGCTCCCGTGTGCCTGCGGAACCGCGTCCCGCGTCTCGCGCGGCAGGCGAGCCTCGGGGTCGACGACCTTCACCCCCTTGACCAGGAGCCACAGCGCCAGCCCAAGCTCGGCGACGAAGCTCAAGACGAGCCCGGGATAGTGGATTGCGGGGTAGGCCGGCAGCAGCAGGGCCTGGAGGAACCAGATCAGGACGGCGACTCCGTCAAGCATCAGGAGGATCCCAAGGAACCGGGGAAGGAACGTGGACTTGTAGACCAGGTAGCCGAGCGGGAACAACCACGTGCCGAAGAACAGCTGGGCCGTGACCCAGCCCGTCTTGTAGACGTTGATGGACAGCAACGCCAGTCCTTCCAGCTGTGCCGCCGAGTAGGCCTGCATGTGGCTGGCCCCGCCCCCCTGCAGCATCGCGGATGCCAGCGACAACATGCTTGCGCCCTGGATGGCGACACCGACGGCGTTGAGCAGCAGAAAGAGCAACGCCAGGTCCTTGTTGACCCTGCGTAGAAGAACGTAGAGACCCCAGGCGGCCATGAGAAAGAGGAACCCTGTTGTCAACGCGATGACAAGACCCAGACGGAACGACCCCTCATTCGTGACGATCGCCCGGTAGACCTGCTGCGCGTCACCGAACCCGATTTGCCCCAGCATGGTGGCGAGCACCGAAGCCACGATGTATGCGAGGTAGAAGCCGCCTGTGATCCTGGCGATCTTGCCCAGCGCGAGGTGATCGGTGACGCCCGTCATTCCGGTAACTCCTTCAACGACCAACAGGTCATTCTGATTCGGCATCTCGCCGACGTGACACACCCTCTGGGGCGGGAGCCGCGACAGGCGCGGCACTGAGGCTGACGACCTCGTGACCTCGCAGCGCCTCGAGAAAGGGCTGAAAGCTGCCGCACACCAGGCAGCGCAGGATCGGACCGTCAACCTCAACATCGCTGACCCCGGACGCCCGCTCGACTTGCTGGGCCGGAGGCACGCCGACGAAGCTGACTTCCACTCGTTGTGTCGGAAGCTCCCTGGTCACGCCCGCCAGCCTAGGGGGGCACGCGGGAGCCAGCATCGATGGGATTCGTGATTGAGTAGCTAGTCGACCGGCGCCGAAGTCCTTGCCGTTCGGGACCCGTCCGCTACTCGCTCGGCGACGCCATCCAGGCGGCGATCTGGGCACGTGAGTTGCATCCGAGCTTGTTCAGGATGCTGCGGACGTGGCTGTCGACGGTGTGCTCGGAGATGAACAGGCGCGTCCCGATCTCCTTGTTGCTCAGGCCGTCGGCGACCAGCCGTGCGACCTCCGTCTCACGCTTCGCGAGCAGCCCCGCGCCAGCGCTGTCCGAAGCCGCGGCGGCAACGTGGCCGGGTTCACCGAGGGCGAGCCGCACTGCGGCGTCCCGGCTCAACCGGCCTCCCGCCTTGAGATCGGCCTCGAACCGGGATGCGCCAAGCGCTGCGATCGCGGACGCCTTAGCTTGGGCCACCTGTGGAGCGAGGAATGGCATGACGCCGTTGCCGGCCCCGCTGCGGACGGTATCCGCGGCTCCGAGAAGCTGCGCCGCAAGCCGTGCCTGCCCGGATCCGGCAGCATGGCAGCCCAGTGCGTCAAGCAGGTACGACAGCTGCACCCGGTCATCGATCTGGTGGGCGATCCGCAGTGCCTCTGCGAACAGGGGCTTTGACGCAGCAAGCTCACCGGCGATCAAGGCGACGGTGCCCAGGTTCATGAGCCAGACCTTGAGCGTGTAGAGCTCTCCCGCCTGTCGGCTGAGACGCGCACCTTCCGATGACGCGGCCGAGGCCGCCGCGAGGTCGCCCTCGAAGAAGCCGTTGAGCGATCGAGCCTGCAGCATGGCGAGCGTCGCCGGGACGTCATCAAGACCCGCTGTCACTTCCTGAGCCTCGCCGAGCAAGAGCCTGGCGGAAGCTCGATCCCCGGCCATGTTCGCCGCGATCGAGGCCATGGATAGCGACGCCGCCAGAGGGCGGAGGCGACCGGCCTCTCGATCCGCCGCCGCCGCTTGTCCGAGGGCCGGCGTGGCAGCGCCCGGGTCGATCAACAACACGGCCAGGAATCCACGCAGGTATCGAGCCCGAGCCTGCGGCTCCGGATCAGCGCATCCGATCGCGAGGAGCTCATCCAGCCACCGCACCCCTTCAGTGGTCGCACGCGTGGCCCAATACAGGGGGAGTGAGGTGGCGAGATCCATTCCGCGTGCGATGTCGACGCGAATCAGGCATCGCCGAAGGACCGACCGGATGTTGTCGATCTCGAGGTCGATCCATTCGAGCCACTCGACCAGCCGATACCGAGCCCACTCTGCAGATCGCCGGCACCTCGAGACGTAGTACTCGGCGCATCGCAGTTCGACGACCTCCTCCTCACCCGCCTCTCGCAGCTCGAGGTCGGCGAACTCGCGCATCGTCTCGTGCAGTCGATAGCAGGCTGAACCCGGTGTGTCCTGCTTCATCACCAGCGACTTGTCGACCAGCGATGACAGCACGTCCAACACCCGTGCTGCCGGCACGTCGTCGGACGTGCACACCGCCTCGACGTCCTCCAGCGTGAACCTGCCCGCGAACACGCACAGCCGCCGGAGGAGCGTCCGTTCGTCCAGCCCCAACAAGTCGTGGCTCCATTCGACGGTGGTTCGCAGCGTCTGATGGCGCGGCAGCGCCGCGCGGCTTCCTCCCGTGAGCAGACTGAACCGGTCGGCCAGACGATCGAGGATCTGCTCCACCGACAGGACCCGCGTCCTGACCGCCGCGAGCTCGATTGCGAGCGGCAGCCCATCGAGCCGGCGGCACAGATCCACAACTGCCTTCCGGTTGGACTCGGTCAGCTCGAACCTGCCCGATGCCGCCGAAGCCCGCTCGGCGAAGAGTTGGACCGACTCGTTCTGGCGGAGCTGGTCGAGGGACTCGTCGGCCTGTGCCCGCGGCAGCTCGAGCGGTGGGATCGGCACAACGTGCTCAGCGGGAACTGACAGCGGCTCGCGGCTGGTGGCGATCACGCGAACGCCGGGCGCGGCCTTGAGGACGTCGGTCACGAGCAGCGCGGCCGCTCCGACCAGGTGCTCGCAGTTGTCCACCACAAGCAACAGCTCCTTGTCCCGCAGGTACGAGAGCAGGAGGGCCCGTGGGTCGGTCGCGGCCTGGTCGCGCAGGTCCAGGGCCGCCAGCGTGGCGCCGTCGATCAGCGCGGGATCCCGAACCTCAGCGAGCTCCACCAGCCAGGTGCCGTCCCGGAAGCCGCGTCTGAGATCGGTCCCGATCCGGATCGCGAGCCGGGTCTTGCCGACACCGCCCGGCCCGACGAGGCTGACCAGGCGGGCCGTGGTGAGCTTCTTCCTGAGCTCGGCAAGCTCACGGCGACGGCCGATGAAGCTCGTCGCTTCAGCCGGCAGGTTGCCCGGGCGGCGGATGGGCCTGGCCATGGTGATCAGCACGGTACTACTGGCAGGGCCACCGATGGCAGGTCAATTTAGCTACCGGATCACGAATCCCATCGATGCCGGTGCTCCCCCATGGGCCCTAGCGTGGCGGGCATGACGCGGGCCCGGGCCAGGTGGGCCTGCCCCAAGAACAGGAGCAAGGAAGATGAATTCGAACCGAAGGTTCGCCGTCGCCGCGGGAGTGCTGTGGATCACTGCGACGGTTGCGGATGTGATCTCGCGCGCGGTGCTCGTGCAACCCATTCTGGGCGCCCCCGACTACCTCACCAGGATCTCGGCCAACGAAGGCCAGGTCCTGCTGGGAGCGCTCTTCCTGTTGGTCGGGGCCGTTTCGGCGGCCGGAATCGCCATCGCCCTGTACCCGGTCCTGAGGCAGCAAAACGAAGCTCTGGCCCTTGGGTCCGTCGGCTTCAGGCTCATCGAGGGCGCGTTCTATCTCGGCATCGTTGTCTGCCTGCTGATTCTGGTGACCGTGAGCCGCGAATCCGCGAACGCTGGAACTCCGGCCTCATCGATCTACGAGGCCCCAGCGGCGCTCGTGATGGCAGCCCGCAATTCGCTGAGCCAGGTGTCGGTGCTGATCTTCGGTCTCGGGGCGCTCATGTACTACTGGGTCTTCTATCGATCGCGACTCGTCCCTCGATGGCTGTCGGCCTGGGGTCTTGTGGCCATCATCTCGGTCATGCTGTCGATTCTCCTTGTCATGTTCGGCCTCGTCGAGTCCTTCTCGCCCCCCCAGCTCGTCCTGGCTCTTCCCATCCTGGTGCAGGAGATGGTCATGGCCGTCTGGCTGATCACCAAGGGGTTCAACCCGCGGGCGGTCTCCTCGGCCCCTGCCATCGCGACGGCACCAGCCAGTGCGACCTCGCTGGCGGGAGCGCAGACGCTGTGACGACCGAGTCGAGTCGACCAGCGCCCCTCCCGCCCCGCTGGTTCGTCCGCGCCGCGTGGGTTGGCCACCGTGCCATCTACTCGGTCACGGGCGGTCGGCGCGGCCTGCGACGCCCGACGGCCGAACGCTGGGGCATGCTGCGCCTGCGGACGGTCGGGCGCCGCACGGGCGAGGAGCGCGTCGCCATCCTCGGCTACATCGAGGACGGGTCCAACCTCGTCACCAAGGCCATGAACGGCTGGGCCGATCCCGAGCCCGCCTGGTGGCTCAACCTCCTGGCGCACCCGGACGCACGGGTCGACCTCGTCGACGGGTTACGCCCTGTCCGCGGACGCGCCGCGAACGAGGACGAGCGCCTCCGCCTATGGGCCAGGTGGGCCGTCTACAACAAGGAGCTCGATGCCTACGCCGCCTTGCGATCGCGGCAGACCCAGGTCGTCATCCTGGAGCCAAGGTCCGATTGACACGTCGCGGGGACCGCGGCGGCGTACGCGCACGGCTTGGCGCTGGCGCTGCCGGAAGAGGTGGTAATGGCGCGCCCGACAGGTGTCGGGTCCGCATTGACAGCCTACGAGATGCCCGTCGAGGGCCGCGATGAGTGGCTCGCGGCGGTCCGGCGACTGGCATGAAAGCCCAGACTCCGAGTGCTCGAGGCCCAGCGCGCCACGGGCCATTCCGGGCCCCGGCCACCGATGACCTTCCGATGTGTCGCGCCACCGACCGCGAGGTCGGTGTCGTTGCGGCCGTGCTAGGGACCGGATCGGAGAAGGCGGCCGCCCACCGCCTCGGCCTGTCGCACTCGGCCGTCAAGCACCACCTGGCGAACGCCCGGTCCAAGGTGGGGGCGGCGACGACGGCACAGCTCGTGTGGATCCTCGCCCCGCGTCTGCCGGAACCCGACGGCCGAGCCCAGACGGACGAGTAGCAGTCCGCCCACGATGTCCTGGCGGCTACCGGGACCGCGCGAACCAGTCGTAGATCGACGGGGAGCCGTTGTAGACGCCGCCGGCCCGCCAATTGCGCCACCGGGTGTGTGAAACCTGTTGGTCATGAAGCCGCCGGATGCCGAATGATCTATTGACAGGCGAGCGAAAAACATCGACATTCGATAGATGACCAGGCTCGCAAGTCGGAGTCTCCGTGTCGCTCTTGTCGTCCTCCTGCTCGGAACCGTGCTCGCACAGGTCCTCGTGCCCGTGTACGCATCCCAGGTAGGGACGACCCACCCCGAAGTCGCGTACCTCGTCGTCCCGTACTCGGTGGCCGGCATCCTCGTCATCGGATGCGGTCAAGTGGCGCTGCTCGTCGTCTGGCGGCTGCTGTCCCTCGTCGACGACGGGGTCATCTTCACCCGCCGCGCCCTGCGCTGGGTCGACGTCATCACGGCCTGCGCGGCGGTCGCCACGGTTCTGAGCGCAGGCGTCTTGATCCACCTGCTCTTCTTCGTCGGCATCGGCGGACCAAGCGTCGTCCTCGGGCTGCCCGCCTGCCTCGCCGGCGGGCTGGCGTTCGTGCTCCTCATGGTCGTCATGCGAGGCCTGCTCGAGTCGGCGATCGCCGACCGCACCGAGCTCGACGAGGTGATCTGATGGCCCTCATCGTCGAGCTCGACGTCATGCTCGCCCGACGCAAGATGTCCGTGGGCGACTTTGCCAACGCCGTCGGCATCACCCCGGCGAACGTCGCCGTCTTGAAGAACGGGCGCGCCCGAGCCATCCGGTTCTCCACCCTGGACTCGATCTGCCGGGTGCTCGATTGCCAGCCGGGTGACATCCTCCGGTGGACCGCCGACCAGCCCGCCTAGCGGGAACGCGCTCCAAGTTGGCAATCCTCACGATCATCAACGTCTGCATCGGCGTGATGCTCGGGGCCGTCTGTTCGGCGTGACAAGCCCGGCCGACTGTCCATAGCCGGAAGGTTTCCCACGCCCGGTGGCGCAGTTGCCCCCCGAGTCCGTTGACAGGTGAGTTCGTCGCCCCAGCAGTCCTCGTGGATCCTTACCTGGCCGCTCCGCGGACGCGCGACCAAGGTTCTGCGGCCGTCCCTCGCGACGACCGCGCTCACTCGGTATGGGGTGCCGCGGCTAGACGTCACCGATACCTCCCCGGCACGCCGGACGCGATTTCGCGGTCACCTACGCCATCCGCGGCGGGAACGTCGAACTGGCATGACCGAGCAGGCGCGGCCGCCCGTGGAGCGCGATCCGCTCGTCGCCGCCCTCGCCCGCTACGTCGAGGCCCTCCATCGTCGCTATCCCGACGGCCCCGATCAGATGCGCCGGGAGGGCCTTGACGGCAGAGCAACCATCACCGGGATGCACCCTCGAAAGAAGGACACCGCGGCGTGAGGCGACTGCCGCGCTCGCTCGACGACATTGGCGGGCTCCGCGTCGCACGCTGGATCCGTGAGTCCACGGCAGGCCAGTACGATCGCTTCGGACCCGCCAGCCAGCGCGAGCAGCAGGACCGCTTCATCGAGCGCCACGGCCTCGTCGACGCCGGACTCGTGTTCCAGGTCGCCCACAGCGACACGACGGTCTGGCGCTCGCCGACGATGACCGAGATGCTCGCCGAGGCGCGGGCTGGGGCCTTTGACCTGCTCCTGGCCGGGTACTCCGACCGCTGGCAGCGCAACCTCCGCCGGACCCTCGAGTTGCTGGAGGATGGCCTGCACCCGGTCGGCGTGGCACTCGTCATGTGCGACCGACGGATCCTGAGCTCCGATCCGCACGACTGGGACGAGTTCGTGGCCGAGGCAGCAGGCGCCGAGCGGTACAGCCGACGCCTGAGCGAGCGGATCACGGACGGCTACGCGGCGAAGTTCGACCATCACGACGATCCCGGCGGCCACGCCGCGCTCGGGTTCCGGCGGTCTCCCGAGCCCCCGCACACGCTCGAGGTCGACCCCGCCACGATCGGGGCCGCCCTCGCCCTCTTCGAGCGCTACGCTCTGGGGTCCGTCAGCACCAACCAGCTGGCGGTCGAGACCGGACTCAGCGCTGACCGCATCCGCTGCATCCTCAAGAACCCGCTCTACAACGGCTGGATCCGCCGCCACCGCGGCCCGGGCGAGACTCGCCGACCGGCGGCATGGCGGGCTCGCCCGCCCGTCTCGGACGACCTTTGGGCGAGGGTCGAGGACGTGCGGCGATCGAAGACCTCGGGCGGGGGACCCCGCCACCGCGGCCGCCTCGACCTGTTGGCTGGTCTCCTGGAGTGCTCATGCGGGCGGAGGATCCGGTCGGATGGGCGGATGGGCAACACCGAGCGGATCGCGAAGCTGCACACCGAGCCATGCGCTGCCTGGGGCTCGAAGGCCCGCATCCCCGCGACCACCTGGGAGGCCCCTGTCCTCGCCCAGCTCGGGTCCCTCCGGGTCGACAACGCCATGCGCGCCCAGATCACCGCGGTGCTGTCTGCGGGCGAACGTCCCGTGACCATGGATCGTGCTCGCCTCGAACGCCAGATGCGCGAGCTCGCCCTGGAGCACGCGGCGGCGCGCCTCGACGACGCTGAGTACCTGGCCCGGATGGCGCGTCTCCGCGGAGAACTGGAGATCGTCGGGACGCAGCCGGCATGGGATCTCCCGGCGCGTCGCGCAGTCGAATGGCTCGACGCCCTCGCGGAAACCTGGCAGAAGACCGACCTAGTGGAGGAGAAGTCCGACGTGATCCACGCTGTCTACGAGCGGATCGTCATCGAGGGGCCGCGCTTCGTCGGCCTGCGCCTCACACCGGCGGCCTATCGGCACGGACTCGCGCTCGCGCTGCCAGATGCTGTTATGGCGCGCCCGACAGGATTCGAACCTGCGACCTTCGGCTCCGGAGGCCGACGCTCTATCCGCTGAGCTACAGGCGCGCGACGCTCACGACCGGCGATCTCCGCAGCACGGAGCAGTCCCGGCCATGACGTGAACGGGCCGAATGATACCCGGTCGGTGCCCGGCAGACCCGGGCGCGCCAGGCGGGCCGGGGCGCCTATGCGCCGACCACCGCGAAGCCCAGGGAGCGAGCCACGTGGCCGAGCCGGACGTCGAAGGTGACGATCGCCACCGACCGACCTCCCGCACGCTCCGCCGCGGCCAGGTGCAGGGCATCCAGCGAGCGGCATCCCGTCGTGATCCCAAGTTCCGCTGCACGGCGGCACACCACCTCGTCGAGCGCCACGACGAATGTGCGCTGCCAATCGCTGTCGAATGCCGCGGACGCCACGCGGCGCTCCGCCTCCCCCAGCCGGCGACTGATCGCAAGCGATACCTCCACGAACGTGTGGCCCCCGGTCACCCAGTCGGTGTCCGCGAGCAGGATCGCATCGGCTGCCTCGCTGTCGTCCTCCGCGACGTACCGCTTGATCAGGGCGCTGCTGTCGACATAGAGGGTCATGCGCCCCGGTCCCGGGTGATCAGCTCAGTCGTGGTCGGCGTGCCCCGGAGCGGCCGTTGGCGCAGCACGGGCTCCGGCGGCCGCTCGACCTGGCGGGTGACCCAGCCTTCGGCGAGCCCGCGGTCCAGGTTGTCACGTCCCAGCACCGGCACGATCTGCGCCACGCGCCGGCCCCGGCTCGTGACCGTGATCACCGCACCGTTGGCGACGCGCTCGAGGTGTTCAGAAAGATGAGCCTTCAGGTCGCGGATGCCAACCTCCATGTGGTCATCATACCAGTCATGAGGGCTGTGCCGTGACTACTTCCTCTGGCCCCGCCTGCCGCAGGAGCCGCGGGCCCTGTTCCCCAGTCGGTAGTCGAGGGCCAGGCCACCCTTCAGCACCCATCGATCCGGTGTCACCGCGAACAGCCGGGCGAGCAGTCGGTCGAGGGCGACCGACGTGCGCAGGCAGGCCCCGCGGCGGAAGGTCCCTATCCTCCGTCGCCCATGGCGCTGATCTAGGGGAGCACCGTGAAGCGGCCGCCGGTGAGTGGCCGCACGACGTCGAAATGCCTGCGATCGAGGGTCACGATCGTGCGCGTCCGGTAGCGGGCAGCAAGGACGACGATCGATGCGTCCGCGACTCCGATCTGCTGGTCGGCGTAGCGCTCGATCATCGAGCAGGCTTGCCTGAGTTCCTCGGCGCCGATGGCCGGCAGGTCCCAGGCGCCGCCGGCCAGCTCGCTCAGGGCGGCCAGCTCGGCCGAGACGCCGAGTCGCGAAGCAACGAGATAGTCGAGCTCAGCGACGACGTATGGAGAGACGACGAGCGGCTCCGTGGCACCGCCGAGAACGGCCGACACAGCATCGTGATCGGGCTCGTCGGTGTCAAAGAACGCGAGGAGCGCGCTCGTGTCGACGATCACCGCTCGCCAAAGCCCGGCAGGTGTTCGTCGGCCTCACGCGCAATCGGCGCGCCGCTCGCGAACAGGCCACCGCGCGGGCGCGGTCGCTCATCGCCGACCGCGCTGCGGATCGAGCTCCTGATGACCTCGGCCTCCGAGACGCCTCGCCTCCGGGCGACCCGTCTGATCGCCGACTTGAGCTCCGCCGGCAGGTAGATGGTCGTCTTGTCCATTCGCGTATGGTACCACCGCTGGCGCTGGCGGTTGGGCGACGAGCGCACGTCAGCTCCCGCTTCAGTGGAGCCCGAACGATCGCCGCTTGAACGCCGTCCGTCGAGCGGTCTTGGCCACCGCCTTCGACGGGTGATAGCGTCCGATCATCTCGAGGACCTCTGCCGCGGCCGGGTCATCGGCGCGCAGCAGCTGCTCGACGAACCTCACCTGTTCGGGTTCGGGTCCAAGGCTCATCAGGCGCGCGACGGCGGAGACCGGGCCGTTCTCCTGGGCTTCGGCGGCAAGGCCCGCGACGAATGCTGCCAGGAGCAGCTCCGACGGGAGTGACGACGGGTCCTCGTGGCCATGTTCGACGAGCCACATCCGGGCGCGCGGTTCCAGCCCTTCGACCTCCACGAGGGCTCGCACCTCGGCCTCGGCGGCGGGGCCCGCGAAGCCAAGCGCGTGGAGGGCCAGCATCGGAAGCGGACCCGATCGCGCGACCTCGGCCAGTTCCCTCGCCGCGGTCAGGGGGCGGCGATCGATCCACCGGCGGATCTCGAGCTCGGCCTCGTCGAGCGACAGCTCCGCGCACGCTCGCAGGAGGTCGGCCGCAGACGACCCGGCATGCTCGCCGACGACCGGGGCGACGGCACCCTGTTCTCGAAGGATCCGGTTCGTCGCCCAGAGTCCGAGGCTCGTTGGCGACATCTTCCCGTCGCTGATGGTGATCGCTCCGAGGTCGGAGAGGTTGCCGAGGATCTGCCGATCGATGTCGATCTCCATCATCCTGCGCCAGTGATCGAGGACCCAGGCCTCGCGATGAAGCTCGAACCGAGCCTGGACCTGCCGCCACGCATCGTCCCGGAGTTGCTCGAGGTCGACTTCGCCTGCGACGTACAGGCCAACGGGGAGCTGCTCGATGAGCTCGACGAGGATCTCGTTCCAGGACGGCCCGTGCCTGCTGGCGCCAAGACCGTACCGCGCCGGCACCGGATCACACGTGAGGAAGCCGTCGAACGCCGCTCGCCAATCCTCGGTCGCCTTCTTGCCGAGCGACATCCCTCGTCGCGTGATCGAGACCCAGCCGCGACGCACCTTCACGAAGCCGGCCGCCCGCGCCCAGCGGAACACCAGGCCCAGCGCTGGAAGCTCGGCACTGCTGCGCGTGCCGAAGACTCGGCCTCCGATGACCGGATCGATCTCGTCTCCGGTCTCCAGGAGGTCGACGAGCGCGCGCGCATCCGACAGCGTCAGGAAACCCCGCTGGGTCAGCCTTCGTCCATCGCCGACGTAGCGCGCGAAACCAGCAAGGCGGGCAAGCGCCCCAGACGCCTCTGCAGCCCGCACCAGCTCGTCCTCGCCCGGCAGCTCAATCGACCGGACAACGAGCGGCTCCGAATCCGCGGCGCCCAGGATGGCGACCCGCTCGTCCATGGGGCGCCCG
>Ga0315291_10007938_pt1 | contig 13068 bp, 12 predicted proteins | sample YL17G12_20_MG_FD_203070 | JGI IMG/M metagenome (GOLD analysis project Ga0315291, IMG submission 203070) | Sediment microbial communities from Yellowstone Lake, YNP, Wyoming, USA - YL17G12_20 | ecosystem: Environmental > Aquatic > Freshwater > Lake > Sediment | place: USA: Wyoming | collected... | reverse complement strand
GGAGTTGAGGTGGTCCTCGAGGGCGGCGAGCGCGGCCGCTTCCCGCTCGGCCTCGGGGTCGTGGGCCTTGAGGCCCGGGGCGAGCCGCTCCTTCCTGCGCTGGACGCTGGCCAGGTCGGCAAGTATCAACTCGAGCTCGACGATTTCGGCATCGCGGAGGGGGTCAACCGGGCCTTCGACGTGGACGACCTGGGCGTCGGCGAAGGAGCGGAGGACGTGGAGAAGAGCGTCCACCTCGCGGATGGCGGCGAGGAACTGGTTACCGAGGCCCTCGCCGCGACTGGCGCCGCGGACGAGACCGGCCACATCAACGAACTCGATGGCGGCCGGGACGAGGCGCTCCTGGCCGAAGATGGCAGCTACGCGCTCGAGGCGGGGATCTGGGACGGAGACGACGGCGCGGTTGGGCTCGATGGTGCAGAAGGCGTAGTTGGAGACCTTGGCTCCGCCCGAGCAGAGGGCGTTGAAGACGGTGGACTTGCCGACGTTGGGGAGGCCGACAATGCCTACGCTGAGCATCGCTGGGCCACCAGGCGGCGCAGGGCGCGGGCGTCCTCGACGGCATGGCCGCGGTAGTCGTTGTTGAAGTAGACGAAGACGTCTCTGCCCTCCGCCACCCAGCGGTCGATGGCGTCGGCCCAGGGGGCGAGGGAGGCGTCCGAGTAGCGGGAGGCATAGGTGAGCTCGCCGCCATGCATGCGGAGGTAGCTGAAGTCGGCGGTGGCCACGTCGGCATCCGGGAAGTCGGGGGCGGAGACGCGCACGAGGGCGGCGCCGCGCGCGCGGAGGGCCTCGTAGACAGGCTCGCAGAGCCAGCTTGGGTCGCGGAGCTCGAAGGCGACGCGGCAGTCGGGGGGGAGGAGGGAGAGGAAGGAGCGGAGGCGCTCCACCTCCACGGGCCAGCGCGGGGGGAGCTGGAAGAGGAGGGGGCCGAGCTGGTCGGAGAGGAGGCGGGCGCGGGAGAGGAGGGCATCGAGCTCTGGCTGGCACTCCTCGAGTCGCTTGCGGTGGGTGATGCTGCGGGAGGCCTTGAGGGAGAAGAGGAAGGCCGGCGGCACGCGGCTGCGCCACCCCGTGAACGTGTTCTCGGGGAGCAGCCGGTAGAAGGTGGCGTTGACCTCGACGGTGTCGAACTCCTGGGCGTAGTGCTCGAGCCAGCGCCGCGGGAGAAGACGCGGGGGGTAGAACACCCCCTCCCAGTGGCGGTAGGACCAGCCAGAGGTGCCGATGCGGACCTGGCTCATGGTCGGGTCGGCCGGGGCCCGGGCGTCAGGGGCCGGTGGAGTCGAGGGTCTGCAGCTTGGCCTCGGCCTGCTCGACGAGGGAGGCGAGACGGAGACAGGCCTGAGCGTCCTCCTCGAGGAGCATCTCGCCGGCGAGGACGCGGTCGGCGAGGCGGGAGAGCCACTCGAGGCCGGAGTAGAGCTCCAGGACCTGCTTGCGATCGCGGAGCTTGGGGACGAGGTCGCGGATCGTCGCCGCCAGCGCTTCGAGCAGGTCGGCCTGCTCGGTGAGGAAGTCCTCCCGCTTCTGCTCGATGGAGGAGGCGAGCTCCTGCTCGCGGCGCCGGCGGGCGGCGAGGTGCTGGTCGACCTCGCGGGCGGCGCGGCGAAGGCCGGGGGTGGTATTGAGGGCCTGCTGGATGAGGAGCACGCGATAGAGGGAACTGAAGTCATAGGAGCGCCGGGCGGAGTCGTCGCTGTCGTCGTCCTCGTCGCCCTCGTCGGCCGAGACGATGCCTGTGTCGGTCCAGTAGCAGAGCTGTCGGCGGGACACGCCGCAGAACTCGGCCGCCTTCCCGGTGGTGAGCTTGAGGCGCTCCAGGAGCGCAGATGGCTCGATGGGCTCCAGAAGCTCCTTCTCGTCAGCCTGCCTGTCTGCCATGCGCCCCCCTTTGTTTGCCTATCGTGCAAGGCCGCGGCACCGGGGACCATCCTTGTGACATGGACACGCCCTTGCGCGAGCGGACGGTGGACCAAGCGGCACGCATTATACAAGCACCAGGCCGGTTCGTCAAGCGTTCTCAACAAGGCCCGGCGTCCGTTTGGACGTGAGACAGGCGACCGCCTGCATCGGGGATCGGCTCCCCTGGCGCGCGCCAAGGCGGGCGGGGGCCGGTCAGCCGGCGAGGCGCCGCAGCAGCTGCCGGCGACGCGACCTGATCGAGCTCTCCTGCTTGGGGAAGTCGGCGTAGTCCCCGATCTCGGAGAGCAGGGGGTCGTCCGGCGAGACGGCTGCGGACTGGAGCAAAGCATGGTCCTGGAGGCTCTCGGCCCAGACCTCCCAGCGGAGTGAGTCCACGGGGCCGGCCGGCCCGGGGTAGACCTGGAAGGGGTCGCCGGAGGCCCAGCCGGGCCATGCGTGCGCGTCGTTCACGTGGTAGGGGTCAATGAGCTCGGTGGTCTGCGAGCGGTACCAGTAGTTGTAGCCCCAATGGAGGAAGCCGCGGGCCTGGAGCTTGTGGAAGAGCCAGCCGGCCATGCGGATCTTGGGGAGGGGAGTGTCCAGGAGGCGGTTGAGGTAAGGGCCGCGGGGATAGCAGCAGAAGTAGGCCCAGGCGGGGAAGCCCTCGGCGACGAAGCGCGGGGCCTGCTCGATGGTGGGGATGGGGAGGTCGGTGAGGCCCTCCCGGGCGAAGCGGATGTCGGAGAGGGCGTCCATGACCTTCATCCAGGGGGCAAGCTCCCTGAGCAGCTGGCGCGCGGCGCGGTAGTTGGCGAGGTGCTCGTCGCCGTGGGGCTCGTCGGAGAGGTGGAAGAAGCTGCACTCCATCAGGTCCTCTTGGCGCAGGAAGCGCTCAAGCTCGGGGAGGTACTGGGCGAGGAAGGTGCGGTAGGTGGGCGAGACGGCCAGGGTCTCGGGGTCCCAGAGAAGGGACTTGGTCTCGCCGCGGCCCTCGTAGACGCGGAGGGCGAGCTTGGCGCCCCACTGAGTGAAGAGGTGGTTCCACTCGAAGAAGGAGAGGCCCCTGGCGCGGGCCGCGCGAACCCAGCGGCGCACCAGGGACCAGTCGAAGGAGTAGCGATCGCCCTGGCGGGAGAGGCCGAGCAGTTGGGTCGGCCTCTTCACCCCATCGGTGGGAGGGGTGAAGGCCGGGACGAGGATGGTGTTCTGCCCATGAGCGACGAGGTCGGCGAGGTAGGCGTCGAGGAGGGGCCAGAAGGACTCGTGGTAGAGCTCGGTGTGGTACCAGTCGCAGAGGGCGTCGGCGTAGAACCAGTGGGTGACGGGGAAGTCGCGGCGGGGTTCGAGGGTGGCGCGGTGAGCGGCGACGGTTGCGACGAGGGTCGCGGTCTCGTCGTCTGAGGAGAGCTTCACCGTCACGGGGTAGCGGCGGGGCCGGGTATCCCTGGGGAGGCTGACCGTGACCCAGAACGCGTTGGTCTCGTGGGGGCCGGCGTGGATCTCAGGCTCCGGGAGGAGGGGATCGGGGACGAGGCCGGGGAGGTGGCGCAGGCCGTCGGTCTCCGACTCGGGTGTGTCGGTGGAGAGGTGGCGCATGGGAACGTAGCCGACGCGGCGGACGGTGACGCGGAGAGCGTCGTCGGCCTCCGCGGACGCGGTGACCTTGCGGTGCCTGCTATCGGTGCGGAAGGCGGCCTGGAAGGAGACGGTTTCGCCGCGGGCGGCGTGGAGGCTGAGGGTCGTTCTGCGCTTCGGCCGGGAACCCGGGTAGTGACGAACGAGGGAGCTGGAGAGCCAAGGTTGCATGGGGCGACCTCCGGCGGCAGGATTCGGGAACGGGGGAGGAGCATCCTGCCCGCATAGCAGGGAACGTCCGCAGAGCCGGAGGGGATGCTATGGGGATGATCGCTGGACTGCTCGCCTTCACGGGGGCCGTTGCGGTGTTCGCCTACGTGATGAGGCGGCGCCTGATGCGCGCGGAGGAACGCGGGCTGGGAGCGGAGCAGGTCGGGCCGCACGCCGGCGGGACGCCGCTACACGAGGCGGCGAAGGGCGGCGAGGTCGGGCGCGTTCGCGAGCTGCTCGCAGGTGGCGCGGACCTGGAGGCGAGGGACCGGTACGGGCAGACGGCCCTGCACATCGCGGCGGACGAGGGTCAGGTGGAGGTGGTGCGTGCGCTGCTGGAGCGCGGCGGCGCGATGGAGGCAAGGGACAAGGGCAACATGACCCCGCTGCACGATGCGGCCGCAGAGGGGCACCCGGAGGTGGTGCGCCTGCTGGTGGAGTCCGGGGCGCAGGTCGACGCGAGGGCGGAGGGGGAGTATGGCGGCCGGACGCCACTGCATTTCGTGGGAGGCGGGGAGGTGGAGGAAGTGGTGAGGCTGCTGGTGCAACATGGGGCCGATGTGAACGCGCGCACGGATGACGGCGAGACACCCCTCCACGACGCCGCGTACGAGGACGACGTGCGCTTCGCGCGGGCGCTGCTGGCGCATGGGGCCGATGTCAACGCCCGGGACAAGCGGAAGCGCACAGCACTCCGGTACGGCGTGGAGCACGCGGGCGCCGAGTCCGAGCGGCTCATCCGACAGCACGGCGGCAGGGAATAGCGCTTGGCCGCGGGAAGGCCGGTGGCAGGAGGATCGAGATGAGGCTTGGTGCGCCGGTTTTCGTTGAGAGCGGTGACCCCGAGGAGGTGGCGCGGGCGCACCGCGCGCTCGGGTATCGGGGGGCGTTCTGCCCGCACGTCGAGCTGGAGGACGGCGAGGGGATTCGCGCGGTGCGGGAGGCGTTCGCGAAGCACGATGTGGTGATCGGAGAGGTGGGGGTCTGGAACAACCTGATGGACCCGGACGAGGGGAAGCGGAGGGCGAACCTGGAGGCGATGAAGCGGGGGCTGGCGCTGGCGGACGAGGTGGGGGCGCTGTGCTGCGTGAACATCGCCGGGTCGCGCAATGCGACGAACTGGGCGGGCCCGCACCCGGAGAACCTCTCGCAGGGGACCTTGGAGCTGGCGGCGGCGAACGCCCGCGAGATCATCGACGCGGTGAAGCCGAAGCGGGCGAAGCTGACCTATGAGATGATGCCGTGGGTGGTGCCGGACAGCGCGGACTCGTACGCCGAGCTGATCCGGGCGATAGGCCGGCCGGCCTTCGGGGTGCACCTGGATGTGGTGAACATCATCAACAGCCCGGCGCGGTACTACGACAATGCGTCGGTCACCCGGGAGTGCTTCGAGAAGCTGGGGCCGCAGATCGTCAGCTGCCATCTGAAGGACATCAAGCTGAGCGAGGAGCTGACGGTGCATCTCGACGAGGTGATAGTGGGGCAGGGCGGCTTCGACATCAGGACGATGCTGGTGGAGGTGGAGAAGCTGGCGCACCGGCCGCCGGTGTTGCTGGAGCACTTGCAGACGGCGGAGGAGTTCGACCAGGCGCGGCGGTACGTGCAAGGGCTGGCAAAGGAGATCGGAGTCCCGCTGTAGGGCCTCAGGGCTCCGCGGTCTTCAGGTTCAGCCAGTCCATCTCCGCCTGGGTGAGGGTGATCTCGGAGGCGGCGAGGCTCTGGTGGAGCTCCTGGACGGTGGCGGGGCCGATGAGCGCGACGATGGGAGCGGGGAGGCTGAGGACGTAGGAAAGAGCAATCTGGGTCGCGGTGAGGCCCTTGTCGCGCGCGAGCCGGCGGGCGCGGGCGAGGCGCTCGAAGTTGGGCGGGTTGTGGTAGACGCGCTGGAGGTCGGGGTCGGGGTCGTCTGGCCCAGACCCGTCGCGGAAGAAGCCCCGGCCCTGGGAGGACCAGGCGAAGACGATCAGGCCGGTCTGGGAGTACCAGGCGAGGTCCTCGTCGGTGGCCTGGGTGCAGCCGCCCCAGAAGGGGTCCTGGCTCAGGGCGAGGCAGACGTGGGGGTTGGAGGCGGCCATGCCCATGAGGCCGCGCTTCTCCGCGTACTCGTTGGCCGCGCGCAGGCGCGCGACGGACCAATTGGAGCCGCCGAAGGCCCGGATCCGCCCCGCGGCGACTTCCTCGTTGAGAACGTCCACGATGACCTCCACCGGGACGGCGGGGTTGTCCCGGTGCAGGAGGAAGAGGTCCAGGTAGTCGGTCCCCAGGCGCTCGAGGTTGCCGTTGATCCCGCTTCTGATCCCCTCCGGGTTGATGTCGGTGTCGGCGTGGTGACAGGCCTTGGCCATGATCACGATCCGGCTCCGGTTGGCGCGCTCGGCCAGCCACATGCCTACGGCGCGCTCTGACTCGCCGTTCCCATAGGCCGCCGCGGTGTCTACCAGGTTCCCGCCGATGCTGACGAAGGCGTCCAGCAGCTCGAAGGTGAGGGCCTTGCTCTGAGGGGAGAAGATCATCGAGCCGATTCCCAGGCGGGAGACCTCGCGTTTGAGCGCGGGCAGGTGGATGGTTCTCAACAGGGGTCTCCTTCGGGGATGAGCGGGGGTGTGAGCTAGGAGTCTTCGTCGGGGGCCTCGGGGGCGATCAGCTCACGCACGTGGCCGTCGAGCGGCTCGAGCTCCGGGATCTCGGCGCCGGTCCCGGCGCCCAGCTCGCGGAAGCGGCGCGCGGCGGGGAGGACGTTCCGCTCCAGCGAACCGACGGCGGCGTTGAAGGCGTCGGTGGCGCCGGCGAGGCGCTTGCCGAGGTTGGCGAGGTGGCCGACGAAGGCGCGGGTGCGATCGTAGAGCTGGCGGCCGAGGTCGCTGACCTGCTGGGCGCTCTTGGCGATGCGCTCCTCGCGCCAGCCGGAGGCGATGGTGCGGAGGAGCGCGATGAGTATGGTGGGGGTGGCGAGAATCACGTTGCTCTTCGCGCCATCCTCGAGCAGGGCGGGGTCGAGGGCGGCGGCCTCGGAGAGGAAGACCTCGCCGGGGACGAACATGACGACGAAGTCGGGGGCGGCGGTGAACTGCTCCCAGTAGGACTTGCTGGCGAGGGAGCTCATGTGCTGGCGGAGCTGCTGGCAGTGGCGGGCGAGGCAGGTCTTGCGCTGCTCCTCGTCGGGGGCCTCCAGGGCGCTCAGGTAGGCGTCCAGCGAGACCTTGACGTCCACAACGACCTGGCGGCCGTTGGGGAGGTTAACGATCATGTCGGGCCGGAGGCGGCCGGCGTCGCCGGAGACGGTGACCTGCTCGGCGAAGTCCACGTGCTGGACCATGCCGGCGAGCTCGACCGTGCGGTGGAGGGTGAGCTCGCCCCAGCGACCCCGGACCTGGGGACGGCGGAGGGCGTTGACCAGGTTGCTCGTCTCGCGCTGGAGCTGCTGCTCGCTCTCCAGCAGGCTCCTGGTCTGGGCCTCGAGGCCGCCGTAGGACTCTCGCCTGGCGGATTCGACTTCGCGGAGGTGGTCCTCGTACCTCTTCAGCGCGTCCTGGAGGGGGCCGAGGGTGAGCTTCGCCGACTCGACGAAGGCCTGGCTGTTGCGCTGGAGGGCGTCAGAGGAGAGGGCCTTGAAGGTGTCGCCCAACTGGCGCTTGGCTTCGTCGAGCAGCGCGACCTGGGCGGCAAGCTGCTTCTCGGTCTCCTGCTGGCGCGTCTCGGCAGCGATTCGCTGCTCGCGCTCGGCCTGGGTCTGGCGGAGGGCGCGGGAGTTCGCCCAGAGCCAGCCGAGCACTCCGCCGACGATGAGGCCTGCGACGAGGAACACGATCTCCATTATGCACCTACCCCTCGGGCGGCCGCGGGGGACGCGCGGCCCCCTGTCTCCGGGATTCTAGCGCAGAGGGAGCGGCGGGGCAACCGGGGGGCCCCGCTCAGGAGGGCTCGCGCCGCGGGGCGGAGCGGATGAAGGCGAGCGCCTCCTGGAGGTCGGGCTGGGAGGTGGTGCCACCAGGGGCGCGAGTCGAGAGCGCGCCGCAGGCGCTGCCGAGGTCGAGGCAGTCGCCGAGGTGGGCGCCGGAGAGCCAGGCGTGAAGGAAGCCGCCGTTGAAGGAATCGCCCGCCCCGGTGGTCTCGACCACCTCTACGACGAACGCCGGCCGCCGGACGATCTCGTCGCCGCGGCGGGCGACGGCGCCACGGGGGCCGAGCTTGACGGCGACGGTGGGGACGCGCGCGGCGAGCGCGGCGAGGGCCTGGTCGAGATCGGCGCGGCCGGTGAGGCGCATGGCCTCGGCCTCGTTGGGCAGGAAGAGGTCGAGGTGAGGCCATACGGCCTCGAGGTCGCCGTCGGTCTCTTCCTCGGTGGGCCAGCCGGTGTCGAGGGAGGTGGTGAGGCCGAGGTCGCGGGCGCGGGCGAAGATGCGGCCGATGTCGGGGCGGAGGTGGCGCTGGAGGTAGAAGGAGCTGATGTGGAGGTGGCGGCGGCCGCGGAGGAGGTCGGGGTTGATGTCGGCGTAACGCAGCTCCTGGATGCAGCCGAGGTCGGTGAGCATGGCGCGCTCGCCGCCGACGGCGATGGAGATGGTGAGGCCGGTGGGGAGAGCGGGGTCAACGGCGATGGCGTCGGTGGCGACCCCGGTGGCGCGGAGGAACTCGAGGGCGCGCTGACCGAAGTGGTCGCCGCCGACCTTGCTGATGAAGAGGATATCATCGCCCAGGCGCGCGAGCTGGGCGGCGATGATGGCCGACGAGGCGCCGAGGGCGAGGCGCATCCCGCCGACGATCTTCTCCTCGCCGGGGTGGGGAAGGCCCTGCGCGCCGGTCACGATCAGGTCGAGGTTGAGCTCTCCGATGACGGCGATGGCGGCCACGCCGCACCTCCGGTCAGATGTCGAGATAGGCGACGGCCTCCAGCAGGCCCGCGACGACGGCGCGGGCACCGGGGAAGGCGAGGCCGCGGCTGTAGTCGTTGGGGACGGCGATGGGGATCGTGCCGGCGGCGGCGGCGGCCTGGACGCCGGGCGGGGTGTCCTCCAGGACGAGGCACTGGGCCGGCGGGAGCCCGAGACGCTCGGCCGCGAGCAGGTAGATGTCGGGGTCGGGCTTGTTGCGCGCGACGTCGTCGCCGGTGATGACGGCGTCGAAAAGGCCGGCCGGTTCGCCCCTCTCGGGGTGGTCTGCGAAGAGGCGGCCGAGGATGATGTCTACCTGGTCGGCGCTGCTGGAGGAGACGACGGCCTGCCGGAGGCCGCGGCGGCGGACCTGATCGCTGGTCTCCCAGAAGCCGGGGAAGACGGGGATGGGCTCGGTGCGGATGAGCTGCATGTAGATGGCGTGGCGCCGGGCGGTCATCTCCTCGGCCGGGGCGTCGACGCGGTAGATGCGCTTGAGGTCGCGGATGTTGACGGCCTCAGGGAGCCCGACGAGAGAGGCCATCATGCCCTCGTCCATCTCGTGGCCGTAGTCGCGCATCATGGCCTGGAAGGCCTGGAAGTGGATGGGCTCGGTGTCCACGATGAGCCCGTCCATATCGAAGAGGACGGCGCGGATCATCAGGCGGAATGCTCCCGGGGGTAGATGGTGACTCCTTCTACGACGCGGTGGATGACGCCGGCCGCGCTCGGCGCGTCGGGCTTGAGGCCGCGGGCGAGGGAGGAGAAGAGGCCGAGAAGCTGGCCGACGATGGCCGCGGCGGGGGGCAACATATGGTCGGGGAGGGCGAGCTCGCCCTCGGGGTCGTAGGCGATGAGGTGATCGGCCAGGCCGCGAAGCTCGGCGGAGTCGCGGTCGGCGAGGAGGAGGTGGGCGAGACCGATCTGATGCTCGCGGTTGCCGCGGATGAGGTCGAGCTCGTAGCGGCGGACATAGGGGTCGGGGGAGAGCAGGCAGACGACGAGGGTGTCGTCCCGGATGGCGGCGCGGGGGCCGTGGCGGAGGCCGAGGAAGGTGTCGTAGAGGCAGATGATCTGGCCGTCGGTCATCTCCTGGAGCTTGAGGTGGCACTCGACGGCGGCGCCGACGAGGGCGCCGGAGCCAAGGAAGCAGGCGCGGCCGGGGTCGCGCCTGGCGAGCGACTCGGCGATGTCGGGCGCGACCTCGAGGAGGCGCTCGCCGGCCGCGGCGAGGCGGCCAACCAGGCCCTGGTACTCGTCAGGCCGGTCCAGGTGGGCGAGGCCGAGGCTGGCGACGACCATGGAGGTGAAGGAGCTGGTCATGGCCAGGCCGCGGTCATTGGTGCGCGGGTGGAGGACGAGCGCGAAGGCGCGGTCGCCCTGGTCCCGCGCGAGCCGGGCGAGCGCGCCGTCTTCATTGCAGGTGATGACGAGATGGCGGACCTGCGGCCGCTTACTCAAGGCGATCTCCATGGCGGCGACGCTCTCGGGGCTGCTGCCGGAGCGGGCGATGGAGACCATAAGGGCGGGCCGGTCGGAGGGGAGGGCGTAGTCGGGGTGGGTGACGATGTTGGTGGTCGGGCAGGGAATGGCCCGCGTGCGGAGGGCCGCGGAGACCGGCCCGGCCGCGCAGCGGCCGACGAAGTCCGAGGTGCCGGCGCCGGTGAAGATGACCTCGGCGGGCGAGCCGGGGAGGCCGACCTGGGAGAGCAGGGCGCGGAGGCGCGGCGCGGCCGAGACGAATCGCTCGGCCGTGTCGCGCCACATCTCCGGCTGCTGGGCGATCTCGGCCGGGGTGGCCTCTATCCCGAGGCGCGCCTTCTCGGCTTCGGCGACGGCGAGCAACTTGTGCAAGGCGTTCATGTCGCGGCTCCGCTGGGGCCAACGCGAAACCGAGAGCGGCATCGCCGCTCGCGGTATGGCTGACGCCCCACGGAGATAGCGTTCGGGCGAGGGGAGGGATCTCCTGCCGCCGCGGCGGCTCACCTGGCGCGGTCACACCCGCAGCGTTGACAGGGCAGGGCCGGAGGCGTAGAGTTGGCGCGGCTGACCGCGGAAAGAACGATAGCCTTACGCAGGATCACGCGACCTCAGCCCTCGACGCGCCTGCTTCGCGCCACCTGAGATCCCGGTGGCCTGAGGCAGGCGCGCCTCATCTGTCTGACACCGGAGAGCTGACGAATGGAGATCATCGCATTCGAGCCTGGGATGGCCGCCGCGGTGGCGCGGTGCTACGGCGAGCTGGTGAGGCCAGCGCCCTACTGCGCGCCCGTGGGCGGCGAGCGGTTCGCCGACCTGCGGCGACTGGAGCGCGGGCCGCTGCGGGAGGAAGCGGTGATGGTCGCGCGGGAGGGCGGCGAGGTGGTTGGCTTCGTCCACACGGCCATCATCCCACCGGCGACGGAGGAGTGGCATTTGAAGGGCGAGCCGGGGGTGATCCGCTTCCTGTCCTACAGGCCGGGAGAGCGGCCGGTCGGGAAGGCCTTGCTGGAGGCGGCGGAGGAGTGGCTTCGGGGACGAGGCCGGACGGAGGTGGTGGCCGGCAGCGGCACTTACCTCTACCCGTTCTACCACCTTCCCTTCGCCCACATCTCCGAGCGGATCGCCCACCTGCCGCCGCTCTTGGGTATGGCCGGCTATGCGGTCCAGGATAGCGAGGTGTTCTTCTCCTGGCCGGATTTCGAGGTCCCCGCCGTGCCCACGCCGGACCTGGAGGTCGAGATCGTGGCCGAGCGGCGAGAGCAGATCGACAGCTTCGGGCCAGGGGTGGTGGTGGAGCCGCGGCGGGGCGAGGAGGTGGTGGGCGTGTGTAAGATCGTGTGGCTGGGGTCGGAGGCGTGGCGACCGGAGCTGAAGGGGTGGTGCTTCTGCACGTACCTCCAGGTGGAGGAGCCGCTGCGCGGGAAAGGCCTGGGCAAGCACCTGCTGGCGCGCGGCCTGGCGGAGGCGAGGGAGGCGGGCATGCGCCATGCGATGATCAGCACGGACTGGGACAACCATCGCGCGGCGCTCTGCTACACGAACATAGGATATCGCTTCCTCGATCGGACGTTCAGCTTTCGCAAGGAGCTGCGCGCCGGGCAGTAACCGGACCGGCACCCGAGGTCGCGAGATGAGGAACCGGCTGAAGCCTGGGAGGGAGGCGGCGATGGCTGAGGAGTTCGGTCTGGGACAGCTGATGGCGAGATGGGAGATCGTGGAGGGGCGCGATGTGGGGGAGCAGATAGACGCGCTGCTCGAACCGGCCTACGCGGCGGGCTGGCTGCCGCACGGCCACGAGTCGGTGGACGCGATCCTTCTCGGAGAGCAGTACCACCTCGGGGGCGCGGAGGACACGAGGAGGATGGCTGAGGTCGCCGGCGTGAGCGGGGCCGACCGGGTGGTCGATCTGGCCTGCTACATCGGGGGGCCAGCGCGGCAGCTCGCCCGCGACTACGGGGCGGAAGTGGTCGGCGTGGACATTTCGCCGGTGCACGTGGAGGTGGCGGAGGCGCTGACTCGCCTCACCGGCCTGGGGGACAGGGTGAGGTTCGTCTGCGCGAGCGCGGAGGCGGTGCCAGAGCCGGATGGCTCGTTCACGGTGGCGTGGTCGCAGTGCAGCTTCCCGGCCGACCTGAGCTGGCTGGTGGAGATGGACCGGCTGCTGGCGCCGGGGGGCCGGCTGGCCTTCACCGGGGTGATCCGGCGGTCGGCCGCCTCTGACCCGGAGCTGCCGTCGCTGGAGGAGATGGCGGAGCGCGCGGCGGGGCTCGGATACCGGATCATCTGCGCGGAAGACATCTCGGAGATGGACCTGGAGCACGGCTGGCTGCCGGCCCGGCGCAAGCTCGAGGAGAACGAGGCCCACTACCGCCGGATGATGGGGCCGGACTGGGTGCGCAGAGCCTACGAGAGCCTGGACCGGGACATCGAGGAGTGGCGGTCGGGGAAGATGGGGAACGGTCGGATCGTGGCGGTGAAGTAGCGGCGCGGAGAGGACAGGGGGAAGCGCAGGCTATGGGCGCGGACATACCGATCAGCGCGGTTGAGACGTGCCTGGGCGAGTACGGGGCAGTCGGGGCGGTCAACGCTATCGCGCCGATGCGCGGGGCCTTCCACAACACGCTGTACCGGATCACGGCGGTTACGGGGGAGCTATACCTGAAGGTCCTGAGCACGCACGTGGTGGAGTCCACGGAGGAGAGGTACGAGTATATCGCGGCGGTGATGGAGCGAGTGAGGGGGACTGGGGTGGAGGTACCGCTCCCGATCAGGAACCGACGGGGGTCGGTGCTGACCGCGTGCGGCCCCTTCAAGGCGGTGCTGTCGGCGGCGGTGGGATGGGAGCCGTTCGAGGAGGAGGATCTCGCACACCAGGAAGCCGCGGGGAGGTCGCTGGGCGCGTTCCACGAGGCGACCTGCGACCTCCGGCCGGGGGAAGGCTCCTGGCTGGGGGAGCTGGGGGCGT
>Ga0315291_10007937_pt1 | contig 13069 bp, 7 predicted proteins | sample YL17G12_20_MG_FD_203070 | JGI IMG/M metagenome (GOLD analysis project Ga0315291, IMG submission 203070) | Sediment microbial communities from Yellowstone Lake, YNP, Wyoming, USA - YL17G12_20 | ecosystem: Environmental > Aquatic > Freshwater > Lake > Sediment | place: USA: Wyoming | collected... | reverse complement strand
AAGCGCTCATCACCGGTCTTGCGGTAGGCTGCGGCCAACGGTGGTAAATGAAAGAAGCGGTTCAACTGCGCCGGCCACTCCTGGTGCTTGACGTGCGAGCCGGTCCAGTCTATGCCACGCAGGCCGACCTGCACTTCCTTGCGGCCGTAGAAGAAGATGGTCCCAGCGGCGATCTTCTCGGCCCGCGCGAGGAGTTGGGGCGTGGCTTCCGGGAGCGTCTGGCCCGGGAAGCCGGCCAAGGCCTTGGCGCGCTCCGCGATGACCTGTCGCATTCTCACTGCTCAGCCTCCACAACCGGATCAGATAGCGGTCCCTTCGACGCAAGGCACGCGGAATCCGCCCGCCGGCAGGGAAGTGTGAGTGGGATAAGAGAAGAGAACGCGAGGAGGTGATACTCGATGGCGCAGGTGTTGGTCGCGGGCGGCGGTGTGGCGGGGATCGCAGCGGCAGTCGCGGCAGCGAGGCGCGGCCTGTCCACGCTTCTCATCGAGCGCTATGGCTTCCTCGGAGGCATGGCGACCGCGGGACTGGTGAACCCGTTCATGATGTGGGACGCCGAAGGAGAACCGTTGGTCGGCGGGATCTTCCAGGAGATGCTGGATCGCATGGCCGCGCTGGGAGGCTACTCCTGCCCGCGCCAGCCGAACGCCTTCGATCCTGAGGTGTTCAAGGCGGTCGCCGATGAGCTATGCCTGGAGGCGGGTGTCCGGCTGCGACTGCACACATTCCTGACGCACGCGACTGTCCGCAGCGCTCGTGTATCAAGCGTGAGAACCGAGAGCAAATCCGGCGCAGAGAGGCTGAGGGCGAAGGTCTACATTGACTGCACCGGCGATGCCGATATCGCCTATCGCGCGGGCGTGCCGTGCGACTACGGCCGCGAGGATGATGGGCTCGCCCAGCCCATGACCCTCAACTTCCGCATGGCCAACGTTGACACCGAGCGAATGCCGCCCAAGGATGAGATCAACCGCCTCTACGACGCGGCCAAGGCGGAAGGCCACGTGAGCTGCCCGCGCGAGAACGTGCTGTTTTTCTATGCTATCCAACCCGGCGTGGTGCACTTCAACACCACTCGGGTGACGGGGAAGAGCGGTGTGGACACAGGTGATCTTACGAGCGCGGAGGTCGAGGCGCGGCGTCAGACGCGGGAGCTTGTCAGCTTTCTGGTGAGCAGTGTGGCCGGTTTTGAGAAGGCCTATCTTCAGCAGACCGGCGCGCAGATCGGCATCCGGGAGACGCGGCGGATTCGGGGCGAGTACACGTTGACCGCGGAGGATGTGTTGGCCGCGAGGAAGTTCGCGGACGGCATCGCCCGGTGCTCCTATCCCATTGACATTCACAGCCCCACCGGCGCGGGGACGGTTATCCGCGATGTGCCTCGCGGCGACCACTACGAGATCCCGTATCGCTGTCTCGTTCCTGTCGGCGTGGACAACCTGCTCGTCGCCGGCCGCTGCGTCTCTGCCACCCACGAGGCCCAGGCGTCTCTGCGTGTAATGCCCCAATGCTTCGCCATGGGCGAGGCGGCCGGAACCGCCGCCGCGCTGGCGGTGAAGCGTGCCATCCGGCCGCGGGAGGTGGATGGGCGGGAGGTGCGCGATCTGCTTCGGATGTGAGCCAGCGGGCACTTGTGAGGAAGAAGGACAACCGAGCTGCCCTATGGAATGGCAGGGCGTTAGCCGGATCGGCCGTGGCAGCGAGTAGCGGCTGACTGTCTAAGTAAGTCGCGACCGCCAGCCAGATGGAGGGGAAGATGCGTATGCCCGTTGTTGCGTACCTGCTGGTCCTCGTGTGCCTGTGTGTTCAGCCTGCGCTTGCCGCCATCACGCCCGTGCCAATCGAGGGCAGGATACTCGTGAGTGCGAACGAGATGTCAGTCGGCGGCTATACCTACTCCATAGAAGGCATATCGGACAATGTAAGCTCCCCGGGTCCGCCCTTCCTCTACGCCGAGTTGTCTCCGGACATGGAGAGGGTGGCCTATCACACTGCGGATGCGACCCCAGCGACCACGGCCGACCTGTGGATCGCTCGTCTCGATGGGTCAGAGGCCGTCAACGTGACCGAACTGGCGGGGATTGGCGGAGTCAACTGTAAGCCGGTTTGGTCTCCAGACGGGAGTCAGCTCGCTTTTCAGCATGCTGACCCAACGCCGACCCTGTACCCATGCGAGGTCGGGCTGCATGTCTGGGTTGTGAACGTTGACGGGACGGGTGCGCACAGTGTTACGCCGCCGGGAACCGCCATGACGTGGAGCCCGTCGTGGTCGGCGAATGGTTACCGGCTGTTCTGCTCCCTCCTGGAGGTTGGTGCGATCACCATAGATACCGACGGTACTGACATGAGGGTTCTGCCGAATGTGGGGGATATGGCTGACTGGTCGCCCGATGGAAGCAAGATTGCCTCAACGACGTACGTTGAGGCGACAGAGGGAGGCGAGAGCGGCGTCTGGAGAGGTCTGCTTCTGACCGACGCAGATGGTGGAAACCCACGGATCCTGTACGAGCACTTCCTGAGCAACTCGGATGTGGCCGAGCACATCGCTCTCTACGGGGACCTGATGGGTGAGGGCGAGGAGCATCGACAGATGTGGGTGAGAGAGGGAGTCGGGCCCTCCTACCCCGACTGGTCGCCCAGGGGAGATCGCATTCTCTTCCGAGCGGCGATTCCGTTCGACCCCTCGGGGCTCTTCTACCCTTACCAGAACGATCTCTGGTTGTATGACCTGAACGACGACAGCACCGCCCGCATCACGGAGGACAGCATCTGCGAGTTCTACCATAGCTGGAATGGCCCCAACACGTTTCCCGATGACCCTGAGGTGACGGTGGACAACGTGACGGTGACGTTCTCCGATGTTATCAGCGAAGGCGTGACCACGATCCTGCGGGACGACGACCCGCCCGAGGCACCAACGGGCTACGTCTTCGACTACGATTTCTACGAACTCAGTACCACAGCCGAGATCACTGGTCCCGCAACCATCTGCATGACCTACACCCACGCCGAGGTTCCCGAGGGGCCGGCGGAGGACCAGCTTGCCATCCTGCATTACAGCGAGACGTTCCAGGAATGGGAGGACATCACCACCTCACGAGACCCGGTGGGGAATGTGATCTGCGGACAGACAGAGATGCTATCGCCGGTGGCACTGCAGGGGATACGCCACACCAAGTTCTCCGATGTGCCGGCCTGGGGATACGGTGACTCGGGACTAGACCCGTACTGGGCCTACTACCACGTGATGGCCTGCGTCGAGGCGATGATCGTCGCCGGCTATGATGACGGAACCTACAAGCCGACTGCAGCAGTGACTAGAGATCAGATGGCAGTCTACGTTGCCCGGGCACTCGCCGGCGGCGATGGTGCCGTTCCTGCTGGGCCGAGCACGGCAACGTTCGTGGACGTGCCCGAGAACTACTGGGCTTACAAGCACGTCGAGTATGCCGTGGCTGAGAACGTCGTGCAGGGCTACGATGCTACGCACTACGGCCCCACCAATGTTGTGGACCGAGGGCAGATGGCGGTGTTCATCGGGCGGGCGATGGTGGCGCCCGGAGGCGATGCCGCTATCCCCGATCCCGTGTCACCACACGGCTTCCCGGACGTGCCCAGCACCTTCTGGGCTTACAAGCAAGTGGAGTACCTCACCGCAGGGGGCGTGGTGATGGGCTACGATGACGGTTACTACCATCCGGAACGACAGGTGACAAGAGATCAGATGGCGGTCTATGTGGCGAGGGCCTTTGACCTGCCGCTGTAGCGAATCGTTCCTGTAAGCAAGTGCGACACCCGGGACCGGCCCTCCGAGGGGCCGGTCCCGGCGTTGTGGTGCGGTCTTCTGGGGGAAGCGAGTAGCCGCGGGCAAGACTGCGGATCTCCCGCCTCCAGGACATCAGCATCGTGGCGTTGAAGTACGGCGAGACCCCGACTGGCGTTGGCCGGGTCTGCGCGAGCGCAGCGCGACGGATCGGGGAAAGCAGAAACGGAGAAGCGATGCAAGGCTCGTTGGAGCGCGTGCGGCGGGTGATGAACGGGCAGCTTCCGGACCGGCCGCCGCTGTTTGACCTGCTGCCGAATGACGCGGTGCTGAAGCACTTCAACGATGGCGTGCCGGTTGAGGTCGGCGATGACCCGGCAGGAGCACGCGCCTACCCGCGAGCGATAGACGGGTCGCGGACCTCTGCCCTGTCGCCCTCCGAGCCGCGGCTGGAGAAGACCGAGGACGGGAGGGAGGTGAGGGTCGAGCGCTGGACCACCTGGCACGAGCGGGTGAACTACGGCTCGAGCGAGCAGTATCGAGAGGCAAAGCAGAAGCGGATCGCCGAGCTGCAGGAGCGGGTGAGCAGGCCTATCGCGACCAGCGAGGATCAGTGGTATCGCAAGCACCGTGAGGTGAAGTCGTGGTTCGGCGATGACTTCTACTACCTGCTCGCACCGCTGCACACATCGCTCATGGGGATCTGGGAGGAGGTGGGGCTGGAGGCGTTCAGCTACTACCTCTACGACTGCGAAGATGTGATGGATGAGCTGCTGGAGCTTCACACGGAGCATGCGTGCCGCTGGATCGGGGGGCTGCCGGCGGACGACCCGTTCGAGGCGGCCTTCATCGGCGATGACATCGCCTTCAAGGGGGGGCCGATGGTGAGTGTCTCGTGGCTGGAGAAGCACTACTTCCCGCGGCTGGCGAGGGTTGTTGCAGCCCTCCACGCGCGCGGGATCAAGGCGATGTTCCATTCCGACGGCAACCTAAACCTGATAATGGATGGGCTGGTCGGAGCTGGGATAGATGCCCTCAACCCGATCGAGGTGAGCGCTGGCATGGACTTGGCTGACCTCCACCGCCGTTATCCGCATCTTGTCTTCGCCGGTGGCATTGATGTGACCAACCTTCTCCCCTTCGGCAAGCCAGACGAGATACGGGATGCCGTGGTGAAAGCCGTCGAAGACACCGAGGGCAAGATCCTGGTGGGCTCCAGCACGGAGGTCTTCAACATCGTCCCCCTCGCGAACTTCCTGGCGATGCGAGAGGCGGCGATGGGCTACGCGTTCTGATACGCGGCGTGAGAGCGAGGAAACACTGATGGCCGATGTGACAGCGCGATACGTGGTCTCCCTCGACGGCGAGTGGCGATACAAGAAAGATCCCGAGCGGACGGGCGAGGCGGAGCGCTTGTTCGCGCCAGAGACCGCGCGGCGCGACTGGGGCGTGATGAGCATCCCGGTGAACTGGTACAAGACCGAGGTCGGCGACTACCACGGCGTCATCTGGTTCGCGCGGGAGTTTCGCCTCGCCGAGGAGCTGAAGGCGAAGGAGCTGTTCCTGCGCTTCGGCGCGGTGGACTACAAGGCCGACGTGTGGTTGAACGGGGAGTATCTCGGCCACCACGAGGGGTTCTTCGCGCCGTTCGAGTTCCGCGTGACGGGGCGCGTCGAAGCTGGCACGAATATGGTCGTGGTCAAGGTGGACTCGCCCAAGGATGAGACCGAGTACCGGCTCGTCCCCGACCCGCCGGGCTTCGAAAGGCCGCTCTCCGAGCCGTTCAAGACGCGCAAGCCCGTGGCGCTGACGACGATCAAGGGATCCTGCATTGACTTCTGGCATCGCCCGGGGTGGGAGACGCAGTTCGGGCAAGACGGCAACACCGGCGGCATCTGGCAGAGCGTCGAACTGATCGCGACAGGAGCGCTGACGATCCGCTCCATGCAGATCACGCCGAAGCTGGTCCGAAAGGACGGCGCCCTTGACGGCACAGCGCTCGTTACGGTTGACCTGGACGTGGACAACGCGACCGCGCGCACACTGGTGGCCCAGGTAGCGCTTGATACCTACGGGAAGTCCTTCGAGAGCACAGACAGGATCAGCAAGCGCAAGCGGTTCGTGCTAGCTCCCGGCCGCAACCGCGTGAAGCTCGTACAGACGGTTGACCGGCCGGTTCTCTGGTGGTGCTGGGATCATGGCAAACCCAACCTCTACGAGATGAAGGCGACGGTCCTGCTCGATGGCGAGGCGCAGGACGAGATCGCCGAGACCTTCGGAATCCGCGAACTCATCCTCGACGATAAGGGACACTGGTATCTCAATGGCAAACGCGTCTTCGCCCGCGGGATGAGATACCACTCGAGCATCTGGCTCGGCGAGGCGGACGAGCGGCTGTTCCGCGATGACCTGGGGAAGATGCGCGAGCTGAGCATCAACGCCATCCGCATCGGAAGCCATGTGGAACAGCCAGCATTCTACCGCTTGTGCGATGAGATGGGCTTCCTCGTCTGGCAAGTCTTCCCGCTTCACTGGGGCAACTACGCCGACACCGATGACCTGATTGAGCGCGCCGCGCCGATGATGAGGGAGATGGTCGAGCTGCTCTACAACCACCCGAGCATCGTCATCTGGAGCGTCTTCAAGGAGCCCAACGTCTACCCATTCCAGCCGCGCCCGAACCTGTACGGCCGGCTCTGTGAGGTGATGAAAGACGCGGCGCGCACGGTGGACCCGCTGCGCTGGATCCACAAGGGCGACTATGGCGAGGGCGCGCAGAACGTGATGACCGGCGGCTGGGGCGGGGTCTATGACGACTTCCGCAAGATCCACAGCAGCACCGCTCCCCAGAAGGTGGAGTTCGGCACCGTTCATGTCGCGCCACTTGAGACTGCGAAGCAGATCCTCAAGCCGGAAGAGCAGTGGCCGCCTGTCTGGGATCGGTGGTACTACCTCAACCTCGATCCTCTCTGGCTGCACCTCCAGGGCATTGATGTGAACGAGCTATCGAGTCTCCAGGAGCTGGTCGAGCGGTCGGAGTCCTGGGCGGCGCGGCAGATCAAGGAATCGGCGGAGTACATCAGGCAGCGCAAGTGGAACCCGAACGCCTCCATGTTCCTGTACTTCTGGAGCGATCCCTGGCCCTGCCTGGCAGGCAGCGGTCTGCTCGACTACTACCGGCGCAAGTACCAGGCCTATGACATCTTCGCGACGGTCTACTCGCCGGTGCTGGTCAGCATCGAGTGGGTGAAGGATACGCACGTCGTCGGGCATGAGAAGCTGTACGCGCCGGGCGAGGCCTTGGTTGCGCGCATCTGGGTCACCAATGATCGCTGCCAGGCGTACGAGCAGGCAACACTGCGCTGGCGCGTGAAGGACCCAGCGGGGAGCATTCTTGAGGAGCGTTCGCAGACGCTGTCCGTGCCAGAGGACAGCTCCCAGGTCGCCGAGGAGGTGACCTGGCCCATCCCCCGCGAGGCCGAGGGGCAGTATCGGATGGAGGTCGAGCTGACGAGCGCGGAGAGCGAGGAGCTATCGCGGAACTGGTTCGAGTTCCGGGTGACCCGCAGGTGTGAGCCAAGGAGGTAGAACCGGCAGACAAGCGCATACAGCCGTCGTCGCGGGGAACTGCTAGTTGCGCGTGCTGAGGCTCGTCTCCTGCACTATCGCTGCGGGGCCGGTGGATTGCCTGACGACAAGCCTGGGCGTGACCTCGGGCGGCGGGAGCTTATCCACGCTCTCCTGAAGTAGCCACTGGAGCGCCAAGCTTCCGGCCTCCTGCCGCGGGATGGCAAGGGTGGTAAGTGGCGGATCGGTGAAACGAGCTGTGAAGATATCGTCCACACCCACGACGGACAGCCTTTCGGGAACTCGGAACCCGGCTTGCTTGGCGGCCTGGAGAGCCCCCAAAGCGAGCAGATCGTTGTGGCAGACGACCGCGGTGACCTCGCTTGCCCGGTGCAGCAGGTCGAGGACAGCGGCCTGGCCGATCTCCGGGCGCTGGCCCCCGGTGGCAACCGCGATCCATTCGTCGCGAAACTGAAGGCCGTGCTGCGAGATCGCCTCCCGGAAACAGAAGAAGCGGCTTTCCGGGCTCGCGGGGCGATCGCGCCGGTCCCAGAGGTAGGCGATGTTGCGGTGTCCGAGCGAAACCAGGTGCGCGACAACGTCGCCCATACCGGTGCGGAAGTCCACCGATAGGCTGCGGGTGCCGGCCGGGCGATCAGGCTGAAGCTCGATGCCGAGGACCCGCGTGCCTGCGGAGAGCAGCCTCTCCACGTAGTCGGCGGCCAGGCACCAGCCCCACATGATCACTCCGTCCACCCGCTTGCTCAGCAGCATCTGAACCTGGCGCTGAGCGCCTTCGTCTTCGCTGGGCGAAGTGCAGACCATCACGCTGAACCGAGCGCGCTGCGCCGCCAGCTCGACGCCCTTTATGAAGTCGGCGTAGAAGGGATTGCCGAGATCGCCTACTATCACCGCCACGGTGTGGGTGACCCCCTGCCGCAAGCTCTTGGCGACGTGGTTGATCTCGTACCGCAGCGTCTCCGCTGCTGCCCAGACGCGCCGCGCCGTATCCTCGCTCACCGGCGCGGTGCTGTTGATGACCCGCGATACCGTAGCGATCGACACACCGGCCTGGCGGGCCACGTCCGCCATTCTCGCTTTCCTGCTCTGGCTGGCAACTCGCATAGACCGGTCCACTCGGCTATCTCACTAGCAGCACCTTGCCCGATTCGCCGGAAGCGAAGGTGGCAAAGGCCTTATCGGCCTCACGGAGCGGGAACCGATGGGTGACGAGGTCGTCAACATTCAGCCCCCGCCGGTAGAGGTCGAGGATCTCAGAGTAATCACCCGGATTATAGTACCACGAGCCCACCGCGGTGATCTCCTTGCGGATGAAGTGATTGCTCGGATGGATGACCGAATCGCCCTTCTCGCCGACGAGACCGACTTTGCCGAACTTGCGGACGCACTCGAGCGCGGCGGTGAGAGTGGCCGAGGAGGGACTGCAGTCGAGGGCTATGTCGGCGCCAGCGCCATTGGTGAGATCACGGATCGCCTTGACAACATCGTTCGAGTTCGGGTCTACGACCGAGCCGGCCCCGAGCTTCTTCGCCAGGGTGCGGCGGTAGGCGGACACATCAGCCGCGATGGCGCGCGCCCCGATGAAGCGAAGGAGCGTCAGCATCCCCAGGCCGATGGGGCCGCAGCCCAGCACGGCAACGGTGTGGAAGCCGGTGACGCCGAGACGCTTCAGCGTGCGGTAGGTGGTGCCAATGGTGTCGCCCCCAAGCAGGACGCCGCGCTCCCAGCTCACATCATCGGGCAGGGGAAGGCAGCACATCTCGGGGGCAGCGATGAGTTCGGCGTGGCCGCCGATGAGATAGCCCATGTCGGCGCAGTGCTCGTAGTCACCGCGCAGGCAATAGTAGCAGCGCCCGCAGCCGGTCATGATCTGGAGCGCCACGCGGTCGCCGACCTTCACGTGACGGGTCTCGTTGGCGCCGATCACCTCTCCCACCATTTCATGACCGACGCGCTGTCCCTTGGAGCCATTGGGGCTATGATAGGAATGAAGCTCGCTGCCGCAGACGGCCGAGACCGTGAGCCTGACGAGCGCCTCCCCGGCCTTCGGTTCCGGGTCCGCAAACTCCCTTACCTCTACCTTGCTGTTACCAGCGAAGACCACACCAAGCATGCTGCCTCCTGCTGCCTGCGCGAGTGTTACGCGGCCACAACCTCCAGCGACGTCTCCTGGGCGAACGTCCGCGCGATCCACACCAGCACGTCATCCTCGACCGCCTGGACGCGGAAGTCGGTTGCGGAGAGCTCCTTCCCATCGAGCACGACCTTCACTGGCGGCCGGCCGAAGTAGAGCCGAAGAACCGGGTTGATGATTGGGCGAGTCGGATGGAACTGGACCCTTAGCGGCCCGGGCTTGGACATGCGGAAGCGATAGGCCCGCTGGCTGTAGGAGTACCCCTCGAAGAGATGGGAGCTCTCCAGCTTGGCCGGGCTTAGCCAGGAGCCGGCAAGGGACCTTGCTTCGTCCACGCCGCCGGTGACGGCGCCGGTGAGGAATAGCCACGAGCTGGGCCGCGGCGGCGTAATGCCGCCATAGCTGTAGCCGCAGTTCACGAACGAGGTGTGGGTGGCGCGTGTTCGGACCTCCTCGTCTGTCGCCCGGACCCACCCGACGAACTCGCGGGAATCGTTCGCCGGCCAGTGAGAGTAGTTCGAGGCGCCCGGGAAAGCGTTCATCTGTGGATGCGGCTTGCCGCAGGCCTGGCAGGGAGCGTGTGGGAAGAGCAGCCGGTTCCGCGGGAAAGCGACGAAGGGGTTGGGATGATCGCGCAGGTGGACCATGCCAATGTACTCCGACCACTCCGCTATCTCCGGCTTCAGTTGACAGAGGGCCCGTCCCTCCTCGAACGGGTGGGGCCATTGCAGATCGAGCCTGTCGCCGGCGAGATTGGTGAGGGTGAAGCCGACCGGCTCTACGCAATCCTCGGGCCGAACGCCGGGGCCGTTGATGAGGATGAACTCCTCGACCTCCCATATCCCGGGGTTGATGCCGTCGGCAAGCTCGTCACCCGGCCACCCGATCAACTGCCTGACCGCGATGCCGTCTGGAAAGACGCGGTAGTACTCCTCGGAGCGGGTGTTACCGTGGAAAACCTGATAAAGGCTGTTGCAGAGAGCGTTCTTCCAGTGAACGGTCACGCGGGCCGGGCCGGACTCCTCGATGTGGGCCTCGCTGAAGCGGCAGTCCTTGTCCATGATGACTTCGTAGCAATGTGGGTCCTCCGGCGAGCTGGTCTCGAACCACTCCGGGGTGAACCAGACATCGCCGCCCAGATCCCAGCATGGGACGTACTGCGCCTTCTCCCAGAGGATCAACCGCCAGGGGTGTCCGGTCTCAACGATGACCGCGTCGCCCTCTGTGTCCCACAGACGAAGCTTGCTGCGGGTGGCCTTCATGCAACATGTCCTCCAGTCAACTGATCAGTGCCCTGCGCTGGGCCAGTCACTCTAACTGCCCCGATGGCCGAGCCTGGACGCCTTCTCAAGCCGACACTCTGACGCCATTCCCCCATCTGTCAGCCTCGACGGGGCTACCGAGAAAACGATTACACTATGACAATACCAGAAGCGCCAGCTCCCGTCAACTGAGCTGCCCAGGTCTTGGCGACACCTGATCGGCCCTCGGGGCCGACTACAGGAAGGGCATGTCAATGTCAAGGATCGCGCCGACCGTCATCCGCACGAATCCGATGACAGACTGGCTGAGTATCATGCCGAGGAAGAACGGTAGCGCGGCGCGGTAGAGCCGTAGGCCGCCATAGCGCATGATGATCGTCTTTGCTAACCAAGCGATGAAGACTGCCGGGAGGGCGCTGTCCATGACCCAGGCGGAGGCAATAGGGAACGCTATGGGGTGCAGAGGCCAGGCGTAGAACTGAAGCTTGAGGACCATGAGGATAACGGTTATGACGAGGCCGACGCCCACCGCGCCCAGCAAGTGTGGATCTGCGCCGCTGGTAGGGTTCTCCAGCATGCTGGCCATCTGCAGCGGCACCTGGCGAGCGTGGCCGCTGGCAAAGGGATCGGCACCCGCCCGCGCGCCGATGCGGTAGAGCACGTGAAGTGATGCCCAGAAAAGGCATGGCACAACGAGCGCGGTGGTGCCGACCAACACCCAGGGCAGACGCCTGAGCTCCATCCTCCCGGAGTCGGCGAGCTTGTAGGTTTCTAGCGTCCACGGCTCGGGGTTCTGCGCGTGGTGCATGGTGAAGGGATAGGACAACCATAGCATCGCCACCCCTCGTGGACCGATGACTGTGCTGCCGAAGAGAGCGGGCAGGAACTGGTTGGGCCCCATGCTCACCTGCTCGAAATGGGGTGGGCCAACCTGGGCGCGGACTCGCGTGAGCACTAGCCCAATGAGCAGCAGGTTGGCGAGCCAGCAGAGGGTGACCCAGGGCGCCATGCCGGCTCGCCCAAAGGCGTAGCACAGGAACGCTATCGCCGCCCCCACTCCCACAACGGCGCCGCGGTAGCTCATTGCTTCTCTCGCGTCATCCAGCGGCGACCGCAGACCTACAACCTTGCGGACAACCTGGGCGAAGTAGCGGCGGTCGAGCCAGAGAACTGAGGCTAGCAGCGCCATTAGGCCGCCCAGCGACTGCATGTCTATGTACGGGAAGCCGGAGTAGGTGTTCGTCGTCCAGGCGAAGTGGGTCGAGATGATCAGCTCTGCCTTCCAGAAGAGGTTAAAGAACCAGAGCGAGAACGCCAGGTCCAACGGCATGAGGTAGCTCAAGCTGATCAGTATCGGCCAAAGGCCAATGCCCTTCCATCGGTAGGCGTTCCAGGGAGGGTGCTGGTCTACCCAGGGTCCGAGGTCGAAGTAGAATGGCAGCACCGGAACCGCGGGGAAGAAGCCGTGGAGTGTGGCCATCACCTCGAATACTGCGACGAGGCCGAACCCCATCCACATCACCTTGTTGCGCGAGAGTCGGTGGCGTTCCTCAGCGACCTGGAGCGGGACCGTCGTGATAGGGAACAGCAGCTTCTCCTCGTCGGCCCAGCGCCGACGGAGGATGGAACTAAGGCAGACGTAGCACAGCATCAGCGCTGTGGCGATCGCCGTCCACCACACGGCAGGGCCGGCCCAGGCGAGCAGGACGCTTCCCGTGTACGGGTTGGTTTCGCCCTCGAAGAACCCTTGAAGCGCATCCAGATCCGAGACCATCAGCCAGTTAGGTAGGTTCGGCCAGAGGACATCCGCCCAGCGGTTGCCAGGGTTGGCGAACCAGTAGGCGCCCGAGATCGCCTCCGGCAGCGGCAGCAGCAGATCCACCCCGCACCAGGCCGTTGCCACCGAGAGCATGACGTAGACCGTGAGGAGTTCGCCCAGCGAGAAGGCCCACTCGGGCCGCTTGCGCCGCAGGATGGTGTTCAGGGCAGCGAGGGCGAAGAGGTAAAAGACGCAGTTGTAGTAGATGGGATAGGGCGTCCCGGCATCGTTGCCGAAGCGCCAGTAGGTCAGGGTCATCCAGTAGGTGTTCAGCGGGATGCCGATGACCCCGATGAGCACCGCCCGCAGGCTTACCGCAGGCCGGCTGCTGCTCGTTCTGCCCAACTGAGCTACCTCGCCCTGCTCTCTCGCGTTCGCCCTGACCATCGGCTGGACGCCGTTGCACGAAATCGTTATCATGGCATACGCCGTTGTGAGCGCGGGGTCCTTTCCGCGGATGGCGGAAGCCGGAATGGGTGCGGACGCCGCGCTCCGAGCCGGGC
>Ga0315291_10007936_pt1 | contig 13070 bp, 11 predicted proteins | sample YL17G12_20_MG_FD_203070 | JGI IMG/M metagenome (GOLD analysis project Ga0315291, IMG submission 203070) | Sediment microbial communities from Yellowstone Lake, YNP, Wyoming, USA - YL17G12_20 | ecosystem: Environmental > Aquatic > Freshwater > Lake > Sediment | place: USA: Wyoming | collected... | reverse complement strand
TCCACCTTCAATAATTTTAGAATCGTATTCAAGTTGAGCTTTATAATAATAAAGTGTATTTGGAAGTAATACACCTATGGTACAATCATAAATACCCCAACCTGTTTTAATAGAAGACTCTCCAGCTAAAAGCCAATCACCATCTGATTTTTTATACAAGAATCTTAAATAACCACTATAATTCTTAAAATTATAATTCATACCTAGTTGTATTGAATGACTTCCAAGAACTATAGCTGGTTTAGTAATTACATATGGATATTCAATTGTTACTCCCTCTTTTAGAACTCCTTGCATTATAATACTATTACTTATAACATCCACAATAGTTGCTTCGGTTTGTAAAAATTCTAAGTCATTTGCATTATAAACTAGTCTTTCACCGATATCCCAAAAACCATCACAGTTAGAATCTTCTAAAATTTGTCCAACTGTTAGTTGAATATTGTTACCGCCGATATTAAGAAGTATTTTTGTATCTAAAGATAAAGGTTCTCCACTACGATGTTCGAATATGATTTTATTTTTTTCTACAGAGCCAATTATATTAGAAGAAGGTGAAGGAGAATTCGGTTGAATAGAAAAAAGAGCTATATACACAACAGAAAAAAGTGTTATTGAAATAACAAGTAATAGTAAAGTTCCGACTATCTCTGATATAGCATATTTTTTCCTTATATTTTTTGAGTGCATCCTTTTTAACATTATTCTCACTCATCCTTTAATACTATACTCTTCAATTAATAATATTTAAGCATATCTTGTAATAATATTGAAATGTAAAAATACCATTTCATTACACAACAGTTTTTCCATTTAAAAGTTTGATTTTTTATCTTATTTAGCTCAATGTTCATTTAACCCACCCCGGAGCCATCTGTACATAAAGTTCTGAAACTTTTAATATAAGATTTCCCAAAGTACCACTAAATTCTACAGATATCCCGTAATCGGTGTCTTTTATTTCATAATCCAATGATGAGTATTTCAATGAAGTTTCATTAAAAAATATACCCCAAGCATTTTGATAATTTGTAGTGATATTGATAAACCTAAAACTGTCAATTGTATAATAAGTTGAATTCAAATATTCTATATAAAATGAATATGTTCCATGTCCACCTGCATTCTTTTTTCCTTCAAAACTTGAGATATTGATTATATAAAATGAAACATTTGTAAAATTACTGATAGAAAAAAATGGTTTACCATTTAATATGCTTCCTCCAGATTGACTTAATATAAGAGCTCCTGCTTCATAAATATAGGATTGATCAACATAATATGAATTTTCAGATGAATATTTTACAGTTCCTAGCGAAAAAGAATATGATTTTGTATTATTTGCCACCTCAATAGTACAATTATCTGATAAAATACTCAAGTAATCATCAGTTCTTCCTGTACCAAAAATTGGCATTTCTGAGGTACCGAGGGTAATATAAGTAGATATTGCATTTTTTTGTCCAATAACTGAAAGTATGTCTAATGATTGCTTAAATTGAGCAAATTGGTAGGAAACAACATACATATGATCTGCTTCTTTTTGTTCCAACCACTGAGGCACATATACTGATTGAACAATTCCAGAAACAACAATAATAAGTCCTATAATTAAAACAGTAACAACAATCCCAACTAATCCTTCATCTGGTTTAATGATTTTCTTAATAATCAATATTAATCATCTCCAGATTGGATATAAACATCCTTTACATTTGTTTCTTGTTAACATATAAATCATGTTATCATAAACCATCATATTTTTTACTCAATCCTGAACATTAACCATCATTATTACAGAATTACTATGCACATCAATGACGGAAAGCGAAACATTCTTATCTGTTATATCCCCAATTGGATAAACAACTTGCTCACCTATATTCCATATTCCATTATCTTTTGATTCACTGTTTAAATAATCATAAATCGCAAATTTCTCACTAATTCCATCAATAGTTACAATAAATTTCGTATCTAAATCTAATGTTTTTCCACCACGATTTTCTATTATAATGTTATTTTCGTCGTATGAACAAATAAGATTTACAGACGGACTAATAGAATTAGGATAGATTGTCATTACAGAGAAATATATCACAGAAAAAAGTGAAATAGATATCCCTAATAGTATCATCGTTCCAACTGTTTCTGAAACTGCTTTATTAGCTCTTTTCATTTTCTCGATTTTTCCTATTATAATAATTTAATATCATTTAAAATGTAAAAAATCAATATCTTTTTTGAAAGAATCTCCATTTAGTTGTATATTAATATCTCTGAAAAACCAAATGAAAGATACTTTTCTAGAGTACACTAATATCCCATCCAAACTAATTATTAAGTTACTAATAATTAATTATTTTTTATTGTTTTATTATGTAAATACTTATTTATTTAATATAATTTTCCATCTTGAAATATCAAGAGAGTTAGAAAGTACTCATTATATTTACCAAATATATCTGTTGTAATTCTCTTCATCTTTCTTCATTTTATTAAAAGTTTGTTCTGTGATTTCTAAGATTTTCTTGAAATTTTTACCATGCAAATTTAATAAAACTTCTTCTAAATCAATATTTAACGATTCATTCATTGATGATATTATTAGGATATATCTAACTAGCCATATCGCAAGTTTTTGAGCAAAATCTTTGTTATTTCTCTTTGAAATTTCTTTTATAATGGTTGTTTCTAATAAATCATCAATAGCTTTTTTGATAGATGGACTTTCTTTTTCTTCCAACTATAATACCTCCTTAACTTGAACCGTTTAATAAATTATTATATATTTTATATTATATATTTAACTTGATAATATATAAAGGTTTTTGTATTTTTAAGATATATTGGAAAAAAAAATGAATATATTATTTAATTAGAATGCCAAGAAATTTAATGTTGAAAGAGAAAAAAATCTATTAGATATTTAATTAAATAAAGTTAATGTTAACAGCTATGGAAAAAACTTACATGTCTTCCCATAGCTGATTTTCCTCTATACCTCTATTCCTTCCAAATAAAATAATCAAAGACAACGTCTTTTCCTTGTATTCCAAGCATCCTCTGTAAGTGAATCGTAAATAGCTAAACCAGATATATCCCAAATAGGTTTATCAGAAATAACATTTCTCAAACTACAATTTGAATCTTTTGCATATTTTAAAATAGTGTTTTTCTTAAGTATCCAATAATGTGTTCGCCATTCTCGACCATCGTATAAAATTGTATCCTCGTGATCTGTGGCAAGCATTCCCTCTTCTTCTAAAATATAAAATAATTGTCTATCTTCATATTCTAATACGTTGTCAATAATACGATCATTATATCCAAATATATCTAGTACAAAACCTGCGTTTTTACGCGCTTCTTCTATATCTATTCCAGTTTTATTAGAAATTGCTTTAGACAAAATATCTAAGGTTATAATATTTAAATTATTACGATTCTCTTGTGTCACCTTGAGCTTAAACATACATATATACTGTTATAATTCATAATATAAATATCTTTCTATTAATATATTAATAAATAATTAATTGTAATATAATTAGATATTGATGTTGATTATAGGGATTTGGGAAAAAAATTGTCAAATATTATTGATTAAAATTGATAATACATAATAGAAAATATTATTTTTTATTCGATTTGAACAAATCGTAGGCTTCTATTGGTTTATATTTCTTATGAACTATTGCATTTACTGCTTTAATCATACCAACTGGATCTGAACTTTGAAATATATTGCGTCCCATATCAACACCTATTGCACCTGAATGGATTGCGTTATAAGCCATTTCAAGTGCTTCTTTCTCCGGTTGTTTTTTACCACCAGCAATAACAACAGGAACAGGACAAGTTTCAACGACTTTTTCAAAACCTTTGACAAAGTAAGTCTTAACTATATGCGCACCAAGCTCAGCAGCCATCCGAGAAGCAAGGCTCATATATCGCTCGTCTCTGATCATATCTTTTCCAACAGCAGTAACAGCAACAACAGGAATACCATATCTTTCTGCCTCATCAATATATTTTGTCATTCCAAGAATTGTATCACGCTCAAACTCAGCGCCAACCAAGATTGAATAAGCAACGCCTGATGCATTCAAACGAATAGCATCTTCTATAGAAACAACTGTTCCTTCATGTAGCAGTTCTTTACTTAGTATACTAGTTCCTCCAGAAACACGTAGAACAATTGGAATATCTGTAGTTGGATCAATATAATTTCTAAGCGCTCCCCTTGCAAGCATCAATGTATCAGCATAAGGAAGAAGAGGATTTACATTTTTACCTAGGTCTTCAAGTCCTGATGTTGGACCCATAAAATATCCATGATCAACAGCAAGCATGACAGTATGTCCATCTTTTGGTTTAATTATTCTTGATAATCTATTTTTCATTCCCCAATCCATAAATAAATCGCCTCAGACCTTCAAAGATAATAAATAAAGATTATATAAAACATTTCTTAAAACTATAGCAAATATTTAATAGATTATAGTATTACATGTTTTGACCTACAGGGAGGAAAATATATGTCAGTTATTGATGATTTAGAACCAAAATTAGTTTGGAAACATTTTGATGAAATAAGAAAAATACCTCGATGCTCAAAACATGAGGAAAAAATAAGAGAATATATACTTAATTTTGCCAAAAAAAATAATTTAAAATTTAAAAGTGATAAACCAGGTAATGTAGTTATTACAAAACCCGCAAGTAAAGCAATGGAAAGTAAACCCGCTGTTATTTTACAAGGTCATATGGACATGGTTTGTGAAAAAAATAGCACCTTAAAATTTGATTTCACAAAAGACTCAATACAACTAAAACTAAAAGGTGATATACTTACAGCTGATGGGACAACATTGGGAGCAGATAATGGTATTGGTCTTGCAATCAGTCTTGCAATAATAGAAGATAGAAACTTGAAACATGGACCAATAGAAGGATTATATACTGTTGATGAAGAAACAGGTCTTACAGGTGCTTATGCTTTGGAATCAAATATGTTAACAGGTAAAATAATGCTTAACCTTGATAGCGAGGATTTTGGAGTAATTACTGTCGGTTGTGCAGGTGGTGGAGGCTCAAATATAGAGCTGCCGGTTAAAACACAAAAAGTTAATGGAAATACGCAAAGTATGACTATTAAAGTTTCAGGATTACGTGGTGGACACTCTGGAGTTGATATACATGAACAAAGGGCAAATGCTATAAAACTTTTAGGTAGAATACTTTGGAAAGCACAAATAGTTCATAAGTTCTACATATCCGAAATTAAAGGAGGAGACAAGCACAATGCAATACCTAGAGAAGCTTATGCAAAAATTACTGTTGATAAATCAGAAAAAGACGAATTTATATCAACATTAAAAGCTGAAGAAAAAAGTATATATGAAGAAATCAGACCAATTGATCCTCACTTTAAGTTGGAAGTTCAAGACAGTGAAAAAATACAAACAATGCTAACTGGCGACTCGCAAATAAAAGTTCTTGATCTTTTACATGGTCTTCCGCATGGTGTTGACAAAATGAGTTACGACATACCTCATCTAGTAGAAACATCAACTAACCTAGCAACAGTTTCTTTTAACGAAAACAAGGTAATGCTACATCTGAGTACAAGAAGCTCTATAAAAACAGCTTTGCAAGATTTACGCGATAGAATACATGCAGTTGCAGAACTGTCTGGAGCAAAAGTAACTGAGGAGCAGCCTTATCCAGGTTGGAAGCCGAATCTTGAATCAAAAATACTAAAACTTTCAAAGAAAATCTTCAAAGATATGTACGGTAACGAACCGAAAGTGGAAGCCATTCACGCGGGACTTGAATGTGGAATTATTGGCGAAAAATTCCCTGGTATGGAAATGATAAGTATTGGTCCAACACTTAAATATCCACACTCGCCTGAAGAACAACTACATGTAAGCACAGTTGGAAAATTCTATAGATACTTATTGAAAATACTAGAAAGTGTTTAATTTCTAAATAATTTCTCCATTAAAAAAAATTAGACCAAAATTTTTCTTTTTAGTGTTAAATAACAAAAGTTGTTAATAACTAACATAAATAACTATTTTTGTGGTTATTACTACATATATTATATAAACTATGAAAGTAATAATTACTATAGGAGATAACAAGAATATGAGATATTCGCTCTTCTTTGAAAAACGGTTTTTCAAAAAAATTTTAACTTTATTTACAATTATTTTATTTATTGGAACAAGCCTTTTACCAACAATAAATGGAAGTGTTAATGAATTAAAAGATATAAATTATGATGAAAAACAAAAAAATCAAAATAATGATAGCGTTTTAGATATTCCATATATTTATAGTTTAACAGAAAATCTAAGCAACATAATTTTTACAGAATATAATGAATCAAATGGAGAACTTGCTAAAGGAAGATGGTTTGGAACTAATGGAGAAAATAAGGCTGCAGAAATACTCTATGAAAATATGACAAAACTTGGACTGTATACTAAAATAGAACAAATAAAAAATATAAAAAGTATAGTACGCCCGAATCTTGCCGAATTAACCTATGATATTCAGATTAATGATTTTGGATTGAAAGTAAATGATAAACCAATAAAAGATTTTTATATTAGTACAACATCTAAAGGTCCAAAGGAAAATCCTAATCAATTAGATTACAATTTTTCATTCGAAGGATTAAAGGTTATAAAAAAACCAAAAATAGTAATACCTTTTATTTATTGGAAGATACTTTCTAAAAATAAAAAAGGTTTTGTTTTTATTGAACAAGAAACTGCATTTAATCCAGATTTATGGCCACCACTTAAAAAATTTTTAAGTATATTTATAGATCCGATTAGAAAACCTATGATGTTTGGTCGTAGAATAATTAACGATTATAAAAAGACAATATGGTACTATACAATACCTGATTTAAAAGGAATCATCAAATATGATTTCAATAAAGATGCATATAATATGGGTACATTAAAATCAAGCATACCAGTAATATATGTAAATAAAACTATTGGCAATGAAATATTATCCAACATAGATAATGTTACTGTTGATTTTTATCTTAATCAAACGCAAAATTATTCTGTTATAAGTTATAATGTTATTGGCCAGCTAAATGGAACTGATCCAACAAAAACTGTTATTGTTGATTGTCTGTATGATTCATGGTGGTGCCAAGGGACCGCAGATGCCGCAATTGGAATGGCTATGGTTCTAGGTGTTGCAAAATATTTTACAGATAATAATATTACCCCAGGTTATAACATAAAATTTATAGGTTTTTGCGGAGAAGAAGCCGGTGTAAGAGGAGCAAAATATTATGAAGCTGCACATAAGGATGAAAATATAATTTATGTTATAGATTTAAACCAAGTTGGATTTAAACAAGATGGAGGAAGATTGACACTCAATATTATTTGTAACAAGTTACTATTTTTAAAAGAAGTATGGGGCATAGTTGTAAAAACTGATTATGCAGCAAGGGTAAACAATACCGCAGATATTACTCCATTATGGATGCCAACTGGTGCACCTAGTGATGACCAAATGTTTGCTATGTTTAGACCATCCTGCAAAACAGTTTGTTTTTTAAAAGATACAGGTTGGTTATTACACCATAGAGATGGTTTGAATCATACAGAAGGTGATGTGCTTAAATATTTTGACTGGAATGATGTGGAGGTTACTGGTGAAATTGTATTGAATGTTACAAAATATTTGACTGTCGAAAAAATAGAATATAACAAAATATTAGATCTGGTATAATTTCCTATATTAAGAATTTGATTAATAAAAATTTGAGGGTTTTAATACATTTTTTATTTTTAAAAATTAGTTAATCTTAAATATTTTCAATAAGCTACAACTATTTATGCTACAAATTATCTTTGGGTTAATAGGAATTTTATTAATCTGTATAATATTGGTTTTCATCTATATATATAATAAGTTTCAAAGATTAAAAAATGGATCTGAAGCAGGTTTAAGTCAAATCAAGGTTGCTTTGAAAAAAAGGCTTGATATGATTTCTCAACTTGTAGAAATTGTTAAAAGTTATGCTAAATTTGAGCGCCAAGTTATGGAAAATATCACAAGACTAAGAAGTTCGATTGGGGAGATTAACAAACCACAGGATATAAATAAAGTAAATAACGAATCTAAAAGAATTTTAAATAATCTTATTGCGATTGTTGAAAGTTATCCAAATTTAAAGGCATCTGAAAATGTAAAGGATTTAATGAAAGCAATAACTGATGTGGAAGATGAAATTGCTAGACAACGATACACTTATAACAACATAGTTCAAGATTATAATACAAGAGTTAGTAGTATTCCTTCAAATTTAGTTGCAAAAATATGCTCTTTTAAAAAAATTGATTATCTTGAATTTGAAGATGAGGTAAATAAAAAACCTGACACTGCGTGGAACAAATGAGAGAAAAAGGTAAAATAATAATATTAATTATTTTAGTCACAATATCAGCCATATTAGGTTATGGTTTACTTTATTTTTTTCAAAACACAAGTGATATTTTAGTTGAAGATTATTCTGTTGAGCTTTTTCCAGATGGAACACTAAAAGAAACTATAATATATGAAGTAAAAACGGATGGAAAATACAGAATGCTTTTTAGATATTGGGATGACAAGGTAACATATAATCAAACCATTGGATCAACCCATCTGGACGTAATATCTGTCGAAAGCCCTTATATTTCCTATGTAAAAGATTCCAGCGGTAATGTATTTTCACCGCAGAGTTTAACAAATGATCAAAAGTCTTTCATTGAATCTAAAGCCTATGCTAATGAAATCGGTTGTTATAATCCAAATTACTACAATAAAGGTAATTATGAGTTAAAAATAACATACAAAATATCTCCACCAATTCAGTATGATGATCAAGTTTATCATATGAATATTAAGTTAGCCCGTGAACATATTCCATATAATAATGTTAAAATCATAATAAATGATCCTTTAAACAACATAGTAGAGATTTTTTCTCATCCACCAATGGATACGACTAAAACAAATTCACAATATGTTATAACCGGAAAAAGCCCTAGTAATAATTTAATCGAATTTGAGATGATATCAAAAAACATAACATTTGGCATTAAAGAAAATTTAAATGGAGTATATGAGAAAACAACTTCAGCTAATAACATTTACAGCATAGCATATACATTAATTTCAGGATTAAACTATGTTTTATTAATCTTAATATTTGGTTTTGGTTTAATAATTATTTTTTTATACTATTTAAAAGGTAAAGAAAAAGATTATGTTGTACCGGAGTATCTGAATTTTATTCCAAAGAATAGAAAACCTTGGTTAGTGAATCTGGTTTTTCATAAATCTGAAATAACAATTGATGAAAATGCTTTTTACGCAACTCTACTTGATCTACATAATAGGAAAATCATTACACTAAATGCCGAAAATAAGGAACTAATAATTAGTATTGATAAACCAAATGAAAAATTAGATGAGTACGAAACTAAAGTTCTTTCTTTTTTAAAAAAATGGAGTATAAACAACGTATTTAATGCAAAGGAATTTGAAAAGAAAATCTCGGATAGAAAATACGATTATTCTGAAATTCGATTTATTTCTAAGCAAGTGAATGAATTAACAAAAAAACAAGATGATTCTATTTCATATCAATTTATTATAAGTGGTAGAAAAATTCCTTTTTTCATTGGAATTGCCGGTTTATTTCTTAGTTTTTTAATGCTAATAATACTTGTAATTTGGGGAAGTGCATATCCTAACATTTACCCGGCATCGGTTTATGGTTTTATTTTTTCAATTCAAGCATTTATCGTAACAGGCGCAAGACCTACGTTGCTAGGGCGATGGAAAGACGAATATTATAAAGAAAAACTAGAGTGGGATGCTTTTCGCAAGTTTCTTTCAGATATGGTTCATTTAAAAAAATATGAACTTCAGGATTTTGCAATGTGGAAAGAGTGGCTTGTATATGGAACCTCACTTGGTGTCGGCAAAAAAGTTGCTGAAGCAATGAAACAATTAAATGTATCTAAATTTGAAGCTGATTTGGTCCCAATCATGTATACTTCTTTCCATGGAGTAAATTTAGCAATATTAAGCTCAGGTCGCTCATCTGGTGGCATGGGTCACGGTGGCGGCTTTGGCGGCGGTGGAGGCTTTGGTGGAGGAGGGGCTGGTGGAAGATAATTCTATTTTATTACTAAAGTTTTAATATTGTAAATTATTATTTTTATGTAAAAAAATTTGCGGGTATGATCTAGTGGTTATGATATTGGCTTCCCAAGCCAATCACGCGGGTTCGAATCCCGCTACCCGCATTTTGCATTTTTGATTATATTTCAGGTGGGGTATATTTATATTTTTCAATAATTAGTTTTTCTTTTTCAGCAACTAGTTCAATTGTTTCTTTATCATAGTAAAAGGATGGTTTAAGATGTGTAGATGTATTGGTTTTACCGCTTTTAAGTATTAGATTCTTGGTTTTTTCATCGATTTTATATCCAAATTTTTCAAGCATTTGGATAAAATCAACTTCAAGTGATTCGACCTTTATCATAAAATCTAAAATATTGTTTTTTTTATCAAATTCTTTCAATTCTTCAAAAGTTTCTATACCTCTAAAATTCTTGGTTTGAAAGAAATTTTTTATGAAAAAATTACAGTATAAATATGTCATAAAACCAGCATAATTGCTTACAGAGCTTTCTGAATATCCTTCATTAAAATCCCACTTTCTTTCTGGGTTATATATAAGTTTTAACCATTTTCTAAATTTTTCTGGTTTTTGATAATCCTTATATGTATCTCTCCATAGTATCACAGGTTTTTTTATTTCATTTTTAAAATGTAACCACGTATCATCCAATTGAACATTATTAAAAGAAAATGGGTTATAATCAGAGAGTAATTTGTGTTTAAAGAATTCTAAAAATTTTTGGAAATCAGGAATGATAACTCTATTATGTATAGTTCCTTCACCTTGGCATCCAAAGGCCCATGTTGAAACATACCACTCCCATGGATTTCTAATTGATCCGCAAATATATTTTTTTGTTTCGTAATCACTAAGCCAATTATGTTTCTGATAATTTAATCCGATTTGTTGTCCACCTATATGTTTGGATAGCAAAGATGCAATGTGAGTACATGCAGTTTTGTCCATCTGAAGATAAATCAATTTATCTGTCACAAACATATTTTCCTTCAACCAAGCTCAAATCAATTATTTTATAGAGAAGAAATGAAACTCTTAATTTTAAATTTAATAATATTATTTATACTTTATGTAATTACTATAGATTACAAATTAATTAAATATTTACAAAAAAAAAAATTAAATTTCAAGCAAAACTGACATCTTTATTCAAAAATAAAAAGATAGATTTAAAGGATTTCTTCCCAAGCTAATTTGCCTTGTTTGAATCCTCTAACCGAATCTATTTTGTTTTATGGTTGGCTAGCAGTTGTTTCAGTTGGTGTTTCTTTTTTCTTTCTTTTCTTGTAAAGTAACAGAAGCAAAATAATTAGTAATATTAGTATTAAAATAATAAGTAAATACCACAAAGTCAAATCTGCTTCTTCACCGTAATAATATACCTCAAGTGTATCTGTATCTGGGTCGTATATCCACTCCCAATCACCATCGCTATCATCGTTTATTAAGTATCTACCGTCATCCAGTTTTTCAGTAATTGTTTCTGTTTTGGTTTTATTACTGTAGAATTTATCATAAGTTCCATCACTGTCATAATCAATTAAATAACCAATATCTTTTACATAGAGTATATCTATTAATACGCTGAGGGTTACTTCGTCTGCTTGCGCACCAAGTTCATCTTCAGCATTAACATTTACAATGTATTGTCCTGGGGCAGTCCATATGTGGTTAATTGTGCATATTATTCCGCTTGCAATAGCATCACTAATATCGCTGCGTCCATCTCCCCAAATAACAGTGAATGTAATATTGTTCCCATCTGAATCAGAAGCGGATATATTGTAAGAATAACTAATGTTTTGATGACCATTTACTTCTCCTGTAATAACAATATTTGTCGGTGGGAGATTTGCTTGGGTTATAGTTACTGTAGTTGTATTTATAGAACTACTTCCTTCATCATCTAAAACACTTAAAGATACATTATAAATTCCTGATGCGTAGTAGATATATTTTGGTGCTGCACCTAAGTCAAGATGCCAAGTGTCTTCATCAAAGAATCTCCAGTCATACTGTACAATTGTCTCTCCGTCCTCATCGTTATCATGACTACCTGTTCCATCAAATTCTATTTCTTCGCCTATAAAAGCAAAGTAAGGACCATTAGCATCAGCTATTGGGAATTGGTTAGTTGCTCCACCTGATCCACCACCACCACCGCCTCCACCTGAAGGAGGAACATAAATTTCAGTCTGCTCGTCATCCTCATTACTTTCATCTCCAGGGTTTGGATCGTGGGTATCACTGGTTACATTAGCTATGTTGATAATTTTTCCAGTTGCATTCCTATTAACTGAAACATTGATTATGATTGTTTTTGATTGACCTACTCCAAGAGAACTATAGTTCCACCAATAGGTTGAACCATTATTGCCATCTGGAGTTGGATCTGAATTATTATAAGTGACTTTATTTGGTAGAGTATCTGATACACTAACATTTTCTGCAGAATCAGGTCCGTTATTTGTTACAACGATTGTATATTTTAGATTTCCACCAGGGGATACAACATTTGGATAAGCTGTTTTTGTTAAACTAAGATCGGCACTTTTACCCATGATTATTTGTTCGCTATCTCCACTATTGCCTGGTGTTGGATCATATGTATCGCTAGTTACATTAGCGATATTATTTATTGTTCCTGCTGGAACACTATTGACGGTCACGTTAATTTTAATTTGTTTTGATTCACCAGCTGCAAGAGAAGAATAATGCCACCAGTAAACTGAATCACTATTACCACTAGGAGCAGGAACTGCATAATTAAATGTAACCTCACTGGGAAGATCGTCATATACAGTTACATTTGAAGCTGCATCTG
>Ga0315291_10007935_pt1 | contig 13071 bp, 16 predicted proteins | sample YL17G12_20_MG_FD_203070 | JGI IMG/M metagenome (GOLD analysis project Ga0315291, IMG submission 203070) | Sediment microbial communities from Yellowstone Lake, YNP, Wyoming, USA - YL17G12_20 | ecosystem: Environmental > Aquatic > Freshwater > Lake > Sediment | place: USA: Wyoming | collected... | reverse complement strand
GTAAAAAATATTCGAGTAGTTTTACTCGAAAATCTCTAAAAAATATTCTCCTAGAAATTCTCTAAAAATCCCGTTTGCTCTCCGTTTTTAAATAGTTCTATCTAAATTTATTCAAATAACAAATCTTCCTTTTCGTATCCGTATTTTTTTCTCATTTCTTTCAAGCTTAGTCCCTGTTGGTTGTTGATATGAATAATCATCCTTCTGTAAACATCGTACGAAACGCCCCTTTTAATCTTCTCAGGATCAACCGAAAAGCCATAACTGCACAGAAAGATAGTTTTCTTCCAAATTCTAGCTAAAACTCTTAAAGTTACACCAGAATTAACTCGTACCCAAATTCTTTCAGGATCTTCAAAATTAGGGTATTGCTGTTTAATCATTTCAAAGATTAAAGTTATTTCGTTGTAGTACAATGCTTCGAATTCTGGGTTATTCAATCCTTGTTCTAGTCGAACTTCTTGTGTGTCTGAGAGTTTAGCATCAAGAGCTTTTATTTCTTCCACATACTTCGATTTATAAGCAACAACTGGATAAATTGCATTGATTGAATTAATATTTCTATCATGCGACGGCATGTAAAGGATTATTTTCCTTCCAATTGCTTTATTTTGTTCGTGACGCTGTTTCGCAGCTTTGGCTAATTCGAATATTACATCATCTTTAACTGCTGCAAGATAATGAAGTTTAAGATTGCCAGAAAAAGTTTTTAGATATTTCTCAATCGCAAACCTCTTGGGATTTTTTGCAATTGCTGAAAGAATTTGCTGGTTATTCGGTTTCGGTCCGAGTTCTATTCCGACTAAAATATCTCGAAATTTCGAAACTCCTTTTCTCCAAGTGTAAACTACGGGGTGCGTAAGATAAAATTCCTCTTCTATCCGCGTAGCATCAGAATAACTTTTCATTAAATCTATTGTATTCTTCACGTAATCACTGTGACGATTCTTACCAAGTGTTTTTGGAGGATTTTGTATGTAAATGCACATTACACCGCCAGGATTCAATCTGTTCCAAGCTATGTCGAGAAGTAAATACATGAAATTCGTTTTCCAAGCATTGATTCCCGCGTACGAACTAGATTGACTGCTTTCTGATGAATAAATCTCGGTGTCCCAGAAAGGCGGAGAAGTATAGACCATGTCGAAAGTTTCAGTTCCTAGATCGGCTTCCTCAAAAGGCGACTTAATTACCTTGTATTTCTCATGATTTACTTCAAAAGCATCAAGGATTTTTTGATAGTGATACTGAAGTAATGTATTTGGATCGCAGCCAGTGTATTTTATTCCGTTTAACATGCAAGCTAGCATTCTTTCGCCCCATCCAGCGCAAGGATCCAATAATGATTTAGGTTTGAATTTATTCAGAGTAGCGAACATTCCATATGGATAGAATGAACTGCATCCTTTTACTGCCGTAAAAATCATGTAGTCCATCTTTTCGGGATCTTGAGTTTGTTCTTCTATGAGGTCTCGATTCTCGATCCAATAACTGTAGGGCGATTTGCCTTTTTCGTCCGATCGTTTGCAGTGAACACGGACCGGGTCGATAAAATAACCAACAATTCGTTCTCCGTGAAAAGTTTTTGGTATTTCTTCGACCGGCGTGGTTTCTATGTAATCGATAAGATTTTTTAAATCGGAGGGCGAAACATAAGAAGTTGTGTACGGATACTCCATTAAAATGATTTTTAGAGCGGTTAAAAAAGCCATGGAATCTAATTTTTCCCAAATGCTAGCAGAAGTCTTCGTAACACAAAATCTCGCGAATCACAGCTCGCAAGATTTAATTATTAAGTCTAACGAAGTTATTATCGAAAGAATCGGGGATTGCACGGAAATTCAGTTGGAAATGGAAGAAGGAATCGAATTAGCGAGTTTTAAAGCCGGAAAACCAGAGAGCGAACGGATAGATCTAGGAATTCAATTACTACGAGGCTTGGCAGAATTAGAAAGATACGGAATTATACACGGCGACATTAAATTAGAAAACGCACTTGTGATCAAAAATAGTGTTAAATTAATAGATTTCGGGATTGTTACACAGACTTACCAAAAAGATGGACAATCGAATTCGCTTACAAAAGCAATGTATGCTTTGGGAGTTAGCCTAACTTTGCTATTTAAAGACGGAATCGAAAGGTTGTGCGAAATCGAAGAATGCGCCGCAGATTTTGTCTCAAGAAATCCGTCTTGGAAATTTCTGTCAGATTTAGTAGAGAATCCAGAAAAATACAATAGTTTCGGAAACTTATTAGAAAAAATAGAAATCGACGAAGAATGTTTAATCTGCAACCCCTTACCAATTTTAAAACTAAAATTTGAAGCGGAAGGACTAAAAATTATATATCAGCGATGTTGTACTTATAAGATTAGCGGATTTGTTTGTTCCAAGGCTTGTTATCGATATTCGGATCTGTGCGCGAAATTACTTTATATACAAGATGTCGAATTGGTAGTCTTTGTCTGTTTAAATTTAACTCTGGGATTGTGCGGAGAAAATTGCAAGGAGTTAGTATCTGATTTTTTAGTCAGAAGGAAGGAGAATTTCGGACCGGCTATTCGTAAGATTATTAAAACTACATTACCTTACGCACTGAATTATAATTTAGGTACTTTAGAGTTAATCGCCTTCTGTTTTTCGAAAGAATATCATATCGAGAATGTTCCAACGATGGAAGTGAATGAAGATGATGATCTCTATGATAAAATTGAAGAATTAACCGATCGGTTGGGAATAAAACTGCAGGTCGCAATTGTAAATCACGGAGGGAGTTTTCTGCTAGATTTATAGGAATTTAGGAAATTTAAAATAGTTCTATTTTAAACACTAATATTTTTTATATTTATTGTAACCCCTGCGTTCTTTCTTGGCATAATCGAAACTTAGTAATAATTCGATATTCGGTTCGTAATATTTTTTCCTCATCAATAAAGCGAAGTAAGCATCGTCGGGATTATCAAATGTGACAAAGATTTTAGGTTCACCGTTGGGTATTTTGTCAATTGAAATTACTAATCTACCGTAAGTAATAAAAGGCGTGAATATTTCTGCAAGAAGGCGATCTGTGATAGAGTTGTGTTTAGTTAAGCAATATAATTTTCCTTCTTCATAATCTTCATTAATTCTTTCAACTTTTGCCGGAATAAACTTTGGAACAACTCCTTTAATCGGAGGAATTTCGATCGGCATTTGTACAGAAGGGTCTTCTTCGGCCCAATCTATTTCAAAAATGTTCTGTATAGTCGGGATGGTCGGTGTTTTTATTGTCGGCTTTTCGAGATTTTCTCTGTCGAGAGTTAATTCATTAAAAACTTCTCTAGCAGTCACCCAAATATAGCAATGTCGCATAGTATTTCCCTCTCGATTTCTCGGCATATTGACTATAAATCGACAATTCGGAACGTAATTTGAAAGTTTTAAAACTAGCTTTTCTTCTACGTTTTTTATTAATTCCGTCAAGTATCTTTCAACTTCTTCTAAAGTCATTTCGTCACTTTTCATGTAGATACAGTTAAAAGTTACAGGATCCATTCCAGTACTTTATTTTCTCAAATAAAGCATTTATTTCTTGATTTCTTTAATGTAGAAGTCGTAAAGTTCGTGTTTTGCTAGATGAAATTTGCTAGGATCCTTCAATACATCGAGTGTACCGACTAGTCGTTTTTTCTGTGTTTCAACGTTAGTAGCGATTAACTCCCAGGCAACCATTCCTTTTTCTGCAGAAGGTTTCTTCTTAAAGGTTAGGGTTTCATTTTTACTCTTCTTAGCTCTTTCTAGTTTCTCGGCGTTTGCGTAATTTCTCAAAGTTTCCTCGTTTTTTCTCTTTTCCATTTCTTCTGGAGTAATATCTAAGCTCGCCAAATCTGCTAAAAGCATTCCGTAGGCTTGTCTTACTGCAGTGTCTCTATCATTTGCCGTACTGTTCTTTCTATTACGTCCGGCTTTAATCAACTCATCGATTCTGTCCGAGTTGTAAAGTCCAGTGTCGCGCAGGAAATTGCGATAAATCTTCTCGTTGATTGTAACGGTCAGGCCCTTATTTGGATTATATATTTCTTTCTTCATAGGATCTTCGATTACAGTTCCAAACTCCTTTCCGAAGATTTCTATCACGATTGATTTGGGATTACCTTTCACATGCTCATCGGACATAGGATGGCTCGCAGTCATCTTTTGATAGAAGTTGTTACAAGCGATAAACCCTCCTCCGTGAAAGAATCTTTCCGTTTGATTGTAGAGCACAAAAGTAAAAGCTTCAAAAACATCAGCTTTGATCTTTATAGTGATTTCTTGTGAGCTACCCCGAAGAATTAAGCTATTCAAATTAGGTATCGAATCGCCAATACATAGAGCAAGATATTCATTACTTTTATAATGGGCAATCATTTTACTGATTCCATCGGGATCGAGTTCAGGGTACTGGTCATAAATAGCTAAGCTGGTTAAACTATTAACAAGCGGATCTCCGTGCGTCTCAACACTTTCGTAGTTGTTTTCATAATCGAAAGATTTATGAGTGAAAGCTTGCAAGAATTTATCAACAACTTCACTAGATTCTAACATTTCTTTTATCACATCGCGTGGTAAAATTGCAACCTTAGCACCATCTGTTGTCTCGTAAGAACTTAAAATAACGTCCTTCAACTCTTGGAAGAAGAAAGCTTTAATTCTTTCTAAATTCAGATCTTCTGACATTACTTTTTATTTTTATAGAACGATAAAAATATTTTTATTATGATTGTAGTTTTTTGATCGCTTCAGGCAGCTTTTCTTTTAAAAGCTCGGCAATTAAATCGTAAATGATTTCGTTTTCAATACATTCAAATAGCTCGCTTTCTGTCAAGCATTTAATACCATGCATTTCAGCTTTAGATTTGTCACATCTTGCGTAGTTTTTCCAAAATTTAATCGGATATTCTAGAAATTCGTCAGGTTCTGCGTATACCAAAGTGCACATAATACTTTTCCCTGAAAAAGATATCCCTTTTTCTATTCTTGTCGGAGAGAATAAAATACTTCCTAAAGATTCTTCTTTTAATTCTCTACTGGCAGTATGATAAACATCTCTGTCATTCTTTGAAATACGACCCGACCAGTCAGAATAGTCTCCTGATCGATCCACTCCAAGCATGAAAAGCAACTTATTACTTTGAGTTAATGTGTACGGGATAACACCCGATCGCTTAATATTATCATTCATTTCCAGCTCTCATAAATCTCAATCGAAATTTATTTTATCGGATCTTTTCCCGATTTTCTAAGATATATTGTATATAATCTGCTTTTCTCTTTCTATCTGAGGGTAATGGAGGAAGTTCGTTAAAATAAATCAACGCTTGCATCTTTTCAATTGACCATTTTCCATCTTCGATCGCTTTGAAATTCGCTTTAGTGGTTATATTCTCTGGCGGTTCTAAATTCTTCGCAATCACAATTTCCATTCCAGATAAGGTAATTTTGGTTAAGGTCGGAGGGTCGAAAATACTATTAAAATCATCGTTTTTAACTACCATCGATGGATGTCCGTCCAATATTTCGGTTTCCGGTGATTTAAAGTGACCGTATTTCAACAAGTGTCTCTCTTCCCGTTTTTCCAGAGATTTCAACGCGGTCTTACTCATTTCTTTCTTTTATTTTCAAAATAAAAAATGGAATTTTTAACTGGGGAGCTACTAGAGATTTTCGTAGAAAAGCTTTTAGAAGAGGAAGAATTCGCTCTCTTCGCGGCGGAGAAAAATCTCACTTCTGAGGACATTGCAAAAATTTTACTAAAAGTCCACAGAACTCCCATTGGAAAACCAGGGGCGAAAACTAAGGAAAAACTCGCTAAAGTGGAAGTATCGAAGGAAGATTTAGTTAAGATGGTTAATGTAAAATATAAAACTAACTGGCAGAGCGACGAGAAACATTGTATTTTTTGTTACGGAGCTAATGTTTTCGAAGGGGCTAAGCCTTTTAGTTATTGTTCTGCAGAATTAAAACAAGGTGAAGTATTATTCTGCGATGAGCACAGAAGTAGTAAAAAATCTATAAAAATAGTCGAATCATATAATTATGGTCAATTCGACTTGGAAACCTATCACGCGAAGAACGATGCTTTAAGAAAGACTTCTTGTGAAAATAAGTTAAAGAAAATAGGATTCGATCGCGAATCTTTAAAAGATATGTCGACCAGAGAGCTCGTAGCTTTTCGAGAATATTCACATAACAATGACTATTTATATGATAAAAAGAACGGGTTGATTGTTAAGAGAATTGATGGCGATATAAAAAGAAATTATAAAACTATCGGAATTGATAGAAGAAATACCGGAAAAATAAAGAAGTTAACTGCGGATGACATTAGAATATATAAGAATGTTGCGGTTAGCTTTGATAAAAACTCTCTATCGGAAGAAGCAATGGAATTTTTAGGAATTTAATGAATAGTAATATCGTTCGATGTTATGTTATGGACTATATTTTAGAATTATTCCTCCTATTACTCCGCTTATTAATAGATTATAGTATAAAACCGATGTAATCTCAAAAAGAGAAAGTTCGAGGAGAATTGTAATCAAAAGGCCGCCTACAATTTTTGCATTAAGCAACGAATTTTCTATTTTTAGGGAAGGATGACCGGCCTGCGTAAAGGTTAATTTATATGCTATTATTAGATAGAGAATCGGTATCGTGAAACCCGTGAAAGAAATCGTAAAGAACACCAAAACTATGTATTCTTTAAAACTTCCCCTAAACGCAACTTCTGCAGTTTTGTTCCAGAAATATCCTAAATAAAGAACTATTAGTTTTAATAGAATGATTTTAACGACTGGTGCGAAATTAATCTTTGCCTTGCAAATTGGACAATTACTTTTACTCATCATTTCAATAAAACATCTGGGGTGATATTTTCCAGAAAACTGACAGGAAAAACAAGAAAGCGAAAGAGAACCCAGAGATTCTTTGCAAAGTACACAATCCATATTTTGGAAACTTTTTAATTATACCAAAATTTAAAATGTACTACGCCATATCTGACAACAAAACTGAACTTTTGAAAAAAGGTCTTTACGCGACGCATTCAATCCCTTTACCTCAAGCAGACGGAGAAAAAGTGATTTACTGTTCGGATTTCGACGGAATTGTTAGAATTAGCTTTCAAAGTCTTGCATTTCGAAACTTCGTTAACAAATCACAATCTCTCTTTTATATTTCCGAACGCTTCCGATTAGCACATCTTAATAATTTCGAAGAACTAATCGAAAGCTACGTCCAACGTAATTCTCTGGATCTCTTGGAAGAGAAATCTATCGCCAATTCGAAAGAAATGCAATATCGCGAGCTTTTAGCGACACATAACTATTTTAACATCAGAAGTTATTTAGAAAATACCAATTCGAGAAAAATCGAATGGGAATTGCTGATTCTAACTGCCGTCCGAACCACAATTGATCGTTATGAAGAATTCCAGAAAGAAGAAACCCATGTAGAAATTCTTAGCAAAAGTTTAGAAATTCCAAAACAACAGAAACGGAAATTAACATCGAGCGCACCTTCGAGCTTCGCAGTTAGAACTTCAAGGGAATATCCAGACCGTCAGTTAATTCTTGATACAATTTTTCTTGGTTGGCATTCCGAATGTAGAATTATAGATATTTCCAGAATTCGAGAAGAAATAACTAAAAATCGAAAACATTTAGTTCCTTGGCTCTTTAAAATTGAAGATTTTCTCGCGGTTAGAAAATAGAATGTACACTTTGGAAATATTTACTCATCCAAGTCACCTAATAAATCTTGCGAAAGATTTAGCCACAATTACAGAAATCGGAAGCTCTGCAGGACCCTTAGGTTACAAAAAATATTTAATTGAAACCGACAGCTCTTTGGAATTTCTAAAAATCAAAGCAGAACCTTATTGTTTAGAAATTCCGACTTCTGTGATAAAACTTTATAACGAAGAATATTTTACCAAGATGGCAGATTTCTTTTTAAATTTGAGAATTGGGGCTAAACCTACTAGCTATCATATTATTAGGATTGAAGACACAAACATTTCGCTTTACTATCCGATGTTCGCCAGTGATTATTTTTATCTCCGAAAGGAAGATAAAAAACTATTGAAAGTCGAGCCTCTATCTCTTCTAGGATTTTATCCAATTTCTACAGATCCGGCTGTCTGGAACTATGATGAAATTATCGAACCTTTAGTTTACGAAGGCGGCTGTGTTATTCGAGAAGAATCTTTGAATCGCCAGCAGCTAGAAAAGATAGAATTAACTCAAAGATTACTAAACAAAGATAAATTAGAAGCAATTACCTTCACTAAATAAAAGAATTATTTGATCAAATAATTTTAGTTATACGCTTTTTTAATTTTGTCTGCACAGTAGCTGTATGAAAATAAATCAATTTCTATGAAGTTATAATATTGACCGCCGTCGATTATATCATATTCTTTTGGATCAGGATAAATATGCTTTGGGAGCCGTATTTTTCTTTTGTAAACCCCGTTAACTAAATCTATCAATAGTTGAGCAGGATCCGGTGCTAATAGGCTGTTAGACCATCGAAATCTCATTAGATTCGAATATTCCGGATGTTTTTCTAATTCCCAAGAGTTTATCCAAGATTTTTGCTGATTTTTAACCACCACATAACCATCCAGATAGAAATCTTGAAACATATTCATCAAATTCAGATAAGCTGCACCATAACTATCGTCCGGTTGATTATCGTAAAGAATATCATCATCAAAAGACCAACCAGGATAAAACGGAAGCAATTCTAAAATCACATCTCTCAACCAAAATGGTGGATAGATGGTTGATTTATACATTATTGGTTTACTGACGTCGATCATTGCAGAATGATTTAGGTGATTATTGCAAAGAAATTCTGATATTGTAATTAGTTTCTCTTTCATCGTCTCTTCTAATTCTATTCTCATTCCGGCTTGAGTCACCGTTAAAGCCATAAAATAACGATTAGAAGTGTAATCTTTTGTCAGTGTTCCTTGGACGGTTTCGTATTCTTCCTGATTGCTATGATCGATTTGAATGGGCGTAACGAGAAATCCCCACGCTCGATCGATTCTGGTTAAATAGGGAGTAATATTACGCCGAAAATTAACTAACTGTGCAAGCGTAAAATTAGATCTCTGCATGATCTCCTCGGTTCTGCTGAAATAAAGTGGCGTTAAAATGTAAGTATCTACCAACGTATCGCTCATTTAAATCTTTTTATTTCTTATTAAAAGAAAACTTTGAAATGAGTTGCTGTGGTGAAAATCAAGAAAGAACGGATATTCCGGTTAATATTTTAGCGCCGAAGGATAAGGCCATTCCGAAAGTCATTTTGTTGGGAAACTCTGGTGTTGGTAAGACTTCTCTAATTACTAGACTTCGTGATGATAGATTTGAAGAAGGTAGAGAAAAGGCAACGATCGGCTGTAATTATACGCTGTATCAGACCAAAGAAGACGGAACTGTAAAAAAGATTGCTATTTGGGATACTGCCGGACAGGAAATATATAACAGTTTAACAACAGTTTTTCTTAGAGATGCTGCGATAGCAATCGTTTGTTTTTCTATAGTGGATATTTTAAGTTACGCAGATTTAAAGAAGTGGATAGATAAAATTACTGATGACAAGTGTCAAATTATATTAGCGGGAACAAAGATGGATTTAAAGGAATCTTCTGATTATCAAGTAACAAAGGAGTGTATTGAAGTTGCCTATCCAAATTCTATTTACATCGAAACTTCTTCTGCGACAGGAGAAGGAGTTGCAGAATTATTTGAAAAAGTTATGGTAATGTTAGATTGCGATTGATAAGGTAAAAATATCTGCTTAGATATTTTATGGCCTCATGGCTACAATTTCTCCAAGAGTTACTAAAATCTGAAAGAGAAGATAAAACACAAAAAGAAGAACAGTTAGGCCCACCGCTTGTCGAATGCGATATTTTTCATCATTTCTAATGTAATACAGCGCTAATGGCAGATAGATTATTGTAGTGAAGACAAATACACCTAACCATCTTATGTCGATTTTTCGAATGAAGCTCACGAACGCAGAAGCAATCAACCATATAAAAGAAATAATTAGGTATAAAATTAAAAAAAGAAAAATTTTCCCCATCCTCCCATAAAAAAGTTTTTTTTGATCTTTCTCGGCGAAAGAAATCAAAAGAAAATTTCTTAGAAATGTCAAATCATCCTAGATTACCACTTTCTAGCGGCAGAGGCAACAGCAACAGAGTTTTTAGCTCAGTCAGCAACGGGGACGAGTCTGAAACCTTAACCGAAAAGGTTACCACAAAACAAGAAACAAAAGTCGAAGTAAAAGACAAAGTCGAACATGATAACGGTAAACATAAGCACCACGGTCGTCATCACGATTCGGGATTCTCCTGCGCCTGGATTATTTGGATCATCGTTATCTTCATTTTCGTACTATTCATTGTGTTAGGATGTTTTTGGGTATTCCGACCTGGATTTGTTACTAAGAAAGGATGTGACAGCGACACTTCGAACGACGATGGACACGACGGATGCGATTTTGACATCTGGAAAGCGTTCCTTTGGGCCTTCGTCATTACCTTCTTCTTAGTTCTCATCTTCGGAGCTGCTTGGTGGGTATGCAGACGATAAATAGATAATAGATATATTATCTGCGTTAAAAAGAACAGAAATGCTGAATTACAGAAGGAGACTTTACGACAGCTTCACAACTGGAACCAGAGAACTGCTTTTGATGCTTTATGGCACCGCACAAGAGTTCGTTCATGCGCCGGAGTATAATTACGATGAAGTATATCAGATTCTAGAAGAAGCATGTATTACTTACGAAAGTGCCCTGACTTTCGAACCAAGTGCAGAAGTAATTCTTCGAAGTATGAGCGATTTGATGGACCGAGATTACGTAGATGAGATGCAAAAAGTGGATCCTGCGACCGCGGCTAGATTTGCAATTATCGAAGGTATAAGAAGCATTAAGACATAGAGAATATCCGATCGAATATGAATGGAAGACGAACGACAAGAGTCATTTCTTTTAGAATTGAGTAAAATTGGTCAGATGATTGAAGAAGGAAAGATCGAGATCGCGCCTTCCAATGCAACGCCGGAGGATACGGTGAAAGAGATAAAAATAGAAGATGTAGTAAAATTTCTAGCCAACAACGTAGAAAAAAGATGATTTATATCCGATCGGATATACAGATAAAATAATTTTATAGAGAAAATATCGGCTCATAAAAAATGCAGGATAGAGTTAGGTCACCTGTAGCAAGTCCAAGATATTCCCTGAAAAATAACGGAGATCCTGACGTAGAGGAAATTCTCAAAGAAGCTGAAAAATACGGAAGAGAAGTTAATTCCGGCAGAAGTTCGTCCAGAGAGGTCGTTAAGGCTCAACCAAGATCATATTCGCCAACACCAGTTGGAAGTTCCGTCGCGAGCCCGCGTCCAATATTGAGATCCGGTGGTGCAGCTTCTCAAAAGCGAACCATTCCGCGACCACAGACCGTAAGTCCAGATCGCAGCGAATTATTGAGAGCTCAGCGCGATACTCAAAGGAAGATACAAAGGGATGAATTTGAAGAAACCGTAGTGAAGGAGTATGTTAAACCAAGTTTGGTCCACGCACAAAAAACTGGCGATACCAAAATCGCAACCAAAAGATCGCCAGTAAGCTCAACTAGACATCAACTAGAACAAATAATTATTGACAACGAAGTTAAGGAAATTATCGGAAAACAGTTAGGAATACAAAACACTCAAATTGTCCAAGTGCCTAAGGGATTTGTCGCACATAAAACTTCGGGCGGTATTTTCATTACCCCGGATTATGAAAATATGACTCCTACTGAACGATCGCATGAGAAAATTATTCTGTTTGATAAATTCAAAAGTTTGAAGGAACGGTGGGAGCCGATGGGATTTAAATTCGGACTGCCGGCAGAAGACGAATCGTTAAGTGCAATGGAAATTCGACGTCAACAGTACGTTAAAGCAATTAAAAAGAAAAGAGGAACCAATTTATGGTGGTGGGTTTTAGCATTTGTGTGGGGTGGTATTGAATATGGCTTATGCAAATGGGTAAACCTAAAAGCCGACGGTGTTGCATTCACTCAGCTTAAGAATTATAAAATATACGAAGCGAATATGATCGAATTGGGCGAAGGTTCTGGGTTTGGAGAAGATTGGCCGCCTTGGATCCAAACTGCTGTAACCACTGCTTTGTCAGTTGCTGCTTTCGTTTTCATCTCCACCGTTACCTCCGATAGCGAAAAAGGTTGTAAGTACTCTTCAGAAATTATGACCCAAATCAGCGGTATTTTAACCGGAAAAGAAGTCGTGGAAATGGACGAAGATGGTAATCCAGTCGCGCCAAAAGAAGGAATTCTTGATAAACTTGGTAAAATGGACTTTGAGAATATGTCGATTATGAAAGGTATTAGTCTCTTTAAAATGTTTACCGGCGGCGGAAGCGGAAAGAAGTCAAAGGATAGCGCTAGTGGAAAAGAAAAGACTGCGAGCGGAAAGAAAACTAAAGAAGAAATCGCAAAGGAAAAAGCTGAAAGACGTAAAAAAGCAGAAGCGGATGATTAGAGAAATAATATATAGAAATATATATTTTGGAGTATTGGTAGAAAATTATAGAATTTGTAGGAGAAAGTTGCTGTTTTATACTTCTTATGTATAATTTTTGTCATATTGATCAAAAATCTTTAAGATTTGCGATTAACTCTGCATATAATCAAAAATCCTGTTTTATATGTTGCAAATGCAGCACTAAAGTTATAAACGAGAAGACATATATCAGAATTAGTTCCTTTTTGATATATATTATGAAATTGCATTTTTGAATGAGAAAAACATGGATATTGCAATTTTTCTTATTTGTAGTAATTCTTTCGAGGTTGCGATAAAATTTGCAACTTTAGATCGAAATGTTAATATTAATCGAGAATTAATCGGTTATTATGGAAATCTTTATCAACTTCCATCTACTTCTCCGACTTTTCTGGAGTTTGTAGAACTAGTTACAGATAATCTGTTTCTAAAAGATATTCCTAGCGAG
>Ga0315291_10007934_pt1 | contig 13071 bp, 26 predicted proteins | sample YL17G12_20_MG_FD_203070 | JGI IMG/M metagenome (GOLD analysis project Ga0315291, IMG submission 203070) | Sediment microbial communities from Yellowstone Lake, YNP, Wyoming, USA - YL17G12_20 | ecosystem: Environmental > Aquatic > Freshwater > Lake > Sediment | place: USA: Wyoming | collected... | reverse complement strand
GCCCCAAAATTAGGGGCTTTTTTATTGCCTTATAACTTGGGACCATTGCACCAGTTAAACCGGCTAAACATCTAAGAACCGCATAAATATACAAGCAAATGTAAAATATTCATATTGATATTCAACCACTTGTAAGATATTTGAAACTTTTACTTGCATTGTGCAATTTAACATATATATTTGCAGTCAGATAACAACACCAACCGCCCAAGGGCATTAACAACATATAAAGATGAAAAACACAACAACAACACCAAGCCTATACGTAGGAACTTATTTAAAGTACAACAACGGTAGTATTGAGGGAGCATGGGTAAACCTTGAAGACTTCAGCGACGCCGATGAATTTATGGACCACATTAAAGAACTGCATTCAGATGAAGAAGATCCGGAGTTTATGTTTCAAGACTTCGAAGGGTTTCCGAAATTATTTTATTCTGAAAATATGAGCACAGATGAACTTGAAAAACTGTATGAATATATTAACATGGACGAGGATGACCGCAAACTAGTGGAAATGTACGCAGACGCTACAGGTTACAGAATGGATGATATTACATTGTCAGACGTACAAGATAATTTTATGGGAACGGCAGATAGTGAAGAAGATTTCGCACAACAACAAGCGGAAGAATGCGGAGAGATTCCCAAAGATTTGCCTTCATGGATTGTAATTGATTGGCAGGCTTCATGGAATTGTAATTTGAGACACGACTACAACACTGCGACAGATGAGGACGGAACTGTGTACTTCTTTGTAAATAGATAACACCGAACACCCACACAGAACTAACAAGGGGCGAATGCTCCATAATAACAACACCATGAGAACAATTAAAACAACCGTTTACAAGTTCGAGGAACTGAGTGAACAAGGCAAGCAGAAAGCCATTGAAGGATTAAGCGATATAAATACTATGCATGATTGGTATGATTCAACGTATGAAGACGCCAAACGAGTAGGGATAAAAATACGAGGATTCGATATTGACAGAGGTGCATACGTTCAGATGGAAATAGATTCACACATTGAAACAGCGCAAAAAATACTTACAAACCACGGCCCAACGTCGGAAACATACAAGGACGCAAAGCAATTTATTGAGGATATTGATAAATTAGTCGATGAGGAAGAGAATGAAGAATTTTGCGAAAAGAAGGAAGAGATTGAAGACGATTTTGCGAAAAGACTTTCGGAGGACTATTTATCCATGCTCCGGAACGAATACAAATACCAAAGCAGTGAAGAGGCAATAATTGAAACGATTGAGGCGAACGAATACGAATTTACAGAAGATGGAAAATTGATATAACACACCCACACCATGACAGAACAAGACTACAAAGTAGTGTTGAACGCACAAGGATTCAGCACAACGAGAGGAAACCACGGATTAATATTCGTACACCCAATAAATAAAGGTAATATGTTTACAAGGTCCTTTGTAAGTTACAAGGAAGCATTTGAACACTATAAAAACTATTTAAGAACATGACCACACAACACACCACACCGGAAGAAGTCACACCCCTGACAACAGCACTAACAAGTTTTAACACGCTAACAACAATAGTTGAAGAAGATTGCGACGGATATATCATAATAAGCTGTGACGAATTTAGCGCATACGAAGGCGGAATATGGGTTGAATCATTCGCAGATACCATTGACAAGGCACAAGAGAAAGCAATTAAACAGCATGAGAAACTAATAAAGGAATATTAACATGACCAAGAAACAACGCGCCCTGTATGACAATGCACACACATTCGACAGCCCCGAAACGTTCGCACGAATGATGACAGAAGAAACAAACAGCCAAGACTGGTATGCAGTCCTAGATGCAATATTAAACGATTGGGAAGAAACCACCGGAGGCAGTGAGCTCGCAGTAGATGAGATGGAACCTAATAACCTGTAGGGAACAAGGAACACACCACAACAATATAAACAACACTAAAAAATTATAAAGATGAACTACACAGACGAACAACTTGAAAAACTAATTAGCCCTAAATTAAGAGAGGCAGCAATTCAATACGCAAGGAGGGAACAGATAAAGCAAACAGAAGATAAACATAAGATAACAAGCAGTAGCGATATTATTGAACTGCTCAGGCCATACTATTATAATTTAGATGTCGAATATTTTTATTGTGTGTTTCTAAATAGAGCTAACAAGGTACTAGCTATTGAATTAATCTCTCAAGGAGGGATGACAGCTACTGTAGTGGATCAGAGAGTAATATTTAGAAAAGCACTATTAAACAAAGCCACGTCCATAATATTAAGCCACAACCATCCGAGCGGAAACAATAAACCAAGTGAACAAGATATACAACTGACAAAGAACATGAAAAAAAGTGGTGAAATACTTGAGATACAAATACTAGATCATGTAATAATAGCCGGTAATCTTCACTACTCATTCGCAGACCAAGGAATAATTTAATAAACAAAACTATGAAAACACAACCAACAGCACCAGACGAGAGAACGGGCAACACAGTAGTAGCATTTCATATAGGAAGAGGAGGAAATTTCTATAATCCTAGACATCTTTCCTATGTAGGAGAGAAAAAAATTAGTGAATTTACTGATGATTTATTTTTAAGTGATGGACATTGGGAAGATTCAACCAGTAACAAGGTAGGATTAACAGAGGCAGAGACCGAAGTAGGACGAATTAACATTGATGGAGAGTATAACACAACATATTGCAAGCTCTTAAGTGATTGTAGTGATGAAGAACTTGAGTTAATAGAGAATGACGCCACAAGCGATGTAATGGAATACGCCTCAGAAAAATTATATGATTACAAGGTAATTGATGGGGATTATGCTAGATATTTCACCGACAAGGAAGCAGCAGAAGATTGGATTAAGGAGATAGAGGAGGACAACGCATGAAAACCATCCTACTAATCATAACCACGATCGCATTATTCAACCATTGGCACCACAAGGAAGAGCAAAGAGTATGCGAATACGTCTATGCACGCACAGACATTGACGCAGAACCTGGTGTAGCCCCTCATCATACAGAACTTGATGATGTAATAGTAATGGCAAGTGAACACTTCAACATATCAATTCAAAAAGTTAACACAATACTGCAAGAAGCAGAATAATATAAAACAGATGAAAAACTTAACAGAAACACAATCACAGATTCTAGATTCAATACAGAAGGAATTTAGCAGAATCAACCAACAGAGCGAGCCTACAAGGTCCTTCAAGTTAATTGATGTAAACCCACTGATTAAAAAAAACCAAGAGATTGCAGAGGATAGGGCGATCATGGAAGCGAATAAATTTGCATGGGAACAGTTAGCCATTGAGGAGGCGGAGGCGATCATGGTGCTACTAAGAGGTGACTTGCCTAGCTACTTGTCGGTAGAGCGAAAGACTAAGAATAAGGGATATTCTTGGGATATGGCATCAATCGTAATTTACGAAAACACAAAACATAGCCGCATACCACACCACGAATTGCATATATGTATTGACGTATTGATTGACTATAGGGATATTACTCTCAGGCATAATTGTGGGTATAAACAATACCACTACTTTAGATACAAGCATTCGGGTTACACGTATGCAACAAAGGAGGAATTATTTTCATCTGATTTTTTCATTAGTCAACTTAGAAAATACTTACGATAAAACAGATGAAAAAGGAACTACACATCAAGGAACTGCATAAGCTCCAAAGAGAACTAAACAGCCCAAGACTTGGAACCTACATAGTAGGGCAACGCGATCAGGATATAGAACGCGAACGCGCTGTAAAGCTCTCAAGATTCAATGAAATATTAATAATGCTAAACAAAGAAACCGCATGAACAAGGAATACACACCCCAACGAGTAAGCAAGGTAATAACATCCGTGCTGAACAGCCCCAACAAGTCCGTGCAGAGAACTGCATTGTGGATGAGATTACAGAAGCTAAGATGTTCATTGAAAAACAAAGCAAGTAAATGAACAACACACGCAAGAACGTCAGTTTCTACAAGGCAGATAACGGACACTCCGAATATTTCGGACAAGGTAGGGAGATAATCCTAGGTAATGGTAACACGTATGCACTAATACAGAATTGCATATACAAGGTTGAAACCGATGGAAACACAAGTAGGATAGTATTAATTTATCTAAAGCCATGACACACTACCTAATAACAGCCCAAGACGAGCCGAATATTGGCGTACTCCGGATGGGTGATGACATCAAGGAAAGATTACACCACGCGCTCGAATATCATTTTGATGAAGACGTAACCATTGAAAGCCTGGACATTCAGAAGTGGAACGGCACCGCCCATTGCAAGGTGGACCACATGGGAGTAGAATGCACAATTATTGTAAACTTAAACTTAACTTATATATACTAACATGAGCACAAATAAAAACAACATCTTAGAGGTGATAGTAGTCACCCAAGAAAACATCGTAGAGAAATTTAAAGAATTTTCTTTCGATCAAGACTTGAATGGAAGCAATGGCAAGGAGTATCTTAGCGACAAGGCAAAAGAAGATGGATTCGATTCAGATTTACAAATGATTCTATCTAATGCCGAAACCAAAACAAAAGGAGTTCAAAACTTCTGTGAGTATGTTAGATATAATTTGCCTGACTGTTATCAAGGAAGCGAAATCATAGCAACTCCAGTAGGAGACCAATATGTAATATCATTCATGCAACTAATGGAATACTAACATGGATATGTTTAATACGCCCATCATATCGCGTAAAATTAGAAAGAGAATATGGGCACACAAATATTTGAATGGATGTATTAATATTAATGGCACTAGATTTATGTTTTATACAATGACGGAAGCTATTAAAATATGGCGAAACAACAATAAGCTATGACCACCCTAAGCATTCACGCTTGGCTCAACCACATCATACAAGGATGGACGGGAGCAAGCCTCAGTACAACAAGGTTAGTAATATATAACCTAGAGAATCAACCAAGTGAGTAATACACACAACAAGGTACTTGCATAAGTACTATTAATAACTACATTTGCAATCTAATGAGAAAACCATTAACAGACAACGCTTGGACATGGAACAAGGAAACAGAACCATCCGTAGGAACCATACTAAGCATCACCGAAGCCTATTCACAGTCACCCCTCACATTCACTGTAAGCACAGAGCTTAAGCACAGTAAGGCAAGCGAGTTTCATGCTAAGAAGCTAATGAAGGTCATCACAAGGCAAGGTGACCGGTACAATGGGTATAATTTTGATGGACAGATCGTGTTCAGTTATTTGGTGGATAGTGTTAATGTATGTTATAACACAGACAACGTATGATAGAGACACTACTAAGCAAAAGCAACCCAATCCTATTCATATCAGAACAAGGAACACGGTTCACTAGAAGTAAACTTATTCCAGGCACATCCATGTACGATGACTACCACACATGGCTAACTGCTAAGAAAGGCGTAGGACCACGCGCTAAGAAGGTCATCACATTACAAGGAAATTTAAAATATATAATTGAACCATGATCTGTATCCGACCATCTATAACCGCCATCAAGGACCAAGCAGACAAACGCTTCCTACAAGGTGATACCTTTGACTTACTAGCTATCAAGCCTGCACCCTGCAAATGCAATCACAACCTATACGACATAGGCTTACGGTTTCCAAACAAGGTACTCGGAGTACAATGCCGGTGTGGACACATCCATGCAAGCTCAGAGATAGGATGGTATGCTTCGTATATGTTTACCGATACCGAAGTGATGAAGGATACCATAACAGAACTAATATGTACGACACTTATATAGCACCCACCCTCAAGGCAGCACGCACCAAAGCCCGTAGCCTAGTCATAGCAAGGTCGGGGAGCAGACTGCAAAGATTTCAGTCTAGATTCTTTACTGAGACTGTGCTTAAAGGCAAGTGCGATTGTGGCGACTGCGAGTACATTCACTGCATCTATGCACCAGAGAGAAAGCCTGCCGAGGTAGTAAGCGTGAGGTGGTGTAGATGGTGTGGATCAACCAAGGAACAACCAATCATAATACAAGAACAACCATGCAAGAAACCGCAATCCCCACCACAGGTGGAACAACCACAGGAAGACATATTCTTTCTGTTAGAGAAAAGACTCGCCCGTATTTCGCAGGGTGGGTAGATCACTTAACACCTTACTTTTGCTCTGATCCAAGATTTGCTAAGAAATATCTGTACAGACTAACCAATGAGCATGATAGGAATAGGTTGATATTCCTTGGATATGAAGTGATGGAGGAAATTGTATAAGGTACACGCCTGCATGAGTGGGTAGTAACATAAAAATAAATTAAGATGTTTAAGATAAAAGTAGTACACGGAGGAAGGGAGATTGAGATTGAAATTCCTACAAAAGATGATAGGTGGTTAGATAGCAATACAGATTCAGCCATCAAGATTCTCAAAGAAACAGTCGAACAGATGATAAAACTTAATCAATGAACCACACAACCAAATGGAATCGAATGACCGTTAACAAGGCTCTTGTAAAGGATGTTAGCGATGCTAAGGAAACAATGTGGCTAATGAAGGTTAAGCCTTCGCACAAGCCCGCTAAAGGAATCTCACACACAGTTTACCCTGATGATTGGTCGAATGCAGATTTGGAGCAGGTCAGCAGTTGCAGGTAACGGACGAGGGTTTGAGAAGTAAAAAAATACCAAAATAAAAATGAGAAAAGATTTTTTTATTTCTTCAAACCCTATGTTACCTGTCTGTAATTTTTTTAATGTTTTTTTTCTTAAAGGGGAGGAAATTTTTAATAATAATTTTTTAAAATCAAAATGCTTATGATAGAGATACGAAATGAAGATTGCTTGGATGGTTTAAAATCATTGGCATCAAACTCGGTGGACATTTTAATAACTGACCCGCCATACTCAACGCCTGTGATTACTTCATTTGGCAGAAAGAAATTTAAAAACCTTGCTGACCTATCAATACAGGAAGGATATTTTAGGTTTGTAAAAAAGGAACTTGAAAGAGTGCTGAAACCTGATGGCAGGGTTTTTATATTTTGCAATGACAATTTTTACCCTGTGCTGTTTTCGGTTTTTTATGACTGGCAAAATATTCAACTGCTGATTTGGGATAAGCAAAAAATTGGAATGGGAAACCCGATTAGGAAACAGCACGAATTGATTTTATATGCAAACCAAAGCACCTACGGATTTCAAAAGACAGAAGGAGTAACTCACTTGCCAAGCGTTTTGAAAGTAAAACACGATAGCGATAAGATACACGGAGCGCAAAAGCCGATTGAACTGATAGAACATATTTTGAAGGGGTTTAGCAAAGAAGGTGATTTGGTGATTGACTTATTCGGAGGTAGTGGTTCAACAGGCGTTGCTTGTAAAAACCTAAACAGGAATTGCATTTGCTTTGAACTGAACACCGATATAGCAGATGCAAGTAAGGAACGGCTACAAACCTTTTTATTTTGATTTTAAAAAATTATTATTAAAAATGTGCGTGGGCAAAAAAACATTAAAAAAATTATTGCCTGTAACGTATGGTGCTTTGCGAAGGTGGGGATTTCAAGGCACAAATGTTCAATTTACCCACACAGTTTAATAGTAGTACAAATGTTTAATAAACCACAAAGCCCCACTTTTGCAAAGAACGTGTTATGCGTAGATGCGGTTAAATAACGATAAATTATGAGTAGAAAAGGAATACCAACAAAACCAAATAAAACTGAAAAGGCAACCGCTTCGGATAGTGTATTTACAAAAAACACAACTGCTGAATGGATTGTAAATTACTTTAATGCAAAAGGCTCAATATTAGAACCTGCTGCTGGTGAAAATGCTTTTTATAACTTATTTAAGAACGAAGAAAAATACCGATGTGAAATAACCGATGGACTTGATTTTTTCGAGTGGAATAAAAAAGTAAATTGGATAATTACCAACCCACCATATAGTATTTATGACTTGTTTATTCAAAAAGCATTTTCTGTTGCCGACAATGTTGTGTTTTTTGTTCCGATTGCAAAGGCTTTCAAAAGCAATAAGATACAACAAATGGTAATTGATTACGGTGGATTGAAAGAGATTGTATATATGGGAGGTGGAAGTAAACACGGATTTGCTTTTGGATTTCCTGTCGGTTGCCTACATTATCAAAAAGGTTTTGTTGGCGATTGTAAGATAACTTATATGATGGACGGATGGTAGCCATTACGCATAACGAATGGTGCTATGAGCAGGTTTGCCTTGCAGAAATGTTCTAATTACCGAAAATGTTATTGGCAAACTTGCTCATAGCACGTGTTAGCAGTAGTACGGATTTAAACCACAAATGCTCATTCGGAGAACTGAACCTTTTTCTTTTCTTTTTTGAGCGAGGGCAAAATATTAAAATAAAATTATGACAATAGATTTAAGATACGGAGATACAATAGAACAAATGAAATTAATACCTGATAAAAGTATTGACTTTATTTGCTGTGATTTGCCTTACGGTACGACTGCTTGTGTTTGGGATATAATTATATCTTTTGATAAACTTTGGGAACAATATAAACGAATTATTAAAGATAAGGGTGTGATTGTTTTATTTGGTTCAGAGCCATTTTCATCTTTACTACGAACTTCTAATTTAGAATGGTATAAATATGATTGGATTTGGGAAAAGAATAATGCAGGGAACTTTCAGTTAGTAAATTACCAACCATTGAAAATACACGAAACAATATCAGTATTTTACAATGAAACACCTAATATGGAGTTTGCTAATATTATGGTTGAAAATATGAAACGACTAAACTTAAAACAAATTGATGTTTCAAAATTAGAACTTTCAAGAACAGGCGGAATGACAGGTTGGGTTACAAATAAAATGAACGGTTCACAATTACCAACAGAACAACAATGGAATAAAATATGCAATTTATTTGGTATTGAAAATAAATATAATGAGATACTTTCAACTGTAAAAAGTATTGCATATAACCTTGAACTTGATGATACCGAATTGATTTTATCAAACAAAGGAAAAGCAGGAACATTAGGACATTTATCAAGTGAAAGTAAAAGAGAAACATACATACAAAATAAAACAGGTTATCCAAAAAGTATATTGAAATATAATAGAGAGAATGGATTACATCCAACTCAAAAACCGATACCATTGATGGAATTTTTAATAAAAACATATTCCAACGAAGGAGAAGTAGTATTAGATAATACGATGGGTAGTTGTTCAACAGGAATTGGGTGTATAAATTTGAACCGAAACTTTATTGGAATAGATAATACTAAAAAGTATTTTAATATTTCTTTAAAGAGGGTGGAAGAAAAAAGAAAAGAAAAAGATTTTACAGTAGTAACTTCATTCGGAGATGGAATGTAGTATTACTGCTAACGGACGAGTATTGCCGCAGTAGCGGAATTAGAATTACAAAACTTTAAATTAAGAACAAATGTCAAATAGAAAACAAAAAGTTGAAACAAGCACAGAAGCCGCTATTGTCGGCAATACTGTGTTAGCGGTTCGTTGCATTCACTCACACGAAGACGGATTAACAAAGGGTAAATTGTACGATGCTCATAAACAAGGCGAATGGGGATATAATGTATTCCCTGATGATAATGGATATTTGTCAGGATGGGATAAACGATATTTTGAAGTGGTCGAGCAATGACCGCTAACTACTTATTGGCGCAACACAATAGCGCATATCCCTAATAATAGGGAGGATTGGAGAATGTTACCTTATATGATAAAACCAAAGAACCAAGCAAAATATTACTAAAATTACTATCCACTCGAACCAATCAGGCTCATTGAATGGGCGTTTCATTTGTTTTCCGTTGTCATGATTTAATATATTTCCATTACAATGCAAAGACCTGTTCCACCAACACCGCCCGCACCTGATGATGTTCCGTTGAGTGTACCCGAACCACCGCCAGCACCTGCACCATAATTACCACCATTGCCTCCGGTTGTTGTTGCCGGTACATTGCCAGCTCCTCCGGTACCAATGCCAACACCAGCGTTTAATGTATTGCTAAAAGAAAGAAACAAAGATTGATTTGCTACTCCATTGGGTGAGGCTCCTGATACTGGACCGGCTATGACTATTCCATTTTGAACAACGGTACCTCCAGTATTAGCCGCTGTCCCTGATGTATTAGCTGTATTTATTCCATTTCCTCCACCACCACCAGGACATGCTAATGAACCACCAAGTCCAGCTCCTCCCGGTGCATTATTTATTGTTGATCCAACAGCCCCAGCAGATCCAGCTAATGCGTATGGGCCTAATGAAGGAGTACAACTTGCTACCGCACCTCCAGCCCCAGCCGGACCTGATACTGATGTTCCTCCACCTCCAAATGATCCACCAGCAGCTACGACTAAAGCACCAAAAGAAGTGTTTCCACCACTACCACCATTATTACCATTTGTTGATATTGTAGCTTGAGCTGCGCCTGATGTACCTCCAGCTCCAACAGTAACAGCTACAGTTGAAGTAAGATCAGATGCAGCAATTTGTCGCCAAACTATTGCACCACCACCACCACCACCACCACCAAATCTGTTTGTGCCGGCTATGTCTTGTCTTCCAGATCCACCACCACCACCAGCTCCTACACAAGTAACTAATACACGTTTTAATCCCTCACGTTTAGTCCATGTTCCACTAGCTGTAAATGATGTGAAAAGAATACTCTCTTGTGTTGATTGTGATAATATCTTCCATCCAACTTCTCTACTCCACTCTAATGTATCACCTACTTGAAGTAATGCCTTGACAAGAATATAATCCGTACCTGATACGTCTTTTTGTATGGTTACAGTAGCTGAAACGCTATCTGCATTGTAAACAGAAAGATGCACTACTTGTCTATTGGTGGAGGCTGCGGGTACTGCTACTAAATCAACTGCGGTTGTGCTATTGGTATTGGTTTGTGACGAAGATTGTGGAAGTGTCATACCAGTAGATATGATGTCTTGCCACGAAGCTACACAAGGGAGTTGAACAGTAGTGATTGCACCACTTAATACAACTTGGATTTTATCTGTTGATGATAAATACATATTAATATGCAGCGATTAGCGCCATTGTTTTATTTATTGTGACTCCTGCCGAAGCTAGCGCATTGCTTACCGCAAGCGTAGTTGGATATTTTATATTGTCGGGACTTGTTAAGTCTGTTGCTTTGTTGGATACATTTTCTGGCGTGTATCCAAGTGCATTTTGCTTTCCATTAAATGTAGTCCAATCAGCAGAACTTAAAGCCCCTCTGTTACTTGCCGATGCTGTAGGTAGATTAAATGTATGTGCTGAGCCTGTTGAGTTTATTACAAAGTCAGTACCACTTGTACCAGATACCATTGTTTGAACTGAACCTGTTAAAGAGTTAATAGCAGTAATACCTGTACCTGCTAAAATACCACTTTGTTGAGTAACAGTAACTATTAAAGATGCTGCTGATGGTGGTGGAGAACCTGCACCTGTAAATGACATATACACAGAGATGTTTTCTGTACTCCATACAAACTCATAATAATCTCCACCTACAACATCAAGAAGGAAGTTCCATGATGGTAATGTGTGTCCATCAAATGCGCCATGCTTTTTAGGAACTAATACCACCCCTGCTGATCCTGGAACATCTACACCATTCTTCCTAAGCCAAACTGTAACATCATGTTCAGTTGCGGTAGGATTAGTAAACTGCCCTGACCACTGAATGTTGTAGATTCCAGTATTGGCTATTGTTATTCTTGAATTACTAACAATAGTAACGCCATTAGTTAAATCAGTTACTCCCAATAACATTGGATAACCTGTATTTATAATCGCAGCAGTTTGATTTGTTACATCTTGAAATGCTCCATAATAACCCAATGGTGACAAACTGCTCGCTATTGCCGTACTAACCGCAAGCGTAGTCGGGTACTTGGTATTGTCAGGTGAAGTGAGATCAGTTGCCTTGTTCGCTACGTTTTCAGGAGTGAATCCTAACGCTGTTTGCTTGGCATTAAATATATTCCAATCAGCAGCAGACAAATACCCATTTGCTATCGAAGTAGCCACAGCAATAGCTATTGTTCTATTGGCTGACAAGTCCCCTCCTCCTGTGAGTGGGGCAGTTGTATTGATAGTCCTTGACGTAGGCACACCTCCTGCGCCAACTAAAGGACTACTTGGTGTACCATCTCCCGTGATCGTGCTATCGTCTACCGATATTCTTACAATAGGGTTAAGTGGATCTGTATTATCGGTATTAAGACCAGTAACAGAGGCTATGCCGCTCGCGGATGGTTGGAAGTAGTACTTACCTTGTACCACCCAAGATGTGCCAGAGGGTATTCTGTTTTGGATGTAAAGCGTTCCAGCAGATATGTCTAAAGCCTCTATACCAACGGTTGCAACTTGCGTAGGCGCACCAGAACAAAGGAAATTTTGAGAAATTATCTTACTGAATTCCATAGGGTAAAGATAATATATCACTCGCTCACTCGAAATAAATGAAAAAAATATTTGTTGTGTATATATTTTAACTACATTTGCAATTACTTTCTATGGAAACACAATACATCTCCTACCTGCGTGTAAGCACCAAAAGACAGGGCGTATCAGGTCTAGGACTTGAAGCTCAAAGAGAACAGATTGAGCGTTACGTAGAGTCTAAGGGCGGTACGATCATTCAAGAATACGTAGAGATCAAGTCGGGGACTTCACGTAAGCGCAAGATGATTAAGGAGGCTGTGGTGCTTTCCAATACACGCAAGGCTACTATCGTAGTGGCGAAGTTAGATCGACTTGCTAGGGATGCTGAATACGCTCATTACATACTAAACACTGCACACGACATCGTAGCAGTTGATATTCCTGAGATGAATAAGATGATCTTTGGTATATTTAGCCTGATGGCAGAATACGAACGTGATTTGATTTCAAAGAGAACGAAGGATGCGCTTGCTGCTAAGAAAGCTCGTGGATGGATTAATGACCACGATAGATTTAACGTAGGTCACACAGGTGGCGCAGTCGCTAGGTGGGAA
>Ga0315291_10007931_pt1 | contig 13074 bp, 12 predicted proteins | sample YL17G12_20_MG_FD_203070 | JGI IMG/M metagenome (GOLD analysis project Ga0315291, IMG submission 203070) | Sediment microbial communities from Yellowstone Lake, YNP, Wyoming, USA - YL17G12_20 | ecosystem: Environmental > Aquatic > Freshwater > Lake > Sediment | place: USA: Wyoming | collected... | reverse complement strand
GAGGGGGAGCAGGAATCGTTAGGGATGATCTGATGACCATTTGCCACGAAGTCGGAAACGATGGATACACTGGAAGTCATTGATCTGCTCCTATGCGCGCCTGCTCTCTACTCGACGGTTAGATTTTGAAAATGCAACGAACGAATAAGGAGGAACTATGAGTACTGCACCCTGGCGGAGTGATAATTATTGGACGAGCCCGTATAATCACGTTCCGGAAGTCCGCAATACCTTGTCCCTACCATCCAAAGTGATTCTCCACGATGCAACCCTTCGGGATGGAGAGCAGACTCCCGGGATCGTCCTGCGCAAAGAGGATAAGATCGAAATCGCGATCCTGCTCGACAAATTCGGCATCGAACGAATCGAAGCGGGTATGCCGGCGGTCGCCAGCGAAGATGCGGAAGCCATCCGGGAGATCAGCCGCTTGAAACTGAAGGCCAAGATTTTCGCTTTCGCGCGGGCCACGGTGGGGGATATTGAGCTGGCCAAAGAAGTGGGAGCCGATGGAGTGGTAATAGAAGTCCCCATCGGACAGCCGAAATTGGAATACCAGTTCCGGTGGACCTGGAGAGATGTCCTCGACAAAAGCCTGGGTTCTATCAAAAGGGCAAGGGAACTCGGGTTGACGGCGGTTTTTTTCCCCTATGATACCACCCGCTCCAAGCCGGAAGACCTGGAGAACCTTCTCAAGGGCGTTATGAACGAGGCGCCCCCCGATTCGATCGGTGTAGTGGACACAATGGGCTGCACCTTGCCTCAGGGAATCGCTTACTTGGTCCAATGGGTGAGGAAGCTTACGGGGCTCCCGGTGGAAATTCATACCCATAACGACTTTGGATTGGGGGTGGCGAATTCTCTGATGGCCGTGACAGCCGGCGCCACGGTCATCCATGGTTGTATCAACGGGATCGGAGAACGGACCGGGAATGCCGCTTTAGAGGAAGTCGCTTTAGGCCTGAAGGTCCTCTACCAACTGGATGTTCCCTATAAATTCGACATGCTCCCCGAGCTTTCCCAATGTGTCCGGATGCGTACGGGATTTCCCCTCGCTCCCAACAAGCCGGTGGTTGGCGAACGCATCTTTACGCGGGAATCAGGCATCGGCGTCGACATGGTCAAGAAATATCCTTTATCCATGTTCTCCCTGGATCCCCGGTTCATCGGGCAAAACCCCTCGGTGGTGCTGGGGAAAAAGAGCGGAAAATTATCGGTCCAGCAGAAGCTGGAAGATTTAGGTTTGGGACAACTGAGCTCCGACCGGGTGGAGGCGGTCGTATCCCAGATTAAGCAGATGGGCATTGCCAGGCGGGGTCTTATTTCGGACGATGAATTCAAAACGCTCGTTGGCCAGGCTCGCGCGGGCAAATGATAATTTCAAATTTTCCCTACCGGGCGTATCTTCAAAAATCGGGACCATAAAACCTCAACTCCTCAGGCCCTTGCCCGGCATTACCTGTCTTTTAGGTGGGGAGAGGGCCGGAAATTCCTTGAGATCAGAACCATGAAAAAACCAGAGGAGGTATTCAATGGCCGTTGAAAATGTCCTAAAGAACGCGATCGACCAGGCCACCGGAGGATACGGGGTGGGCGTTGCTTTGGAGATGAGCGGAAGCCCCAGCGGCGTAGAAGCCTCTTTTGCCTAACCCGCAAGGGCGGAGAAATTGTTCTGGTCGGTATGCCCAAACCGATGAGTTTCGATTTCCAGACTTATCTGGTGCGCAAAGAGGTGCGGGTTCATGGGCAGCACGGCCGCAGAATGTATAACACCTGGGTCGAGCTCCTGTCCTTGCTGAAGGCCAGGATGATTTCACTTTCAAATTATGTCACCGCAGACCTCCCCTTGGAAGAGTTTGCCAGGGGATTTGAATTGGCCAGCCAGGACGGCCAGATTAGAGTTCTTCTAACCCCATAAAAGGAGAACAACTGCCTTCTGGGGGTAGATTCGTAGCGCAGGACCTTCGACTTATATTGGACCGCGAGCGTTACTTCCTGTACCCTTGTTTTTAGGGTCATCCCCAAGAATTCAACATTTCAAACGCAATTCATCAATTTGGGCTTGAAAACCGAGGCTATTTCCATAGGCAATTTTCCCCTTGACTGCTCCTGAATAAGAGCAGTATTTATGGGTCAGTTATTCCCATCTTTTTCTGATTAACCAACAACCTGCCCTTTGGCCTTCTGGAGTAGAGGATGAAAAGGAATTTCCGGAAGGTGCCCATACAAAGACTTGAAGAGAATTTCTATTTGCTTGGAGCCATTTCTCATCTATGGCTTCGGTTTCCATTGGTCTTATCAAGTCTTGATAACAACAAAACCATCCGAGCACCGAAGTCGGGTTAAGTGAATGAAAATATTTAATATTCACGCGAAAAATTGGTATTGAGTCAGTTGGGATATACAGACTCAAAACAGCTTTGCTAAAGGTCAAAGGTAGACCGGCCTAATTACTATTGGGCTCAGGGCTCAGGGATTTTTGTTGACAAGTTAACCGAATTGTCTTACATTGTAAGACATGAAAACAAGCACCCTCACAATCAGACTTGACAAAGATCTTGACGACCTGTTGACCAAGGCGAGTCGTCGTTCACGAAGAAACCGAAGTGAGATTGCGCGCGAGGCCCTGCGCCGCCAGCTTCGAATCAGCCAATTTGAAGCACTGCGGCAGAGAATGATGCCTTTTGCGGAAGCTCGGGGTTATCTGACAGACGAAGACGTATTCGCCGAGGTGTCATGAAGGTCTTCCTGGATACGAATGTTCTAGCCAGTGCGGCGGCGACTCGCGGACTTTGCGCAGACGTTCTGCGCGAGGTTTTTGCTTCCCATGACCTTTTCATATCAGAGCAAGTGCTAAACGAACTCAAAAGTGTTTTGAGGTTTAAGTTCGGCCTAGGTCAAGATTTGGTTGATGACTTCATCTGGCTTCTACAGAGGGATACTGTCTTAGCACAACCTAGCGAGCTTCCGAGAGTCGAGATACAAGACAAGGACGATCTTCCTATCCTGGGGGCAGCGATTGCGGCCGGAGCAGAAGTGCTCGTAACGGGTGACAAAGAGCTTCTGGACTTGGGCCATATTGCGGATCTGGAGATTCTCTCGCCCCGGCAGTTCTGGGAAAAACTGAGGGCCCAACAACGGCGTCGAGCCGGACGCAGTAAGCTGCGCCGTTCACGCTAAGAGTTGGGCTGTTGACGTAGAAAAGGGGACGTTGGGAAAGCGCCGGTCAAAACCGGCATGGTGTAGGAGGTGAAAGTCCTTTGCAGAGTAAGGGCTAGCGACCCGCTTTGGCCTCAAGCTATGCGTCGACGACCAGCGATGGAGTGGCGAAGCGTTAGCAGAGGGGCGCACAGGCGCAGTATTGATCTCCGAAATCACCCCTTGGGAGCGCCGACCTTGTCCAACGGTGGGGAAGGCAACATGAAGCCGGTGCGATAGTGCGAGTGCCGGTTTCAGCTCCCCGGAGCCAGAGACCTGCAGCATGTGCGTAAGCACCATGTACGGGAGCCGGGAGAGCTCGGTAGTGGCTGGTAGTAAGTTTCTGCTACCAGTCCGGCTGGGGAAGGTATAGGCCGTAATCCCAGCGTGTACGCTGCCGAGCAGTCGGACAGGTCCATAGTACCTGGGAAGCCATCGAACAACGATCCTTCAACCATTTAAAGCGTGGCCACGGATGGGCGGAGATGGTGGAGGGAAGGGAGCCTGACCGAGGGGAACCTGTTTGAGTCCGACAAGTCCTGTACACAGTGACAGGATAAGACTTGTCAAGCGGACTGAAGCGGGTACGAGAGGCAGTAATGCCTCTGCGTCAACCCGAGGTAGGAGCCGGATGAGGCAATTCCTCATGTCCGGATCTGTGCGGGGGGCGGCCCGCAAGGGCTGTCCCTACCGCGACTTCAAAGTGAACTTATTATTCGGAAGCCTCTATGGCTCGGTTCTCGGAGATGAGGGCTTCGTTGCTGAATTGGGTGGCGAATGCGGAGGAGCACTTTAATGTGGATCAACACAGGCAATAAGTTGTCTTTACCCCAACGTTCCCTTTTCCCGTCCAACTTGCCGAGAAGGCGGGGAAAGCAGTAGCCGATATGATGCATGCCGCTGTAACATTTGAAGTACAGGAACTGCGGCCTTTTGCCGATTTTGGACAGGGATGGCAGGCATCTATTTGATCGAAATGGAGGGCATAGGGCATAACGAAAGGAATTGATCGGAATCATAGGAGGCAGGTAGAGGAGATCATTGAAAAGTTCGTCAATGATTCTCCTGAGAACAGCTTGAGGGACCCGGAAAATAACAAAGCTTGGGCGGCTCCCCTGATTGGATTCTCCAAAGGGAATGATCCTCTTTATCTTAAATTCAAGGAAGTCGTGGGTCCGTTTCATTGGACCCCGCTTGAAATTTTTCAGTTGACCTTTCCGGACGAAGCAGCAACCGCAGAGGAGCTGACCGTTATCAGCTGGATCCTGCCGCAGACGGAAGAAACGAAGGCGGCCAATCGACTCGAAACCCGTTTTCCTTCGGAGAAATGGGCTCGGTCGAGGATCTTTGGCGAGGAGTTCAATGTCAAGCTCCGCCGCCATTTGGTTTCATTCCTGGAGGAATCGGGCGTTCCCGCTGTTGCCCCATTGCTTTCCGCGTTGTGGGAGAGAAGAACTTCTGAACGATTTGTATTCTCATCTACCTGGTCCGAGCGACACGCGGCCTTTGCCTCGGCGCTTGGGACTTTTGGGCTTTGTGACGGCTTGATAACGCCCCGGGGAAAAGCGATGCGCTGCGGATCCGTGGTGGCGCGTATCGCCATCCCTCCTACAGAGCGCCCGTACCAAAGCCATCAAGCCTACTGCCTGTTCTATGCCAAGGGAACCTGTAAGAAATGCGTAGCGCGCTGCCCGGCAGGAGCAATAACCGAAGCCGGCCACGATAAGAGGAAGTGCTATGAATACATGCACCCGATGAGCGATGAATTCGCCCGGTCCCATTTTGGATTCAAGGGATATGGCTGCGGCCATTGCCAAACCGGTGTGCCCTGCGAATCGAGGAACCCTGTTTGATCTTGAGGCCTTCCTTTTTACCCGTTGCAAGTCTGTTTTTTGGGAGCAGAATCGGTCTGATAAGGAGGGGACAATAGAATGGAATACCGTGAGCTCCTTGCTAAAGCAGAAGCGAATCTGAAGAACAAAGGGATTCTGAAGAACTACTGTCTGCAAGAAGGAACCTCGCTTAGGGAAGGCGCCGAGACGAATTTTGTGGGCCGTTTCAATCACCTCTACTTTGAGCGGTTCGGCTTTAAGTTCAGGATGATCGATTCCCGGGAGGCTTCGGCAGAGGTCACCCTCTTCAATCGCCGTTTTAGGACCCCGATTCTGAGCGGTGCCCTCTCCGGCATGGTCGATATAGCGGAAAAGCCGTTGGCGAAGATCGCCGCCGGCGTCAAGGAGAGTGGCTCCATGATGTGGGTCGGAATTGCCTCCTCCGAGCAGCTGAAAGAGGTGCTGCAAACCGGGGCTCCAACGGTCCGGATCGTCAAGCCGTTTCAGGATACGGAGGCAATGATCCGGGAACTGAAAGAAGCGGAAGACGGAGGGGCGATCGCCGTCGGGACAGACATCGACTTCTTTTACGGGGGCAAGCGGGGGGACAAAGTCTTTGCTCCCAAGGCCATGGGGCCCAAGACCGTCGCGGAGCTTGAGAAGCTGGTCAAAACCACCCGCCTTCCCTTCATCGTCAAGGGGGTTCTGAGCGGCGAGGATGCGAAGAAAGCGCTGGGGGCGGGGGCGGGCGGGATCGTTGTTTCCAACCATGGAGGCTCGGTAATCGACTATGCGGCCCATCCGCTGGAAGTCCTACCGGAGATCAAAGCAGTGACCGGAGACAATATGCCGATCTTCGTTGACAGCGGCATTCGCAGGGGTTCGGACGTGATGAAGGCGTTGGCGCTGGGCGCGGATGCAGTGCTGGTCGGCTGGGTCCTGCTGATGGGGCTGGCCGCCGACGGCAGCCAGGGTGTTGCGGAGATGGTAAATGTTCTGACAGCCGAGTTGCGCCGGATCATGAGTGTAACCGGATGTAATACGATTGCGGACATCGACGAAGGGATTTTAGTGAAGAGAGATTATCTGGTTTGAGTCTCATGGGTATGCCAATTTGGTCTGTTCTTTCATCGGGAGCGCCGACATGGGATGTCAAGGCAAGCAGATTTTTGACGACAAATTCGATCTAGCGCCAAACCCGGGCGCTGAAGGAGCCCCGCAGGGCGGGTAGGAATATTCAGGACAAGAAAAAGATTGCCCTGATCGGGGAGCTGAACTGACGAGGGCGGCCAATGTGCCATTGAATGGACCTCCCCGGAGGTCTTAAGGGCCGAAAGGAGAGCATATGCCGGGAAAAATCTTAGGGATCAGCGCCTCTCCGCAAAAGGAGGGCAAGGTGGAGACCCTTCTGCAAGAGATCCTCCGCGCCTCCCGTCTTGCGCCCGAACTGGTGCGGTTACACGAGATCCGAGTCGGGCCATGCAGGGCATGCAACGCCTGCCGGCCCGAAAATAAATGCATCGTTGAGGATGACTGGCCGGAGCTTCAGAAGAAGATCATTGCCTCCAACGCGGTGATCATCGGTGGCTGGGCCTTTTCAGGCATGATCGATTCGGCGACCAAGGCGCTGATGGAGCGATTCTGGTCCTTCCGCCACCATCGCCAGCTCACCCGCGGCAAAATCGGGGCGGCGGTGATCGTCGGAAACAATCCGGAATTGGCGGGGAACCTTGCCGACACCTTGCTCCAGTTCATGCGCAATAACGGGATGAACCCATTGGGCCGGGTCACCGCGGCGGGGGCGAACCCATGTTTGGGCTGCCCCGATTCGCTCGAGGCCTGCGAGCACAGCAATGTTATCGCGGCTTACGGCATGCTGGAACGGATCGGGAAAGGGATGTACAACCCGATCGAGAATCAGCTGGCCGTCCTGAAATCGGCCCGCATCCTCGGAGAGCGGGTAGGGCACAAAGTGGAGCACATGACGGCCCGCGGTTTCGGCAAGGACAATTAAGACTTTGCCCCAAAAGAAGAAAATGACCAGAAGAGGGGGGACGATGGACGGAATCGATCGGCATTCATCAGAAGATTTGACGCGGGCGGTGAAGGAAAAGGCGATTTCTTTAGGGGCCCATTTGGTGGGAGTGGCTCCCATGGAACGGATGGAAAATGCTCCGCGGGACCTCCACCCCAAGAGGCTGTTGCCGGAAGCCAAGAGCCTGATCTCCATGGCCTTTAGAATCAACCGTGCCGTCCAGCAGCTCCACCTTCGCGGCACCAGCCCCATGCCGTTCTCTCGTTTTGCGGGCTTGGAGCCCAAAGTGCGACTGGACGAGATGGCCCTCGATCTGGCCAATTTCCTGGAGGACTTGGATTTCATAAGCCTTCCGGTCCCCGCGAATCAGTACTATTACCAGGAAAAAGGGGTGGGAGAAATTTCCCACAAGCACGTGGCCATGGCCGCCGGCCTGGGGCGGCTGGGGCGGGGGGGCTTCCTCGTGACTCCGCAGTACGGAGGCGCCGTGCAGTTGATCACCATTTTGACCACCGCCCCTCTTTTGCCGGATCCCATTCTTGAAGAAGACCCATGTCAAGGGTGCCCCCAGCCCTGCGTCTCGATTTGCCCCGTGCAGGCCCTCCGCAAGGACCGTGACCGTGTCATCGTAATGGACGGCAGAGAGTATCGCTACGGCTGGCTCTCGTACCTCCGCTGCCAGTGGGGGTGCGGTGGCATGGTGATGGGGGACCGGTTTTATGCGCTTTCAGACCTCCCCATGCCGAAAATCGACCCGGAGGACGATGCTGCAATGGTCCGCCTGGAATTTCTCCTGGCGGGGGAAAAGCGATTCCCTTGGGACAAGGCCGCCCGGGGGGCTTTTAATTATAATGCCTGCTCCAAATGTTACGTGGTCTGCCATCCCGAAAATCGAGGAAAAAGGAAGGCCAGATAGGGATCTCCAAAATTACTAAGGAGTCCATAATTGACCAGACATATTCATTCAAAATCTCCCCTAACCCCTCTTTTCTAAAGAGGGGAATTCCTCCCTTTGGCAAAAGGAGGGCAGGAGGGATTTAGTTTTAAGCGTCTATACAATTATGGACTGACCAGTAATTGGTTGGAAAAGAATCTGGTCGAGGGCCGCAAAAGCAAAATAAATGATGAAGATTGACCCCATTTCCCAGGAGTTACCTTTTCCCTTGATTTTCGAATGATTTTTCCATATGATCTGGTCAGTTACGGCGAGTGACGAATTTTTTTCTTTTGCAGGTGACGAGCCCTTCATCGCCAATTCATGCGGAGGGGGAGGTTCATGATCCGGGATGTGCATGCCTTGAGGCGGTTTGAAGATGACTTACTGGAGAAGGGGCCTCAACCCTCTTTCCGGGAAGCCCTTCAGCTATTTGAGGCAATGTGGAACGAAGGAATCGCGCTGGGAACCCTCCCTCTTTCCGACCCCCTGGAAGGAATCGAGGTGGATATCGAGCTCGCAAGGGTACTCAATTGTTTGAAGAACTCCTCGCCCGAATAGCCGCCGGACTTTCCAGGCGCAACCTCCCGTACATGATCATCGGGGGACAGGCCGTATTGCTGTACGGTGAGCCCCGCCTGACCAAAGACATCGATATAACCCTTGGGGTTAATATAGATCGCCTGGATGATCTGCTTTCGATCGTCAAAGAACTCTCTTTGGCACCCCTCCCTGAAGACGTCCCTTCATTTGTCCAGAAAACGATGGTCCTGCCCGTCCTCGAAAGGAGTACAGGAATCCGGGTTGATTTCATCTTCTCCTTCACTCCCTATGAAACGCAAGCCATAGGAAGGGCCAAGAGAATAATCCTTTCCGGCCAGGAAGTCTGTTTCGCTTCCCCGGAGGATCTTATCCTGCACAAGATTTTTGCAGGCCGACCCCGAGATCTGGAAGATGTGAGGATCTTGATCCTGAAGAATCCAGGAATCGATGTACCGTATATCAGGCGTTGGCTGAGGGAATTTGATGCCGCGGTTCAAGAGAAGGGGTTTCTGGACACATTTGAAAATATTTTGAAGAGGGCAAGGGATCGAATCCTCTAGCAGGATGCGGAAAGACTCCCATTCACCTTTTTTCATCCCTTGGCTTTTTGGATTTCCTTTAGAAGCTTCTTGTAGTACTCAGAGTAAATGGGGCAGCCGGTTAGCGCCTGGGCGCGGAGGAGCTGGGAGCAGGATCCGCAGGCGATGCAGTAATTGACCTCCGCAGGTTGACCGGCGAGGATTTTTCTGGCGAAGAGGGGATCGGCCAGGGACTGCCGGCCGATTCCGACCATATCGCATACCCCCTGCTGCAGATTCTTTTCCGCCCAGTAGAGAAAACTCTTCTTGGCCGGCTCGGGCTCCTTCAGGTCGTTCTTTCCGTCCCGCAGGTAGGAATATCCTGCGGCGATGATCGGAACTTCCACCTCCTTTTTCATGGCCCGGGCCCACCCGAAATGCCGGTACACTCCTTCCGGATAATTTTTCGACGGGCGGACGATCTCCGGGGTGATGGCCGGAATTCCCGCGGAGACATTGATGTAGTCCATTCCTGCTTTCTCCATGATCCGGACCAAAGCCAGCGGTTCGGATAGATCTTCGATCACTTCTCCGGGACCCGAGGTCCCGAATCCTCCCGGAAGCCCCTCGTAAACGGAGAAGCGAGCCCCCAGGAGAAAGGAATCGGTTCCCACAGCCTTTTTGATCTTCTCCAGGGTGTCGCGGAAAAAGCGGGTGCGGTTTTCAAAGGAGCCGCCGAAGCGGTCCTTCCGGGAATTTGCGGGACGGAGCATCTCGGCGCCGAGGTACCCGTGGCACTGCTTGAAGTCGATCCCATCGGCCCCCACCTGTTTGGCAATCCGTGCGGCTTTGGCAAAATCATCGCCGATCCTTTCGATCTCTTCTTCCGTCAGAATTTGCGCTTGCTGTCCGGGGATGGGATACACGGAGACCCGCCGCGAAAAAGCCGCTTCGCTCTGCCGGCCGGAATGGGTAATCTGGAACAGGATGAGGGATTGGGAGTTGATGGACTTCATCTCTTGCACCAATCGTTCGAGCCCGGGGGCGGTTTTTTCGTAAATTCCCAATTGATTTTTGCGCGCCCGGCTCTCCTGGGTTATGGTGAGAGCTTCCAGGAAGATAATCCCGGCCCCTCCCTCAGCCAGCTTCCGGTAGCGGCTGAAGGTCAGCTCAGTGGGATTTCCCTGCTCGTCGGCATCGTTGCATTCCATGGGCTGGTTCACGATCCGGTTGGGGGCTGATTTTTCCCCTATTTTAACTGCGGAGTCTAAGATGGTCATTTGCCTTCCTTCCATTTTTCGACCTGTTTTTACAGCTCTACCCGCATCCCTTTCTCGGCCGCAAGGTAGGCGGCGTAAATCGCCTCCACAGTCTCCAGGGCCAATTCTAACCCGGAAACGGGCTCACGACCCGTGAGCAGAGAGGCCACAAAATCCTCCAATTCTTGCGGATAGCCACGCACCCAGTCTTCATCGGGACTGGCAAAATTCCAACCCGCTTTGGTCTCCAGTTTCTCGGCGATGTACTCCTCCCCGAAGATGTGGGGGGCGGGAGCATAGGCCATGACCGTATCACTCGGGTTGATGTTCACCTGCACCACGGCATTGGACAGATAAACCGTCATGGTATTGCGGACCCCGCCCAGCACTCCGTCCGACGCGGTGACGACGGCCTGGGAGCCATCCTCAAAATTCATGATCATCGTCGCCCAATCTTCCACATCCTCCCAGGCGCTCACGATCCATTTGGGCGATTCTTTTTTGAAGGATTCGATGGACGTATGCCGGCCCACTTCGGCGGTCACCGATTTAAGCTGAATTCCCCGCCCTTGCTTCAGCATCCCTTCATAGTGCTTGAGGTGCAGAACGGCCGAGACCGGGTGGGCCCCCAGCCGCAACAGGGCGCCGCCGCCCGAGGTCTTCCAGCGCCGGGAATAGGCGGCGTGAGAACCCGAATGGCTTTCCTCGGCGCGGATGTCCAGGATGGTTCCCTGGCTCACCCGGATCAGGTTTTTCAGCTTGACGACCGGCGGCGCATAAATCCAGTTCTCGGCATAGCAGAATTTTACTTTGCTCTTTTCGATGGCCCGGGCGACTGCTTTACAATTGGCCAGGGCCTCTTGCAACATGGTTCCCCGGTCCACCGCGTCACCGACGAAGTCCTCCGGCCTGTCCTTTCCGAAATAGCCCGTCAAAGGCTTTTCGCAAATCACGTGCTTGCCGGCCTGGGCCGCCTGGATGATGAATTCGTGGTGGAGATCCGTGGGCACGCAAAGGTCCACCCCGTCGATGTCTTTCCGCTCCAGCAGGCGGCGGTAGTCGTCCGCCACATGGGGGATATCGTATTTCCGGGCCAATTCTTCAGCCCGCGCCCTTGTTCGGGAAGCGATACCCACAATCTCCAATTTCGAACCCCGCAGCGGCTTATAATTCTGCAGATGGAGATGGGCCGCAAATTGAGCTCCGACAATGCCGATACGTAGAAGGTCCATAAACATCCTCCCCTTTAAAAGGTTGAGCCGTTGCTCACCCTCTCTTTCGATTCTTCTGGTATCTTACTCCTTACCAAAAATATAATAGACAGTTTTTTTGTCAAGGCTTTTTTGATGGACACGCCTGGGACGCAATGCAAGTTTGGGGGACGGCGCCCCAAAACAGTACCCGACAAGAAGATACTTACGCAGAGAATAACTTTCAAAGTCGCCCCACCCCCCTTTACTAAAGAGAAGCTGTGAAAAATTTGGAATATACCCCCTCACCCTACCCTCTCCCGCCCGGGGAGAGGGTAAACATATTGAAATAAGAAAGAAATTCCCTCCCCCTTGATGGGGGAGGGGAAGCCCTGCCCCACATAGGGTGCAGGACAATGCCCTGAACCTCACATGGTTCAGGGGGTGGGGGTGATTTAGGGGATTATTTCACAGCTTCGGGGGGGCGAGGGGGGATTTTTCTCCCGCGTTAGCGGGACGGGATTCAAGCGTGCCAACCCTTCATGAAGAATTAGTAAGGATTCAGGAGATATGATAGAATACCCAGGGAGAAAATCATTTCATCGGGAGGAAATATGCATCACCGGCTACGCAAAGATCTTGTTTTGGTGCTGTTCTTCATCGGCATGGTCTTGACTTCGAGTCTTCCAGCAATGGCCGCAGAATATCCTACAAAGCCCATCACGTTAGTGATTCCTTACCCCGCGGGGGGCTCGACGGACGTTACGGCCCGGCCCTTGGCCAACGCCGCCAAGAAATATCTGGGGGAGCCGGTCATTGTCGAAAACAAAGGAGGAGGCGGGGGAACGGTGGGACCCAATTTGGTGATTACCAAGCCGCCGGACGGATACACCCTTGGAATAATGGCCAGCACCACGGTGACGATCTCCTGGCATATGGGAAAGATGAATTTCAACCCGATCGATGATGTGGCTCATATCATCCGCTATACGGGTTACCTGTATGGTCTGGTGGTGCGTGCGGATTCGCCCTGGAAGACCATCCAGGATTTCGTGAATTACGTCAAGGCCAATCCCCAGAAAGTCTCCTACGGAACTCCGGGTATGGGGACGGGTCCCCATTTGGCGATGGAGGACTTTGCCTCTCGGGCCGGGATGAAGCTGATCCACATGCCCTACAAAGGAGGGGCCGAAACGAACACCGCTCTTCTGGGCGGCCACGTGGATGCGGTCTCTGACTCATCGGGCTGGGGCCCGCTGGTGGACGCCGGCAATTTTCGGTTGCTGGTCGTTTACACGGAGCAGCGGTCCGCCCGTTACCCGCACGTTCCCACCCTGAAAGAGGTTGGATTTGATATGGCCTATCCATCCCCGCTCGAAATCATGGGCCCCAAAGGGTTGCCCAAGCCGATCGTTACAAAGGTCCACGACGCTTTCAAAAAGGCCATGGATGATCCCGAGTACCAGGCCATCCTGAAGAAACTGGACATGTCGAATATATACCTGAATTCGGAGGATTTAGAGAAAGCGGTCCGTCAGGAATCTGAGGAGATCGCCAAAATTGTCCAA
>Ga0315291_10007929_pt1 | contig 13076 bp, 27 predicted proteins | sample YL17G12_20_MG_FD_203070 | JGI IMG/M metagenome (GOLD analysis project Ga0315291, IMG submission 203070) | Sediment microbial communities from Yellowstone Lake, YNP, Wyoming, USA - YL17G12_20 | ecosystem: Environmental > Aquatic > Freshwater > Lake > Sediment | place: USA: Wyoming | collected... | reverse complement strand
ATCCGCCCGGGCAAAGTGCGGTGGCACGAGAGGCCATTCCCGCAACGCTGGGAAGTGGTGCTGTGGCTGATCTTCATCGTCCTTGCAGCAAGCTTCTGGGTGCTGCGATGGCTGATGCGGTGAAACTGCTCGAAGGAGACGGCATGAGACAGGAAGGAACATGGTGAAGCTTTGAAAGCGAAAACTCCCTGGGGCGGTCCCAACTCCAAACGCACCGGCTCCTACGCGTGTGGCGACACGGGAAGGTCCACGCACTCCTGGTATCGGTGGCGCGCGATCGGCGGAGATACCCTCGGACCGGATCAGCCGTGGCGCTACGAGCGCGAGTGCCAGATGTCGGGCTGCACCGCGAGGGAGTTCGCGTTCGAGCTGCCTGAAGTTCGCGAGGTCGATGCGCTCGTCGCGTTTCTGGACGAGTGCGACGTTCCAGAAAACGAGTCTCTGCTTGAGCGCGTGCGCGCCTTCTATACGGACGAGCGGCGCAGCCAGCTGCCGCACGTTGTCGATCCGCGCGAACAGCCTTTCATCGAGGGCTGGCAACGAGCGGTCCGCAGTGTCATCGAGCTTCGCGCGCCCTCTAGTCTCGACCCGACCGGCCGCCATCAAGATCCGGTTCGGCGCGAGCTTCATCCAGCGACCAACCGCGAGCAAGCATTGTTCGCGTTTCAGCGGTGGATGAATGAAGAGGACAAGAAAAGTCGATGAAACCTCTCGGGCTAACCGACGAAGAGATTGCCGCGGCAGACGCCGACGAGCTGCGCGTGGCCTATCGCGAGCTGCTCGCCGAGAACGTGGCGCTGCGCGAGCGGATCAGCGAACGCACGTGCGCGGCCGTCGGTGACCTCCGCGAGAAGGGGCTCAAGTTCAACGGGAATTTGCCCTATGGCCTGGAGAGCGGCGACGACAAGAAGCTCAAGGCATCCCGGTACGAGACGAAGCTGATCGCCGAGGTGAAGCTGCTCAAGGCCGAGGGCCGGTCGCTTCGCGACATCGCCCGCACGCTCACCGAGCGCAACTTCGTCAATCGCAAGGGCAAGCCACTCGACGCGAAGCAGGTTTCGCGCATTCTTGCTGCGGAGACTGAGAAGGAAGAGGAGGCTGAGCCCACACGATGACCGAAGAGCAGATCATCGAGTTCGCGAGGCGAACGGGACTTCGCGCAGTCGTCACCGAGGCGATCATGCTGGAGGCCATTGCAGAACTGGGCGATCGATTCACGTGTCGCGATATCGTCGAAAAGATTCCGCGCAATCTTGATCCGCGTGGCATGGCGCCTAGTGAGTACCTCGTCGCGCTCTGGGTCGAAAACTTCGTCGAGCGTGGTCTGTTGGCTCAGATGCTCCGGGGATGGCACGCTGGCCCAGCGATGTACGCGCGTGGCGTAAGAAATCATGGGCACGGTGTATGAAGCACAGTGATTTCGTGATCGGCAAGACGTTCTGGACGCCGTCAGGCGCTTTCTACTGCACTGACATCGGCACCCGTGTCGTGGTCGCTGTGAAACTCGGGCTACGCGAGGTCTCAAGGACCGAACGCGTAGATGGAGATCTTCGGATCATCCAGCAGATCGATGACGATCCCAGTTGGCTGAATGGGCCGCCGTACGCCGTTGAAGAAGTGGTGTTCGACGAAAACGATCTGATGGGCTGCTTCTGTTCCGAGGCCGATCTGAGAACCTCCACTGTCGACGCAGCGCTGCCCTATAACGGTGCGGAGAACACGTTGATCGAGAACGGATAGTCGACCTGCTCGAATGTCTGCGTCCCAGGGTTGTACGCCGTAGCGATGACCTGAATGGTCGCGGGATTCATCGGATCCGTGAGCCACATGATCGAGCGGCCTTCGCCAGCGCCCAGGTTGAACGTGCTCGGTGTCATCTCGATGACCAGCTGATCGTGATCCGCTGGAGGATTTGCCAGCGTGAGGATGTAGTTTCCAGCCGACAGATACGTTGCCGAGGCAAAGCCGTAGTTCGACAAGAACGTGATCGATCCTGGTTCCGCGTTCATCTTCGCGGCAGCGATCAACGGAGCTGGTGCGGACGGGCCGGTCGGGCCCGTGAGACCGAAGGCACCCGTCGGTCCGGTGGATCCCGTCGGCCCGGTCGATCCAGTCGACCCCGTCGATCCCGTCGATCCGGTCGGCCCTGTCGACCCCGTCGACCCGGTCGATCCCGTCGATCCAGTCGATCCAGTTGGCCCGGTCGATCCAGTCGACCCCGTTGCACCTGAAGGGCCTGTAGGTCCGGTATCACCGTCGCGTCCGTGGTGTCCACGATGACCGCGATGACCACGGTGTCCACGTTCCCCGCGCTCCCCGCGCTCCCCGCGCTCCCCGCGTTCTCCGCGCTCTCCCTCGCACTCGTTGCAGCCCAGACCCAGGCCGGTGATGGTGCTCATGTGCCAGACTATGCCCAGCCGTCGATCAGGTCAAAAAAGCGGCTGCAAGCGCGTAGCGTCTGGTCGGCGCTTCCCGAGCAGATCCCTGTAGCGTCACACGACGCCCAAGGCGTCTCCAAGACGGAGTAATACATCGACATGTTGGTGCTCATCGAGAACGTGATCGACAAGGACACTGTCGCGCGCCTTCAGGGCTGGATGACCGAAGCGGCCTTCGAGGACGGAAAGGCCACGGCAGGCGGAAACGCCGCGCTGGTGAAGCGGAACGAGCAGGTTAGTTCGGACCCCGATCGACCCGAGCCGCGACTCCGAGAGATGCAGGACATCGTTCTCGACGCGCTGTGGGACAACCACGTCTTCATGGCGGCGTCGCAGCCCAAAGACGTCAAGCCTCCGCTGTTCTCTCGCTACACGGAGGGCATGGAATACGGCCTGCACATGGACAACGCGCTCATGGGCAATCACCGGATCGACATGTCGCTCACGCTGTTTCTCTGCGATCCAAGCGACTACGACGGTGGTGAACTCGTCATCTACTTTCCGACGGGGGAGCGCTCCATCAAGCTCGCGGCCGGCGCTGCGGTGCTGTACCCGACGACCGCGCTCCACCGCGTTGCGCCCGTCACCCGAGGTCGTCGACAGGTGGCGGTCACATGGGTGCGAAGCCTGGTGCGTGACGCTGCCGAGCGAGAGATCCTGTTCGACCTCAAGATGGCGCGCGATCAGCTCTCGCATCAGGTCGGCAAGGCGATCGAGATCGATCTCTTGTCCAAGTCGTACACGAACCTGTTGCGGCGCTGGATCGACGACTAGCTCTCGTCTGCGATGTACAGCTCGTAGAAACGATCGCCGTAAGGAGAGTCACGCCGCGCAGTGCTGCCCTCGGGCGGCGGACCGTTGACTTTTCTGACCTTCACGAAGCCGCCCTTGATCAAGCGGATCAGATTCGCATGGTCCCGTTTGCTGGACGGCATGGCCTTGCTGTACGCGAGCGCCTTCGAGATAAACCCCATCGTGCGATCCGGTTGCCGACGGAGCTGCTCAAGGGCCGCGGCGAGCGTGGGCGATCCTTGCAGGTCCGTTGCTGGTTTCGCCGCTGCGACACGTACCGGATGTTCGCCGGGTCCATACGAGGCATCACGCAGAAGCTCTGCGGTGACCTCGTCGAGAGGCGCGGCGACCATCCGCGCATGACTCGGTTTGATGCGCGCCATCATCGCGCGAGCGGTGGCCAGGGCATCTTCCGCGTCGTCCGTGAAATACGTGGAGGCTTCCGTTCCGCCGGGAACGTTGACTTGCCACTCGCCGTCGACTCGTTTGACGCTCGCGCCGGTAGCGCGAATGGCTGCGAACGTCTCCGCAACGCCGCCCTTGCGGACAGCGTGTGCAGGGCGCGCGGGCACTCCGTAGGGAGCCGCCGTTCTCGTCTGCGAGGGCGCGTGCGCGTGCCGGTAGCCGTGCTTGTCGAGCCACTTGTTCAGCTCGCGGTGCGCGCTTGTTCGTGCCATTGGGCAAGCATCGCCCTCACAAATGCACGGGTCAAGTTGCTCCATTTTTCAGGGCACGGCTTGCCGCGCTAAGATCGCTTCATGATGGTTAGTCCAAGAGACGGCGCGCTCGTCAAGGAAGTGCTGTCGCCGCGGCCCGCTCCGTGCGATCCGAGGCTCATCTGGCACGTCGCCGAGAAGAAGCACCGGCAGCGAGCAGCGTTCGCCGTCGCGATTTGGACACTGCTCGGACTCGTCGGCTTAGCGACGGTCCTGAGTGGGCTCATCACGCTATCGACGCGCTGATCGTCGAGCTATCGCCGAATTCTCGGCGGCGGCGGCTCCTTCGCCCAGCGCTCGCCAATCTTCTTCATCGAGTCGGCCATCTCAGTGTCGCGGATCTTCCGCACACCTTCCCGCGACGGCAGCGGCCCCTTGCCATCGATCGGCGAGAGCCCGTGGCTCGCATACCAGGTTAACTTTCCGCTCGCCGCATCCTTCACGAGGACGTCCGTCATGCCGGCACCGAACGGTTCCCACTGGATGATTTCGCCGTCGACGAGTCCGTGCCAACCGGACTTCACGCGTCGGCCGATCATCCTTTCCACCATGGCCTCGCTGGTGCTCTTGGTCGCGTGCGCGGAACGGCCTGACGGGCGGTTCACGCTGCGCAGCTTCGCGCGCGCGGCCTCACGATGCTGCTCGGCACGCTTCCCGCCGTCCGTGCGGTTCGCTCCGTGGATCACCGCGGCGTAGGAATGGTCCTCCGCGGAGAAACGCGGATATTCGCTCGGCAGTCGTTCGAGGTAGACCTTCTTACCCGACGGTGTCGTCCCGAGATGCGTCTGCCGCGCTTTCATTTGGGCAGTCTACTGCGACGGGCGCAAAGATTGAAGTTTCCTGCACGTTTGGTCAGCCTGGCTCAGCGGCGAATGAAGCCGCCAAGCACGTCAAACCAGAATGGAAACCGCTTGCGGACACGGGATCGGCAGCGCTTGCAGGTGACGTGCTGATCGATGTCGAGTGTCGCTAGGTCGTCGATCGGTGTGCCAGCGACGTGCACGAACAGTGTTTGTCCTTGGCCCATGCCGCAGATCGCCGGTCCACCGACGGCTCGAAGCGCGTGTTTTTTCTTCGTCATGATCCCCCCTAACGGCGATCTGCGAGAAACATCCGGCGAAAAGCACTCGGGTTCGTTGGTACCATCGCCTTATGCCTCGGAAGACGTCTGCTCAGCTGGACCGCGAGATCGATGCCGCGCTTGCCAACGTCACTCGCCGCGGCCCCAACAGACGTGCTCACGCCAAGTTCAAGGGAGCGGTGACCGACACGACAGATCAGCTCCTCGCGTTCCTTGCAGAACACGGCTTCGTCGGCGCACGCGCGAATCCACGCTCCCTCCGCGTCGGCGACGACATCGTGTTCGTCAAAGAGCGCAGCGACGACAGCGGCAGCGTCGAGATCACGCTCTCCCACCCTCCAAAAGGAGGTCGGGCGCAGACGTATCACCAGCGTTTCAGTGCACGGTCGCGCGCGCTTACAGAACTGAAGCGCGCCGCAGAGCTAGCGGCGCGTTTCGCCAAGAAAGCGTAGTCGCGCACGCCTACGTGGGGTTCGCCGCGAAGATGACTTCGGTAGCGTCGACGAGATCATTGCTCTCGGGATCTTCGCTCAGGCAGCGTGCCGGACGAAGTTCCAGCACCCGGAAGGCGCCGCCGAGCTTTGCCTGCGCTTGCTCGTGCGTGAGCACGCCCCTGTAACAAACCCGCAGTGGATGGGGGAGCGCGTGTGGCGGGATGACTTCGAGGCCGTGCGTATCATCGGTCGGCATACACAGAGTTTAGCTACCCAGCTGCCGCAACACGAGCCGGCTTCCAGGTCTTGAGACGGCGCGTCTGCGTTTTTGCGTCATCGGCGAGCCACTTGGACTGCTGCTTGAGGTCGTTCACGCGCTTCTCAAGCTCATCCTCGAAGCTGAGCTTTCCGCGGTTGTCGTATCCAGGCGGATCGCCCTTGGTCAGCGTCACGAACTTGGGGTTTCGCTCCGAGCCGCGGTTGACGTCGATCGAGGTGAGCTTGGCGACCCTGGTCGCTTCCTGCGCGAGCTGTGCAGATCGCGCCTTGAGCCGCTCGATCCATTCCGCCAGGGCATCGCTCGAAACCTCCCAGGGCGGGTGCCCGACGCCAAAGCAGTCGCCAACGATGTAGCCGTGACCTGGACGCTGATAGCCGTGCAACACGAGGTTCCCTCTGCTGTCGAGGAGGAACCGCTGCTGGCAGATCTGACACTCGCCGTCACGGCCCGCGCGAGAAGCGGCAACCGCGGCCTTCTTGGCGATGACGTCAGGATTCGGCTTGCGTCCCTTGATCACCTTGGACTTGAGATCGGCGATCATGACGGCGATCGGTTGGGTGGCGGCGAAGAACTCGCGAACCTCGCGATCGAATCCCGGCGTTGGAGCCGGCGGCGCCTTGGCGAGTCGTTTAGCGACGGAGATCGCGCTGTGCAGGCCGTAGTGCGACCCGAGCGTGTCTTCCCATTTGCTGTCCTCGCTGTAGCCCTTGCCGTGCAGGTAGGGCCCGCTAATCGCCGAGTACGCTTCGTCGAATCGGCGGCTCAGGGTGTCCTTCGCGTCCTTGTACTCCGGCCCGTAGATCATGCCGTCGAGTTTTCCGTTCAGGATCACGTCGAGGGCACGTCGAGCGCGCGCGAGCTGTGCCTCGTTTGGGTTGCCGCGGGCGATGGCTTCCAGGAAGCGTTCGGCGATCGAGTTTGGTGTGCTTGCCGACGATCCGCTCAGCGCTTCGGCGATTTCACGGTCCAGCTGCGCGGCTGGTGTCTTCATCGTTGCGCCGTATCGGCCCCAACCAGGAGCCCCGAAGGTTTTCCTCGCCATGCCCCACGCTACTACACACCACATGCCATCGGGGTGTCGAGGGCGTTTCGTCGAAACTCGACTGAAGTCGAACCGTGTCCAGCTCAATCTCACGTGTTCCGAAGTCACGATCGTGGCGCGTGGCGTTCAAGAGTCGGGTGAGTAGGTACCTCAAGACCCGGGCGCACCTGAAGCGTGAAGCGGAGCCCGCAAATGGCCGATCTTTGGAGGGCGAAAACCTACTTCTTCTGAGCTAAGAGCTGCGACGAATATCCGCGAATCGGGACGACTCGGTAACCAAGATCTTCTAGAAAGCGCACAAGCTTTTCTTTCTCTGGCCGGTACCACTCCCAATCCCAGCACTCGACCATCACGTTAGGAAGATCATTCTTTCTAAGAAGCTCAGCAGCTCCCTTGAGCACGCGAAGCTCAAGCCCTTCGACGTCGATTTTTACGAGACCAACGTCCGTGAGAACGCCAGCAAAGGTATCGAGCGTGGTGACCTTGACCAACTCGGGTGAAAACACCACGCCCTCTTTTTTCAGATGCTGCATGACGGGCTCACTTGCTGTAGAGCGTCCGCGATCTCGATCCCACGGCATACGAGGATCGTCGTTGTTGGGACGCTGAAGCGTTAGCTGACCTTCCGTCTCGTCGAGTCCGACGTTGTATGCAAACACATTATCCAGTCCGTTGAGCGCGACGTTTCCACAAAGCTGCTGATAAATCAGCCGCTGCGGTTCGAACGCGTGCACCTCGCCGAAGGCACGCGCCATGACGAGCGTCCAGCTCCCCATGTGAGCGCCGCAATCGACGAACTGTCCTAGTCGCGCCTTCGGAATAATGTCGCGGCACCAGTCGACCAGCTCACGCTCGTAATATCCGGGCACGAGGTGCCCCGCGTCCGCGTAGCGCGATCCCAGGATGATTGCAGGAAAGCCGTTGATCTTGGTGTCACCGTGCCCTGGATCATGGACGAAGCGAGACCCAGTCACCACGGCAAGCTTCGTCATGCTCACGGATGACGATGCCATAAAAGCGTGAGATCTACAGCTACACCACGCAACAACTGTCGGTGGAGATCTCCACCCGATGCTATATTGGTCATCGTTGCCGACGAAGAAAAAGTCCGCCGTCCAGCTCCAGCGCTTGATCGATCTCGCGCTGGCGAAGAAGCTGGTGAAGAAGTCGACACAGCGTTCACAGCGTTCGCATGCGACGATAGCGCCCGTCTCGTTCAAGCCCGGCGATCGAGTGCAGTGGTAGCGGCGGAGTACGCCCGCCGCACGCACGTCCTTCTGCTCGAAGTGAATGTCGCCGCCACCGGGACAGGGATGTCCGTTCGTATACAGCGCAAGGGTTCCGTTCACGCCTGATGACGAGTGCAGCCGTTGTTCCAGGACCTAAGAGGTCGGAATTAAGCACGACGTGTCACGTCGGATCGTAGGAGCCGCAGGAGCCGCGCGCAGTTTCGAGTAGCTGAGTAACCCGGCACCCAGTATCTCAACGACCACGCCCTCGCTCTCGGGTACGTGTTGCGCGGAGACGGGTTACGGCCTACCCAGGGTTTGCTGTCGCACGGTTGCACGTGTTCTCGTTCGGCACGCGAGCTGCTCAAGAACACGGCATGGACAAGCTGACCCCTACCGCCTTCGAGGTTCTGGCCAAACAGTATCGGGACTGGTGCTCGTCTGCGTTCGGCGTGGAGCACGGGCTGCCGGTCGCCGATGACGCGCTCGCGTCCGCCAAGCTCGCGGTCGTTGACGTCGCGATCGGCGACTTTCTGCCGGGCGACTACGCGCTGGTGTGGGATCGCGGGATCGTGCACGGCCCTGTGGGCAGCCCGGTGCGCAAGCGCCTGTGCGCGTGGGCCGGCAACAAGCCCTCGGTCGAGCTTTTGCACGACGTGCAGGACAGCGTTCGCGTGATCTGGGAGCGCCTCGACGTGAACAGCGTCAAGGAAGATCGGGAGCGCAAGATGTTTGGCTGCACGGCCGCCGCGATCGACGAGACGCTGGCGACCATGGCGGAGCCGCGCGACATCGCGCGGTACGCGATGGGCACGCTCTCGAACGCGCAGGAGCTGATTCGCCGCCGCGACTACGAGGACACGATCGAGTATTCGGTCCGTGACCAGGACGCCGACACGATCCGTCAGCTTATCAACATCGCGAAGTACGCGATCGACAAGGCGGTGCCCCGGTGACGAGCGCGAAGAGCGAGATGCCTACGGTCAAGGCGAGGGCAGCGCGCAAGGGGCAGGTCGTCAAGATCTACGGCGTTCCGGTGCGCGTCACCAAGCGCGAGAAGTGGAACGCCAACGACGTGAAGATCCACTTCGAGGACGCCGGCTTTGGCGTTCCGCCCGAGTACGTAGGCCGGCCCCTTCGAGAAGTTTTCCTCCAGCTCGACACCGAGCTGGATCTCCACGAGGCTTCGGTGCAGAAAGCGTCGGTCAAATGAGCACGAAGATCATCGCGTGCGTCGTCAACGACGCCGGTCGCGCATTCAACATTCGCCTCGTGCGTCGCGGCGACCGTTACGGCCTCGATGACTGCCTCGTCCACGACAAGGATGCGGCGATGATCGAGTTCTGGGACGCGACCTACGAGAACGATCCGAGGTTCACGCCGGGGCTTGGTCAGTTCGTGTCGCGCTACTTTCTGGACACGCTGACCGGCAAAGATGGCTACGGCCGCGATCATCGGAGAGCGTCGTCCGGTCTCGATCTGTGCGGGCACGTGTCCGAGTGGAAAGTGACCGGCATAAACGTCGCCGTCGCGATCGCCGTCGCCGAGGCCGCTCTCAAGGAGGCCGCGTGAAACGTCATCTGAGCGTCGTGAAAGATCCGACCCCGATTCCGCCCGCCCGCCACCTGGAGAAGCGCATTACCTTCTTCGGTCAATCTGCCAAAGTCGCGTGCGATGGCCGGTGCTCGAAGGCGTGGGGTATGAACAGCCGCCCGAGTGTGCAGCTCAGCGAGGACATCGACGACTTCTATTACATCGCCGACGGTGAGCTTGGGGACGCTCCGACGGATCCGGGGACATACGAAGGTGATCACGGAAAGCCGCTTGTCGTGCGTAGCGCCGCCGACATGAACAAGTGGTGCGTGCGCGAGTGCGAGCGCTGCGTGATGAGTGATCCCGGTGCGGCGGACGCGCCGCTGAAGCTACGGGACTTCGCAGAACGGCGGTACAACAAGCCGCAGAGGAACGCACCATGACGAAAATGAAGCGCAAGATGGTCGCCGGCACGCCGGGCTACGGGCCCTTCAACGTTCCACTCACGCCACAGGAGCGCGAGGTCCTCGGAGCGATCGACGACATGCGCGATCGGCTGGCGGCGCTCAAGGGCAAGCTCCGCCAGCTACCAAAGCACGCGTGCGCGCCGCCGGAGAAGTACGATCCCGACAACATGGAGAACTTCGCGGAGATCGAGACGGCGCTGACGGAACTCGAATCGACCCTCCGCTGGATTCCCGGCGGGGCTTACCGCTTCGCCGAAGACGAGGATCGCACCCATGAGCGTTAGGAGAATCACGAGCTATTTTCTCGGCGCGGGACCGCACGCGGCCGATCGCGTCGAGAACGGCGACGGGACGGTCACGATCCGGATGTTCGACGGGAAGATCGTCGGCCATGGCAACAGCGCGAAGGAAGCGGCGCAGCACCTCTCCGATCAGCTCCGCGAGATCGCAGGACTCGTCAGCGCGCGCGAAGGAGGACCCCTGCAATGAAGACTATGACCTTGCCGCAATTTCTGACCGAGGCGCAAATCGCCGACGCGCTGACCCTCTTCCAGGACCACGGAGGTATCGATGCGAAGGGCAAGATCCAGAAGCAGGTGATCGAGCCGAACATGGATGCGATCAACAAGAAGCTCGGGCAGGACAACGATCCGAGCTACCTCGCGTACGCGGTCGTGTACGTGTTCTCGCAGGTCGACGAGCAGCACTGGTCCTAGGAGGATGGCGAACATGCGTATCTACACGCTCTGGCATCGCGGTGACGACGACGAAGCGCCGTGGATCATCGATGCTGTCGACGAGTACACCATCGACAACAACGGCGAGTTTCCGCCGCCGTATCTCAAGAAACGAGAGGACATCAACGTACGCGAGCTGATCCTCGACGTGCCCGAGGCCGCGGTACGCACGTTGTTCGAGTCGCCAGGTGTCAAGGCGACGGTCGTCCAGGAGCCCTCAGACAGCAGCGGCGCTGCGAAAAACGAACAAACGGTCTGGAAAGATCCAGAACCCGACTTTTTCGATAAGTAGGAGCGGCTCGATGGCGCTTCGCAGTCTGGAACTCCGTCCCGACCTGACGGGACCGGTCGTCGATCGCTGGTGGCCGCATCGTGTGGGTACGATCATTCGACGCTTGAAGACGCGTCTCCACGTGCAGTGGTCCGATGGCGAAGTCTGGCGCTACGACGCGGCGCACGCGCGGTTCTTGGCGCCAGTCGCGTCGCCCAGAACGCGGCCGACGAAGCGCCCAACGAAACGAACGTCGTCGCGCAAGAGACGTTTTTCGACCGACCGCGTGCAGTGGTTTGAATACCTCGCGGGTGCGCTCATCGGGCAGGGCTACAGCGTGCGGAACGTGCAGCGGCTTCGCAAGACCGGCTGGACGAATGCCCCTATCAAGACCATCCGCGAGTACGCGCGCCGTCTGCGCATCGCGGTGACGACGGCGGTACCTTAGAACGCATGACCCTGGGGCGGTTCCGAGGCTATACTGGACACATACGCTGGGTGGTACCAGCGAAGAAGGACCACATGGCCGCCAAGTTCATCAAGATGAGCGTGAACCTCCCGGCCGATGCCGTAACGGTGCTGAGAAGGTTGGCAGAAAAGCGCAGCACCACGATGACGGAGGTGCTTCGTCAGGCGATCGGAACCGAGAAGTTCATCGACGAGGTGAACAAGAAGAAGGGCAAGATCCTGGTCGAAGACAAGCAAGGGCGCCTCCGACAGTTGGTCTTCAGGTAACCAAAGGGCACGATCTGCCGATCGAGAGGCATGTGAATCCATCCGTCGTCGTGCGAATCCAGGCCGTCGAATGGGAGGTCGTCGCGGAGATCGACGGCTCGTTTGGTGACGCTGCGGCAGTGGCCGCGAAGCTTCGCGCCAGCGGGTGCGCTGCGCGTCGTCGACGAGACGAGGTGCTCGTCAACGCAAACGCCGATCTACGCGAGGAGAAACGCGAGCTGGTCGCAGACGACGATGGGCTGGAGATCGATCGTCGCTGGTAGTGCTCGCCGCCCTAGCCGTAGATCTAAACTGAAGGGATGGAGCTTTCGCACGAGCTGTTCCGCGATCCCCAGCTGTTCTCCTCCCCAAGTCGCTGGCGAGAGGCTGGTTTCGACGTGGCAGGCAAGGGCATCTGGAGCGGGATCATGGTGGCAAGCCATCCGACGGTGCCCGATTACCTGTTCAAAAAATACGGCGATACGGTTTCGTTACAGGCTCAGCTGGAGAACTGTCAATGCCGCGTCGAGGGCGCCAACAAGCTCCGGCAGTTCATTCTCGACCAGCGCCTCACGCGAGTCGTGGTTCCTCGGAAGTTTCTTTACGAGCTACCGTCGATGTTTTCTTCCGACGGCATCGCAGCTCATGTCCTGATCGTCGAACGAATGCCCATTTTGTCCCGCTCGGCTTCGAAGCGCATGTTCCGCGCTATCCCGTACGACGTGCTGCGCGAGCTGTGTCTTGTGATGACCGCGTTTCGGGGTCTAGAATCTGGCGCTCGGAACGTGCCGTTCACGAGAGTTGGACAGGTTGCCTTCGTGGATACGGAGCGCTGGAATAAGGGTCCGCTGAAAAAGAGGGTGCTTCTTAAGGGCGCCGGACTTCGAGGACGAGGAAACCGTCGTCGAAGACCGGCCACGCGAGGCCGCGCTCAAGCTCGTCAGGTAGGTCGGGACAGAACGTGCACGAAACTTCAATTTTGTCCCGGGTGGCGGTAGACTTCGGCCATGAGCGTTTTCGACACGGCACCGCCTGCGATTCAGCGGCTTTGCCCTTTTACGGGGTTATGAGGCGCGGTTGCGAGGCATGCCGCTGCGCTTTGAGGCAGCCCTTCCGGTGTCTCGGCATCACACGCCACTAGCGCGGTTTCGAGGCAGATTGCTAGGACCTTCATGCCCTTCATCGAACGCGAAGTCGCACCTTCTCGCGTTTCATCGCTGATCGAAGCACGGCATCGGACTCGGCGAGAAGCTTCGCGATCGACGCGCTCGTTTGCTCCAAGTAGCAGTCGAGCCGGTTGATGTCGCTACGACGGTCGTGGTTGGAGTTGTCCTCCCACGAG
>Ga0315291_10007928_pt1 | contig 13077 bp, 12 predicted proteins | sample YL17G12_20_MG_FD_203070 | JGI IMG/M metagenome (GOLD analysis project Ga0315291, IMG submission 203070) | Sediment microbial communities from Yellowstone Lake, YNP, Wyoming, USA - YL17G12_20 | ecosystem: Environmental > Aquatic > Freshwater > Lake > Sediment | place: USA: Wyoming | collected... | reverse complement strand
CGGTCCATCTCCGCGCCGCGGAAGCCCAGTTCCGTGCCCTCCGCTCGCTCGATCCTGATCTCCGCGTAGTCTGCGCCGCTCTCCCGCAGCGCCGCCGCCATCCGGTCTCTCATCTTCCACCTCTCCTCCAACCGCGACGCCTTTCACCATACCAGGCCCCCACGCCAGAACCTGCTCCCCCCCGCCTGCACGGCTCTCGGCGCTGCGGGATCAGCACGTCGGCAGGAAGCGCCCCACCCGCAGGGAACCAGATCACCAATCAACCTCGCCGGGAGGCTGCCGCCATGAAAGTGGGCCTTTACACTGTAACCTTCTCGGGCGCCTGGTACGACGGGCCGCCGATGTCCCTGCTCGATGTCCTCAAGCTCGCCAAGGACATGGGCTATGACGGGGCGGAGATCGGAGCCAAGCGGCCCCACGCCAACCCTATGGACCTGGACGAGAAGGCGCGCTCCCGGATCCGGGACCAGGTCGCCTCTCTCGGCCTCGAGATACCCGCGGTGGCCGGCTACAACAACTTCGCCAGCCCTATACTCGAGCAGCAAGAGAACGAGCTGCTGGTGGCCAGGGAGCAGGTGAAGCTCGCCCGCGACCTGGGCGCGCCCATCCTCCGCGTGTTCGCCGCCTGGAGGGGCATAACGTTGCGCGACGGGCATGCCACCTACGAAATCGCCCGCCGCCAGTCGGCCCGGGGCCCGGACGTGACCTCCCTCGAGCAGTGGAACTGGTGCAAGCAGTGCCTGCGCGAGCTCGCCGACTTCGCGGGCGAGCAGGGCGTAACCCTCGCCCTCCAGAACCACGAGCCCCTCATCCGCGACTACCAGGACGTGCTGGACATGATCCGCGAGGTCGGCTCCCCGGCCCTCAAGGCCTCCCAGGACTGCCCCTTGCTGGCCAGCCAGGACCAAGCCCACGTGCGGGAGGCCGTGCGCGCTACCGGCGACCTCCAGGTCCACTCCCACTTCGGCGGCGAGTTCGATGAGGTGGATGGCGAGGCCGTCCAGCGGCCCATCCGCTTCTCCCGCCGCTCGCTCTTCAACTACCCGGACTTCGTCAAAGCCCTCGCCGAGATCAAGTACCGCGGCTATCTCTGCTACGAGTTCTGCCACCCCTGCCTCAGCGAGAGCCACGAGCTGGAGGGGATCGCGGAGGTGAAGCGCCAGGCGGCCCTCGCTCAGCGGTACATGCGGAAGCTGGTCGGTTGACACGCCGTCGGAGCGCGGCTGCCGCCCACGGCCGCCGGCGAGATGGCATCTCAGGCTGCACCATGGGATGGATGAGAGCCCGTCACGCCGCCCTCGCGGCGCTGGGAGCCGCCCTCCTCTGCGGCCACGGGTGCCGCACTGAAGGGGCCGCGCCGCCGGGGGCGACGACAGCCCGACACGTGAATCCCGCGATCCCTGATCGCATGGAGACGAGCAGAATGTTCGAGCAGACGCCGTTCCCTCGCACCGCCATGGCCTGGGCCCCGGTGCGGGGAGACCGCTCCCTGGCCAGCATGGCCAAGCACGACATGATCATGACCAGCCCCAGGGCCTTCGGGCTCGAGTCCGACCAGGAGCCCTGGATCCTGGCCAAGGGCTTCAAGCCCCAGTCCATCGAGGTCGCCCGCGCCCGGGTGGCCGAGCTGCGCAGGCTCAACCCCTCCGCCGTCATCCTCGGCGACCTCAGCTTCTACGAAATGCGCGAGCGCGCCCTCCCCGAGGACCACCCCTGGTGGCTGCGCAAGGACGGGAAGCGGGAGCAGTTCTGGCCCGGCACCTACCGCATGGACTGGTACAACCCGGAGTACCAGCAGGTCGTCATCAACATGACCATCGCGCTCTACCGGACCGGCCTGGTGGACGGGGTCTTCTACGACAACCTGCGCGTCGAGAAGAAGCCCTGGCTGGCCGTCATCAAGGGAGTACGGGACGCCGTCGGCGACGACTTCCTCATCACCGCCAACGTCGGCTACGACATCGGGTCCTACGACTGGCTCGCGCCTTACATGAACGGCTTCATGTACGAGTCCGGTTGGAGCCATGACCGCAGCGCATGGCGTCCCAACGAGACCTGGGATGACCGCATCCGCATGATGCAGCAGACGCAGAAGCTGCTCCGCAAGCCCACCGTCAGCTTCATCGAACGCTTCGAGGCCGTCCGGGACCAGGCCGGCTGGCCCAACGATCCCCTCAAGGGACAGCCCATCCAGCGCGACCCCGCCGCCCGCCATTGGACCATGTGCTACGCGCTGATCATCGGCGACTTCTACTACCTCTTCAGCGACAGCACGAGCCACCAGCACGACTGGTACCCGGAGTATGATCTTAAGATCGGGCTTCCCGCGGGCGCCGGCGAACGTATCGACTCCCACGTCTGGCGCCGCCCCTACGAGAAGGCGCTCGTGGTCATGAACCTCCCGGGGGCGGAAGAGCCCTACCCCCTCCAGCTCGATCGGTCCGCCCGCGACTCCCTCAGCGGAGAGGTGGGAGAGCGGTTCTCCATCCCGCCCGGCGATGGGCGTATCCTGGTCTACGAGTGAGCGGCAATGCCTCCTGCCGCGAGCGCCACAGGACGGCCTAGCCGGCAGGGCCGGCTGCGGCTGGCCTGGCTCGTGGCGATCGCGGTCCCCATCGCGGCCGCGCTGCTCTTGTGGCGGCTGACCTCGGCCGCGCGGCCGGCCGCTGACTGGCCGGCCTCCCTCAAGGCCCTCGACGCCAGCAAGACCATGCACGGCCGGGGCCTCTGCTACCTGAAGGACGGCACTGCGTGGGAGTACGCGCTGTGGGTGCGCGTCCGCGGCCCCGGCGACTACCAGATCAAGGGCCTCAGCAGACGAGTCCGGCCTGGACCCGAGGAGGTCCCGCTCCCCTCCGCTCCCGACCCCCAGTTCCTAGAGCTCTGCGGCGCCATGACCTACTGCGGCGACGGCGGGGTCCTCACCCGGCTGGCGCATAGCCCCACGGGCCGCGTGCGCGGCCGCACCACCGAGTGGCAGGGGCGCCCGGCCTCGGAGTTCCAGTTCCTCACCGGGGAAGTGCTGGCCGAGTCCGAGCGAGACAGATACCCCGACGCCTGGACCTTCATCGTGGACCCCGAGACCGGGCTCGTGCTAGCCTCCGAGCTCTTCACCGTCGAGAACGGAGTCCGTCGCCTCCGAGCGCGGTGTAGCTACGAGTACGGCGAGCCGCTCCCTGCGGGGTTCGAGGAGGCCCCAGGCTGACCCCAGGCCCCTGGAACCCTACCGGCTAGCCCGCGCCTGCCGGGGCCCACGCAGCCGCCCCCAGCACGGGAGCCGCATCGCCCAGCCCGGGCGACAGCAGCACGCACCGCGAGAAGACCCGCGCCCGCGCGCTGGCCTTCAGGGCCGCCTCCGCCGCGTGGCGGAGCGCCGCGCCGACCGCGCTCGGCGCGCTGTCGAAGATGATAGCCTCGGGGTCGAAGAGCGTCACCAGGTTGCCCAGCCCCACCGCCAGCGCGCGGCCTGTCTCCTCCACCGCCGCGCGCGCCACCGTGTCCCCGGCCGCGGCCATCCGGCAGATCAGCGCGGGCGTGATCGCGCCCAGCCGGTTCTCCACCGCGGCCGCGATCGCAGTCGGGACTCCTCGCCCGATGTCCCGCACCACCCGCGAGGCCAGCGCCTCTCGCCCAGCAAGTGCTTGCCAGCACCCCGACTCGCCGCAGCTGCAGCGCGGCCCGTCCGACGCGATCACCATGTGGCCCGCTTGGTTGAGACCGCAGCCGTCGGGCGCGAACGGCCGGCCCCCGCTGATCACGGCCACCTCAATGTCGGCCCCCACCCGTACCAGGACCACGTTGGCGAGGCCGCGAGCCACCCCAAACTCGACCTCCGCCAGGGCCGCCGCCTGCGTCGTGCCGATCAGCGAGACGGGCACCCCCAGCTCCTGGGCGAACGGCGTCGCCACCTGCACCTCCCGCCAGCCCGGGAAGTCCCCGCAGGACACGCACACGCCCTCCTCCGGCCGCAGCCGGCCAGGCACGGCAAGCCCCACCCCGCCCAGCCGGTGGCCGTCTGAGTCGAGGCCGGCCACAACCTCCCGCGCTGCCTCCAGCGCCATTCCCAGGGTCACCTCGGGTTCCCCCGAGGCCCGGCTGGGCCGACGCGCCTCACCGAGGATTCTGCCCGCCGCGTCCACCGCCGCGGCGCGGACCGACGTGGGGCTGATCTCCACTCCCAGTGCCAGCGCCGGAGGGGCCGAGCGGCGCGGCTCCTCCTCTGCCGGCGCAGGCGCTTCGATCGGCTCCGCCGCGAGCTCGGCAACTGCCGCGGCAAGCTCGTGCTCGCCGACCTCGCCCGCGGGCGAGGTCGGCTCCATGGTGATCGCGGGCGGGCCCAGCGCGGCGAGGGGATAGAGGAACTGCCCAACTCGTCTGCTCGTTGCGTCAAGGGCGGCGGCGACTGCGGTGCTGCACCGATCGTTACGCACCAGGGCGGACCCGAGCAGGTGCACTTCGCTGCTGCCGTCGGTGACTGTTACCGCTGCGTGGATGACCTCGCGTCCGATTCCTGTGGTGGCCGCTGCTAGGTCTGCTAGTCGGACTCGGGGAGTCGGCTGGTCCGCTGAGCACTGCTGCAAGCACTGCTGGATTGCGGCTACAGTCGCCGCCGCCGCGAGTTGCCAGGTCGCAGAACCCCCGCCTCTCTCAGCCGCCGCCCCGTGGATGCGCTCGGAGCCCAGAGACAGCGTCACCTGCGCTTCCCTGGAATCGGCGGCGACCCGAAGCCTCACCTCCTCCATCACCAAACGGGGGCCGGCCGGACCGGCCGCCTCCACGCTGGCCCGGGGATCATACCCCTGGCTGCGCTCCGGTCCGGCCTCGTTCACTTGCGCGTCGCCCAACGCCCCTACTCCGCCGATCCAGACTCGGGCCAAATGCTGAGCTGGCCCCGCGACTGTTCGCGGAGGGCGCGCCGGTAGGCCTCCCGCGGTGGGAGGCCTGCCTGCCGATGCTGCCAGATGACCTGGACAAGCTGGACTTGTTCTGTGGTGTAGAGGTTGCGCTCGATCTTGCCGTGACGTTGCTTGATTGGCCGTAGGTAACCGCGCTGCTCAAGGTAGTACACGTGTTCCTTGGTCATCCCGGGGCAGCTTGCCAGTAAGTCGGCCATCGGGTGCAGCTCGCTCAGGACGTCCTCGCGCAAGACGGCCCCCACTTAAGCCTATGTGCACCGCCGCACTATAGCCCATCTTCTCCCCTTCGTCAAGGGGACTCACGCGGAATCTCGGCACATCCGCCCCCCTGCTCCTGCTCCGCCACCGTCCTCCCGTCAGCCGCGGATTCCGCCAGGACTCTCCGCGGCCGCGTCGAACCACAGGTCCTGGGGCGACGCTACGGTGAGGGAGGACTCGCACGTCTCGCGCGATGTCCGCTCCGGGAGTCCGTCGAGCCGAGACCATCCGAACCAGGCCCGGCCGCGCCGATCCGCGGCCGCCGTCACCCGAGCCTTCGCTTCAGCGCCCACTAGGTTGTGGCGAGACCGCGGCTGACCCCAGGGAGGACTAGGGCATGCTTGGTGAGAGGCGAGATGAACGCGACACCTGCGGATGATCGCGAGAGGCCGCGCCCTCGCGTCCTCATCGTCGAAGACGAGTTCGTGATCTCCCTGACGCTCAAGCTGCAGCTGGAGGCGGTCGGCTGCGAGGTCGTCGGGACGGCCGCCGACGCCGAGACCGGCGTCGACCTGGCGCGAGCGCTCAGGCCGGACGTCGTCCTGATGGACCTGGGGCTGCCCGGAAAGGACGGCGCGGAGGCGACCCGCGCCATCCTCGCCGAGATCCCCACGCGGGTCGTCCTGGTCACGGCCTACGGCGATGAGCGCGTCGAGAAGGCCATGGAGGCCGGAGCCTGCATGGTCCTCACCAAGCCCGTCGTCCAGGAGCAGCTCGCCAAGGCCATCGCGGAAGTGACGTCTCGGCCGATCGCAGGAGGCTGATCCCATGGCGGGGATGAAGGCGATGGTCCTTGCGGCCGGGTTGGGCGACAGGATGCGCCCCATCACCGACCACCTGCCCAAGCCCCTTCTCCCTATCGCCAATCGCCCCGTTATGGGATGCATCCTCGAGCACCTCGCTCGCCACGGCTTCACCGATATCGTCGCCAACCTCCACTACCGCGGACAGCAGATCGTCGAGCACTTCGGCGACGGCTCTCGCTACGGCGTCCGCCTGACCTACGCTCACGAGGAGAAGCTCTGGGGCATCGCCGGCGGCGTCGGGCGCTGCCGCGACTTCTTCGGTGACGATACCTTCCTCGTCATCGGTGCCGACGACCTCACCGATATGGACCTCTCCGCCCTCGTCCGCCAGCACCGCCGCGTCGGCGCCCTAGCCAGCATCGGCCTCGCCGAGGTGGAGGAGACCTCCCAGTTCGGGATCGTCGTCACCGATGACGAGGGCCGCGTCCAGCGCTTTGTCGAGAAGCCCAAGAGGAAGGCCCCCAGCAACACCGCCAACACCCAGATCTACCTCTTCGAGGCCGCTATCTTCGACTTCATCCCCCCCGACCAGGTCTACGACTTCGGCTTCCAGGTGTTCCCCGCGCTGGTGGCCGCTGGGGCCCCCTTCTACGGCTTCCGCCTCCCCGGCTACTGGCGCGACATCGGCAGCTTGCACGACTACCTCGGCGCCCAGGCCGATATCATGGAACGCCGGGTCCGCGTCACCGTCCCCGGGCGAGAGCTCAGGCCGGGCGTCTGGCTCGGCGAGGGGTGCGAGATCCACGCCCAGGCCCAGCTCGACCCTCCAGTGGCGCTCGGAGAGCGCTGCCGTGTCCGCGCCGGCGCCCGCCTCGGCGGCGCCACCGCAGTCGCCTCGGATGTCGACGTGCCCGCACACACCTGCCTGTGGAGCTCTGTTGTCTGGCCAGGCGCTCGCTTGCAGGAAGGGACATCGCTGTGCAGCGCCATCGTGACTCCCGACCAGGCTCACCCTGTCATGGTCGGCTAACGTACCATACTTCTGGAAAAAGATCTGCCGACTGGTTGCTTGACCGCGCGAGGGCCGGGTATAATCGCAAGCGCGGATGCCGCGGGGCCTCGTGGCGCACAGCCGGGGCAGCGCCCCCGGCTGCCGCGAGAGGGGACTTCAGTCCCGTCGGATCGAGAGCGTGGGAGGTGAAGAGGAATGGCCGACAAGGGAGCTATGACGGTCCGTGAGGCCGGCCGCAAGGGCGGCCGGGCCACCAAGGCCAGGCACGGGCCGGAGTTCTACGAGGCGATTGGCCGCAAGGGTGGGGAGACCACCAAGAAGCGCCACGGCCCGCAGTTCTACGAGCGCATAGGCCGCAAGGGCGGCCAGCGCGTCCGCCAGTTGGTTGCCCAGGCGAAGCGCGCGCAGTCCAGGTAGCTGACCCATCCCTGGCGGCAACGCCGGGGTCGCGGAGACCGCGGCAGGCGTCTCCGACGCCTGCCGCATGTCCCCTAGCGCGCCTGGTCCGACACCCCGAACCGCTCCCTGATCTGCCGCTCTTCCTCGTCCCCAAGCCGGCCCTCGGGGCCCAGTATGTGCGGCGTGATGAAGACCACCAGGTCCGAGTCAACCGTGCTTCGGTTCCGGCTCCGGAACAGGCTCCCCACCAGCGGCAGGTCGCCCAGCAGCGGGATCTTCGTCACCCGGTTCTCCGTCTGCCGCTGGCTCAGCCCGCCGATCATCACCGTCTCGTGATCCTTCACCCGCACCGTCGTCCCCGCCTGCCGCGTGCTCAGCACCGGCAGCCCGGTCTGCGGATCGATCTCAGACACAGTGCTCACCTCGGTCCCTTCCGGGTCGATGTTGAGCGTGATCTCCCCGCCTCCCCCGGTCAGCGGCGTCACCCGAAGCTTGACTCCGACGTCGACCCCCTGGATCTTCTCCGTCGCCTGCCCGTAGGTGATCACCTCCACCTTGATGAACCGCCGCACGCCGATGAAGATATCCGCCCGATGCCCGTTGATCACGGCCATGCGCGGCGCCGCCCGCACTCGCGCCCGGTGCCGCGTCTCCAGTGCCCGCAGGCGGGCCTCGAAGTCCCGCGGCAGCTCCCCGATGTTGGTGTAGCCGATCATGCCGCTGCGAGTGTCCATCGTTGAGCGGTACTCCGGGATACCCTCCTCCGAGGTCTTGCCGCTCACGTCGCCAGCGTATGTGCTTAGCACCTTCTCCAGGTCTTCCGTGCTTGTGAACTCACACGCGATCGCCTCGACCAGGATCTGCGGAGGCGCGATGTCAACCGCCCGCAGATCCGCGTTGATCTTGTCCAGCATCTGCTGGGGCGCCGTCACGACTACCGCGTTCTGGCCCTCGTTCACGTGCAGATAGCTGTACAGGAACGTCGGCAGCAGGCCGGAGGCCGCCTTCGCCGTCGTGTACCGCAGCGGAAACGAAGCCGTCCCGCTCAGCCGGTAGGCCGAGAGGTCCTGAGGCACGCCCCGGCTGAACATGTACACCCCGTCTTGCTGACTCAGTGCCAGCCCGTAGGCGCCGGCGACGGTTTTCAGCAGCACATCCGCGGGGAGGTCCCTCAGATTCAGGTTCACCTCGGCCTCAATGGCGTCATCCACAGCCAGGTTGACGCCGGCCTCGCGCGCCACCTTTGCCAGCACCTCCTGCAGGTTGGCCTTCACCGCGCTCAGCGAGACCAGCCCGTCGGCCACCGCCACCGTGATGGCGGCCTCTCCCTTCTCCTCCTTCCCCGCCTTCTGCTTCTCTCGCTGCTCCAGGGTGCGGCTGCTGCTGACCGTGATGATCACGCTCTGCCGGTCCGGGCCTTCGGTGACGCTGGTGGGCGATGGCTCGTACATCACCACCGCCATCTGCACCCCGATCCCCTCTCGCGCATCCTGGGGCACCGCCAGCTCGATATGGCTAACCGGGAACATGCTGACGTCAATGAAGTTCTTCCCGGTCTTGTTCCGCGCGTTTGTGAACTCTATCTCCAGCCGGCTCGCGCCCGCACCCGTGGACCCACCGTCGTAGGGTCCGTACCAGTGACGCTGGAGTATCCCGTCCGCCTTCACCGTCACCTGCACCCCATTGCTGAGCTGCTCGGTCTTGATGTCCGTGATGTTGCAGTACACCAGCGCCTGAGCCGCGGGCGCGGCGCACGCAACCAGCGCCAGCATCAGCCAACACAGACGAAGCTTCCTAGCCATATGTCGGCACTCCTTGCTTCGCTACCTCGCCGCGGATGATATGCGGCGTGACGAAGATAGCCAGTTGCTTCTCGGACCTCACCCGGTCGGGCGCCCGGAACAGCCCGCCGATCAGCGGGAGCTGCCCCAGAAGCGGAATCGCGCGCACCTGCCGGCTCTCCTCGCTCAGCTTCACCCCGGCGATCAGCACCGTCTCCCCATCTCTCACCCGGGCCCGAGCCCCCGCGCTGCGCAGCAGCAGGACTGGCAGTCCTGTCTCCGGGTCAGTGCCGCCCAGGCTGTTGACGTCCACGTTCAGCCGCAGCACCACCTCTTCCCCATCGCCCAGCCGCGGCTGAACCTCCAGCGTCGTCCCGATGTTCACCGCCTCCACGCTGGCGGTGGCCCCTCCCTCCCCGATCTGCTGCAGCACGATGTTCCGCTGCTGACCGGCGAACACACGGCCCGTGTGCCCGTTGAGCACCCGGATCGTCGCCCGCGAGTGAATCCGCCCGGCCGCCTCCACCTCGCGGCTCTCGAGCAGCAGCAGCCACCCCTGCGGCAGATCCGGCAGCCAGACGAAGCTGACATCCCCGGTGAGTGCCTCCAGCGAGGCCCCCAGATCACCGAAAAGGCGCTCCAGCCGGAGGCTCCGCACCAGCGTCTTCGCCGACGTGTACTCAACCGTCACCACTTCGACGGCGACCTCCGCAGGGGCCGCATCGAGCTTCGCCAGATCGGCCGCCACGCGCTCGCACATCCACCGGGGCCCCGTCACCGTGACCGCGTTCCCCTCCCGGTCCGCGTGCAGGTACGACAGCAGGAAGTTGGGCAGCAGGTCCAGCGCGTCGCCCGCCCGCAGATATCGCAGGGGAATCCGGCGCGTCTCGGCCATCGCGTACGCCCCGCCGTCCCCCGTCCCCCCTGCCAGGATCCACGAGCCGTCCGGCCGCCGGCCCGCGCAGAGGCCGCAACCGGCCGCAATGGCGCCGACCGCCTCCTCTGGAGAGACATCATGCAGGCTCAGGCTGATCCTCAGGTCCGAGTCCGCAGGCGTGGAGATCGGCAATCCCGTCTCGGCCGCAATCGCGTTCGCCACCTCCATCAGCTTCGCGTTGACCGCGTGGACGCGCAGGCCGCCGGGGCCGAGCGCGACCTCGAGCTCGGTGGGCAGGTCGCTCGGCGTCGCCGGAGTCGGCGGAGGAGGAAACCGGTCGGAGGCCCAGGTGATGACGGTCTCCGTTCTGTCCTCGCTGTTCCAGACGCTGAAGTTGTACCGGAACGTGCGGTCATCCCCCTCCCCCGTCACCCACGGGAGGTAGTTGACGACATCGACCTGTAGGCCGACTCCCTCCCGGGCCCATTCCGGAATGGAGATCTCGACGTGGCTGACCGGGTACTTATCCACGGCGACGAAGCCGGACCCCAGCATCGACCGAGCATTGTAGAGGTCGAAGGGCATACGCGTGAACTTGTCAGTGGGCTCGAAATCCGTCCCATAGGGCCTGACTATGGGCACCAGCGCCCCTTCCGCGACGAGGGACGAGATGTCGATGTTCCAGCGCAGCTCGCCGTCGGCGACGATGGTCACCCGCACGCCGTTGCTCAGCTGCTCCGACCTGATCTCGGTCACATTGCAGTACGCGGCCCCCCGCTGCGCCAGCGCGGGCCGGCCTGCCAGCGCGGCCGTGGCCATCGCCGCCAGGATGAGGACCAGCCGTCGCGTCACTTCGGCTCCTCGAGGAAGCGCTTGTGCAGGTCCTGCTCCTCCTCCGGGGACAGGTGCCCCGTCTGAGAGAGCACCCGCGGGGTGATGAAGATCACCAGGTCGGTGCGCGAGATGGCGTTGTTGTGCGAGCGGAACAGCGCTCCCACCAGAGGGAGGTCGCCCAGCAGCGGAACCTTGGTCGTCACCCTCCGCTCCTCCTCCTGCCGCAGCCCTCCGATGATGATCGTCTGGCCGTCTCGCACTCGCACCATCGTGTTGGCCGTCCGCGTGATCTTCTCCGGCAGACCCGTGACCGGATCCGGTGCCGACAGCGTCGAGACCTCCGTCTTGATGTCGCAGATGATCTCCTTCCCATCCCCGGTCCACGGCCCGACGTTGAGCCGCACGCCCGCGTCGATGTAGTTGCGCAGCTCGGTACCGTACCACTGCTCTTCGCTGCCGGCCGCAGGCGGCATCTCTATGGGCTGCCGCAGGTACCGCTGGATCCCGACGAAGAAGCTGGCGTACCGGCCGCTCACGGTGGCGATGCGCGGCGCGGCCCGCACCCGCGCCCGCCGCTGGCTCACCAGCGCGTCCACCCTGCCTCGGAACTCCGTCGGCAGGTCGGCGATCCCCTGCAGCACCAGCTCTCCCATGGACCGCTCGGGAAGGTACGCGTTCTCCTGCGGCAAGGACAGCGTGCCGAACTCGGCCCCGCGCCCGGCGTTCCTCCAGCGCATCCCCAGGTCGAACTGGGCCGCGTCGAAATCCGTGAACTCCACCACCAGGATCTCCAGCATGATCTGCGCCGCCGGGATGTCGAACTGCGCGATATCACCCCGGAACTTCTTCAGCACATCGCTCGGCCCGGAGAGCACCACCGCGTTCTGCTCGTAGTTCACCTTCACGTGATCCTGCAGGAACACCGGCAGCAGGCTCTTCGCGTTGTTCGCCTCCACATACTGGGTCGAAATGGATTCGATGTCGCTCAGCAGGTAGGAGGAGGGCTTCCGCGGGATGCCCTCGCTGACCATGACCACCCCGTTCACCTCCCGCGAGGACAACCCATAGGCCGACACGATGTAGGCGATGATCTCCTGGGGCGTCTTGTCGCTGAGGTGAACCGTCACCTTGCGGTCCTTGATGGTGTCGTCGACCACCAGCTGAAGCGAGGTCGCCTCGGCCAGACGCGTCAGCACCAGCGACGCGTACGCATTCACGGCGTGGACCGTGACCCCGCTGGCGGCGACGGTGATCTCCGGCTCAGCCGCCGCCGCCGGCTTGCCTTCCTTGCTCTCTTGCTTGCTGCCGCCGGGGTCGGCTGTTTCCCCCGCCCAGCACAGCTGCCCCGCCAGACCAACGGCGAGCAGCACGCACAACAGCGCCAACGCGGCGCGCAGCTTCGCGAGCCATCGCCTATCCATTCAGACCTCCAGCTGGGAACGATCCGGAAGGTAAGCCCTAGTCGGTGCGTTCGCCCCTCTAGACTTAGACGCCGGTCCCCACCGCGTAGTTTCGCCCTCCCCCCCCAGTTTCCCCCGGGGCCGCCCCTACAGCTCCCTTCTCCCCTCCACCGACCGGGCGATCGTCACATCATCCGCGTAGTCCAGGTCACCCCCCACCGGCAGCCCCAGGGCGATGCGGCTCACCTTCACCCCCAGGGGTTTCAGCACCCCGGCCAGGTACATAGCGGTAGCATCCCCCTCCACCGTCGGGTTAGTTGCCAGGATCACCTCCGAGATTTTCGCCTCTCTCACCCGCCCCACCAGTTCACCGATCCGCAGCGACTCCGGCCCCATCCCGTCCATGGGCGAAATCAGGCCCTGGAGCACGTGATAGCGGCCGTGGTAGCCTCCCGCTCGCTCCATCGCCAGCAGGTCCCGGGGGTCCGAGACCACGCACACCAGCCGCTCGTCGCGCTGAGGGTCCGAGCAGATGCCGCAGAGGTCGGCGTCTGTCAGGTTGAAGCACACCGGGCAGGTGCGGATCCTCTGCTTCACCTCCACGATCGCCTGGGTGAGCGCCTCCGCATCCTCCTGGCTCGCCGCCAACAGGTGCAGCGCCAGGCGCTGGGCCGTCTTCGGCCCTACGCCGGGAAGCTTCTCCAGTTCCTCGATCAGCCGCGCCAGCGGCCTCGGGTAAGCGGGCATGGGGTCAACCTGGATCGGGCGCCGCCGGATCAGCTAGAACAGGCCCGGGAATCCCAGGCCCCCCGTGAGCGCCCCCATCCTCTCCTCTTGGACCTTCCGCGCGTTCT
>Ga0315291_10007923_pt1 | contig 13079 bp, 10 predicted proteins | sample YL17G12_20_MG_FD_203070 | JGI IMG/M metagenome (GOLD analysis project Ga0315291, IMG submission 203070) | Sediment microbial communities from Yellowstone Lake, YNP, Wyoming, USA - YL17G12_20 | ecosystem: Environmental > Aquatic > Freshwater > Lake > Sediment | place: USA: Wyoming | collected... | reverse complement strand
GGACGATGAACCCGGAACGGGGTGTGTTCAAGACCGTAGACGGCGGCAAGAATTGGGAAAAGATCCTCTACGTGAATGAGGAAACGGGAGCGATCGACCTGCGCATGGACCCCCAGGACGACGCGACACTCTACGCCGCCACGTGGCAGCGGATGCGCAAGAAATGGAACGATCCGCGCAATGAGCCGACCTATTCTGGCAGCGGCATATTCAAGACGACCGACGGCGGCAAGACCTGGAAGCCGATCAACAACGGCCTGCCGGAAGCCAAATTCCGGGGCCGGATCGGCATCGACATCTGCCTGACCAAGCCGAGTGTCCTCTATGCTTTTGTAGATAATTATGAGAAGGCGAGGGAAGCGACCGAAGAAGAAAAGATGGATTCCTACGGACTCCCCTCAGCCGGTTTCATCAAGGGTGCGACGGTGTGGCGTTCCGATGACAAAGGTGAGACTTGGAAGCTGGTCTGTCCGCTGACCCCGGAAATGAAACAATCCATGGAGAGCCATTCCGGAACCTATGGCTGGGTCTTCGGTCAAATCCGCGTCGACCCCAATGACGAGAACACGGTCTATACCATGGGCCTGTTCCTGAACGTTTCGCGAGACGGCGGAAAGACCTTCCAGCGCGTCCCCGGCCCCGGCGTCGACCATCATGCCCTCTGTATCGATCCCGAGAATTCCAATTACATGATCAAGGGCTACGACCAGGGGCTTGCCGTCACCTATGACAAGGGCAAGAACTGGAGGACATTCACAAACCTCCTGCCCGTCTGCCAGTTCTTTAACATCAATTATGATATGGGAACTCCGTTCAAGGTCTACGGCTCGATGCAAGACCACGGCAGCTTCCGCGCTCCGGTGGACCTCGTCCGCGGCCGGGATAGGATCCCGGCCCAGCAGTTCGAAGGCGCTCCGGGCGGCGAAGGCTCGAATCATGCTATCGATCCGACCAACCCGAATATCGTCTATTCGGCCGGCTTCTACGGCTCGATTACGAGGACGGAATACGGCGATTCTGGAAGACGAGCCAGCTACAATTTGCTTCTAAAGCCATCCTTAGATGAAAGGCTCCGCGGTCAGTGGCTGGCGGCATTTATCCTCTCTCCCAGCAATCCCAACGTTGTTTATCACGGCATGCAGTATCTGTTCAGGTCTTTTGATAGGGGAGACACCTGGGAGAAGATCAGTCCCGACTTGACCTACAACACGCTGACAGAAATGGGCGATATTCCCTACCACACGATTTTCGCCATTTCCGAATCGCCCCGAAAATTCGGTTTGATCTATATCGGCACGGACGACGGCAAGGTTTGGGTGACCAAGGACGGCGGCAAGACCTGGACCGAGATCATGGCCGGGCTGCCGTACCAGAAGTGGGTTTCGAGAATCGTTGCCTCCCAGTATGACCTGGCCACGGTCTATATGACCCAGAACGGCAAGCGCGACGACGACGTCGCCCCCTACGTCTGGAAGTCCACGGACTACGCTAAGACCTGGGTGGACATTTCTAAGGGCATTCCGCTCGGTCCGGTCAACGTCATTCGCGAAGACCCGGCGGACCGGAACGTCCTCTATGTCGGAACAGACCAGGGTGTCTATGTCACCACTGACGGGGCCAAAACATGGAACGTCCTGGGCGCCAACCTCCCCTCGACCTACGTCCACGACCTGATCATCCATCCGCGCGACAACATCATCGTCATCGCCACGCATGGCCGCGGCATGTGGGCGCTCGACGCCAACCCGGTCAACAACAAAGACAAGCGTCCGCAGCGCTTCTTCTTCGAAGACTGATCTTATCGGAGGGAACGTTTCTCGGCGTCTAAGTCCACGCTCTTTTCTTGACAACATCCCCCGAAAAAAAATAACATTCCTACTGAAATTAGAAGCGGGGGATGTCTTCTCCGCGGCCGTGAGTCATGCCGAAGGTCAGTCAGAGCGGGAAAAAAAGTCCACGTCGGACGAAGTCTTCCGGTCTTCTTATCAACCGAGGGGAATCCAGCCGCTCCCGGCCTTGTCGCAAGGCCGCTGTTTTGCGTGGCGCCGCGGCCAAAGAACTGGAGGCAAAACTGATTCGCCGGACGGAAGTCCTCCAGCAAGTGGCAACGGGAATCCTGCTGACGGATGCCGAAGGGATCGTGACCTATTTCAACCCGGCGTTCGGGCTGCCTCTCGGTTTGACGATGATGGCGATCTATTTCTTCATTCTATACGTTTTTTAACCCGGGATTCTTTCGAAAGGAGCTATGACCCATGACCTGGACCAAAGAAAATTTAAAGGATATCGTCAGGGATAAGATAGGGGCTCACAAATTTCTTGTCGTTTCGAACCGCGAGCCCTATATCCATACTTATGGCGACAATGGCATCCAGTGCATGACTCCGGCCAGCGGGATGACCGTGGCGTTGGACCCGGTCATGCGAGCCTGCGGCGGCACATGGCTTGCCCACGGCTCCGGAGATGCCGACCGGGAGATGGTGGATGAGCACGATCACGTCCGGGTCCCTCCGGATAATCCCAGCTATACGCTGCGGCGTATTTGGCTGACCAAGGAGGAAGAGGGCAGGTTCTATTACGGGTATGCGAACGAAGGACTCTGGCCGCTGTGCCATATCGTCCATGTCCGTCCCATCTTCCGGGAGAGCGACTGGGAGGTTTACAAAAGCGTCAACGAGAAATTCGCCGACGCCGTCATCGAGGAAATCGGTGACGATCAGGGTTTTGTGTTCATTCAAGACTATCACTTCGCCCTGCTTTCCAAGATGATCAAGGAGCGGCGCCCCGATATCATCGTCGCCCAATTCTGGCACATCCCTTGGCCCAACCCTGATTCGTTCCGCGTCTGCCCGCAGGCGGAAGAGCTCTTGTGGGGTCTCCTGGGCAATGACATCCTCGGTTTTCATGTCCGATACCACGGCCTGAATTTTTTGGATTCCGTCGACCGCTTTCTGGAGGTCCGTGTCGACCGGGAACGTCTTTCGGTCTTCAAGGGCGGCCGGGAAACGCTGGTCCGGCCTTTCCCGATCAGCATCGATTACGATATGGTCGAGGCCAAGGCCCGAAACGAGGACATCGAGCGCCGGATCTCTCTCTTGAAAATGGACTTTCGGCTCCGCAACCGTTTTCTCGGCATCGGGGTCGACCGGATGGATTATACGAAGGGGATCGTGGAGCGCTTCAACGCCATCGATCGGTTCCTTGAGAAATATCCGGCTTACGTCGGTAAATTTGTCTTTCTTCAATTGGGTCCTCTGTCCCGCATCCATATCCCCAAATACAGGGCCTATAACGACGAGATCTACGGCCGAATGCTGGATATCAACGAAAAATGGAAGAAGAAAGATTGGCAGCCCATTCTCCTCCATAAAAAGCACCTTAGCTTGGACGATCTCCTGCTGTATTACCGGGCGGCCGACTTATGCATCGTCAGCTCGATCCATGACGGCATGAATCTCGTCGCCAAGGAATTCGTGGCCTCCCGGATCGACGAGAGAGGAACGCTCATCCTCAGCAAATTCACCGGCTCGTCACGCGAGCTGGAGCAAGCCATCCTGGTCAACCCGATCGCCACGGACCAGTTCGCCGACGCCATCAAACAGGCGATCGAGATGCCGCCCGACCAACAGACCGAACGGATGAGACGGATGAGGAATTCCGTGAAGGAGAATAACGTCTACCGGTGGGCGGGCAAGATCGTCAACGAGATGAAAAGGTTGATGTGACACCATGGCCAGGTCATTTCATTTCATGACGCGTCTTAATCTCGCCGAACTCTTGGGGCGGCAGGCCAAGAACGCCCGGGAATTGTTCATCGGCCTGCAGGAGATTCCGGGGAGCTCCATTTACTATCATACCCACCGGTTCATCCAGCAGCACCATTATCTGTCTCCTGAACCCCCGAACGATTTCGCTTTCTGGGTGACCAACGCCTTGGGCCAAGATGCGCTGGGAGAACGTCTGGCCAGCGTCGATACCGTCAAGTTCCGGAGCATCGGCAGTCTCCGCGCGGTTTTCCTCGACATCTTGAGATCGGCCCTTGCGGAACGTAACGGGCGGAACGGAGATTGCCAGGAAGGAGAGGAATTTCATTTCATGTCGTGCCGGACGTTCATCCTGCCTACGGCCTACGAGGCCCACAGCCTTGGCGAATTCCGGGAGATCTTGCAGAAGGTCAGCATCGACTCCATCTATTTTCATGTCTTTGAAGCCCGTTTGCGGTTGGAGAAGGGGGATAATGACTTCTCCGACTGGTTCGAGGACCTGGGCGAAACGAAGTTGGCCCGCGACATCTCCCGCCTGGATCCTTATACCATCACCTTGGAGGGCTTGCGCGAAATGATCGTTCAGAAAGTGGGCGAATATGTCAAGGATTAACGACTACGCTCCGATCGTGGGTTCGAGCACCATCGAAGAGCTGTATCTGTTGGCCGAACGGCTTCGGGGGAAGACCGTCCAGAATATCAATTCTACGGCCGTCGGCGGAGGGGTGGCCGAGATCCTGAGCCGGATGCTGCCGCTCCTCCAGGATCTTGGCGTTGATGTCTCCTGGGACGTCATCAAAGGGAACGAAAGATTTTTCAGCCTGACCAAACGGATCCATAATGCCCTGCACGGTGTCGCGGAGACGTTCGGGCCGGGAGAGCTGGATTATCTTGTCGAGGTCAACCGGCAGAACGCGAAGGAGGTCTTGCGCGGCGCCGAGATCACGTTCGTCCATGATCCCCAGCCCGTCGCCCTGGTCGAGGAGAAGCGTTCGCGGGGCGGACAATGGATTTGGCGATGCCACATCGATTTCACCAACCCGCAGCCTGATGTCTGGGAATTTTTATGGACGTTCATCGAATCCTACGAAGCGGCGGTCTTCTCGGCTCCCGCGTTTTCTCGGCCCCTGTCCATCCGCCAGGTCCTCATCTCGCCGTCCATCGATCCGTTGAGCGATAAAAACAAGGATCTTCCCGAAGACCTCATCGATTCCGTCTGCGAGCGGTTCGGGGTGAACAGGGACAGGCCGGTCGTCACCCAGATTTCCCGCTTCGATTACTTGAAAGATCCCGTCGGCGTCATCCGGGCCTACAAGATGGTCAAGGAGCACGTCGATTGCCAGCTGGTCCTGGCCGGCGGAGGAGCGACCGACGATCCCGAGGGGATGAAGGTGCTGGCCGAGGTCAGACAGGAAGCCGCGGACGATCCGGATATCTTCGTCCTCTTCCTGCCGCCGGGCAGCGACATCGAGATCAACGCCCTCCAGAGGGCCTCGGACGTCATTCTTCAAAAATCCTTGAAGGAAGGCTTCGGACTGACCGTCGCCGAAGCCTTATGGAAAGCCAAGCCCGTCGTTGCCTCGGCCGTGGGAGGCATTCCCCTTCAGATCGCCCACAAATACTCCGGCATCCTGAGCCATTCCATCGAGGGAACCGCTTATTACATCAAGCAGCTGTTGAATGCGCCCCAATACGCGGAGAGGCTCGGAATGAACGGGCGCGAGCATATCAAGAACAATTTTCTCATCACCCGGCACATCAGGGATTACCTCCTCCTCTTCCTCTCGCTTTATGAACAGGAGGATATCATCCGTCTATGAAAGAGATCCTGCGGTTGATCAAGCCCGGCCAGCGCCTCCTCCTTTTTCTGGATTACGACGGGACGCTGGTCTCCATCCAACGGAGTCCTGATCGGGCCGTGCTTCCTCACCGGAGAAAGCGCTTCTTGGAGGCATTGAGCGAGAGAATGTTCATCTGTATCGTTTCGGGACGATCGCTCGCCGACGTCCGCCGGTGCGTCGGCATCGAAGGTCTGGCCTACATTGGCAATCACGGCCTGGAAGTGAGGTGGGGCCGGCGAACCTGGGTCCATCCCCTGGCGAAAAAGAGGCGCCCCGCCCTCGGCCGGCTGTTAAAAAAGATCGAAGCCAGGACCCGGCGGTTCCCCCGGCTGTTCGTCGAAGACAAAGGCGTCACGGGGAGCGTCCATTTCCGGCGGCTGGATCCCGCCCTCGTCGCCCCGCTGAGAAGGATCGTGGCCGACGAGGTCCGCCGAAAGGGCAGGACCTTTATGGTCACCGAGGGCAAGAAAGTTCTCGAGATCCGGCCCGACATCGATTGGGACAAGGGCGTGGGAATCCGCAAGCTCATGAATTGGCTCCCGCGGGAAAGAGGGACGGTGCGGATCTTCATCGGCGACGACCGCACGGACGAGGACGCGTTCAGGATGCTCGGCGGGGATTCGATCACCATTCACGTGGGCCGGGGGAGGGCGACCCGGGCCCGCCATCGCCTGGCCGATGTCGAGCGGGTCTGGACGTTCTTGGCGCATTGCCTCCGTCTGTTGCAGGACGTAAAATAGGATCATTTCTTAAAAGCACGGGTTTAGAGTGTCTCAGGACGAAAATGGAATCAGTCGGGTTACCCGATCCAAAGACGCGGCCCGAGTCCATTACGATCGTCTGAGCCGCGGCTATGATGTTTTGGCCGGATTCTGGGAGAGACAATTTCGAGAGTTCGGTTTCCGTCAGCTCGGCGCTATGGAAAGCGACGTCGTCCTCGAGATTGGGTTCGGAACGGGTCGCGGGCTCGTATTCTTGGGGAGTTCAGGGGGATCCGGTCATATCTTCGGCGTGGACATCTCAAAAGGGATGTGCCGGCAGGCAAGAAAGAGAATACAGAAGGCCGGGCTTTCGAAAAGGATCAGACTCACACTCGGAGACGGAGCGCGGCTTCCTTTTAAAAACGACCGCTTCGATGCGGTTTTTCTTAGTTTCACCCTGGAACTCTTCGACACTCCTGAAATCCCCGATGTCTTAAGCGAATGTGCCAGAGTCCTCCGCGAGGGAAAGCGACTTTGCGTTGTCGCTTTGTCAAAAAAAAAGATGTCGGACAGTGTCGTCCGAGCTTATGAATGGGCGCACCGGATATTCCCTCGCTCTTTGGATTGCCGCCCTATTTTTACGCAGGAAACCGTACAGAAAGCCGGATTTCATATTCTTGATGTCACGCTCATAAAGAATCTGGGCTTACCGGTTGAGATTGTCATCGCCCAAAAAGGCTCGCAAGGTTAAAATTTTTTCAGGAAATATGATATGCTCCAGCGCTTGGCTTTTTTTTATTCAAAGGAAGCGGCCAGGGGATGATCCTGGCCGGGTTCTTCGGGCTGGATTGGAGTGTGGAAAGGGGGGAATTTATTTGGCGATAAAGCGGCTTGTGCCGTTTCCCCAAGACGCGCGGCTGAACGTTTTATTCCAGTAAGTCCACGCCCTTTTCTTGACAACATCCCCCGAAAAAAATAACATTCCTACTAAAATAAAATATATGATGGATTATCATCATTTCTTTCAAATCCAGACAATGAGGGAGGAGTCATGAAGTTATCCAAACGTTCTTGCGTCTTTTTTATTGTGGTCGTCGTCCTGGCGATCGTCGCCATCTCGGCCGCGCAGACGAAGGCGCCGGCAGCCAAGGCAGCACAGACGAAGGTCGAGAACACCGATCCAGGGCTGCGGATGAAATGGTACGACCAGCACCTGGCCATGAAGGCCCAGACGCCTTATAAAGACATGAAGTGGCGGTTCATCGGGCCTGATATCATCGGCGGCCGCTGCACGGACGTTGCCGTTCCCAAGGGCAGCCGGACTGTCATTTACATTGCCTCGGCCGTCGGCGGACTGTGGAAGACGGAAAACACCGGGGTCACCTGGGAGTGCCTGACCGACGAGCTGCCGACGCTTTCGTCGGGGGATATTGATATTGCCCAGTCAGATCCGAATATCATCTATTACGGAACTGGCGAAGCCAACATCTTCCGCGCTTCTCTCGCCGGGACGGGGATCTATAAATCCACGGATGCCGGGAAAGCTTGGCAGCCCGTGGGCCTGACCGGCACTTGTACGATCGGCCGGATCCGCATCCATCCGGCCAATCCCGATATCGTCTATGTTGCGGCCTCGGGCCACGAATGGACGTACAACCCTGACCGCGGCGTCTATAAGACGACCGACGGCGGTAAGACCTGGCAGAAGGTCCTCTACATCAACGAGAAAATCGGCGCCATCGACCTGGTCATGGACCCCAAAAATCCTGAGGTCCTGATCGCTTCGATGTGGAACCGCATCCGGCTGCGCTGGAGCGACCCGGTCCCCGGCGGCGAAGGGCTGTTCAAGACCGTAGACGGCGGCAGGACCTGGAAGCCCCTGACTAACGGCCTCCCTCCCGATAAGAGCAAGATCAGCCGCATCGGCCTTGACCTTTGCCTGTCCAAGCCTAACATTGTTTACGCCTATGTGGACAATCACATGGCGCTGCGAATGCCGAAGGAAGGGGAATTGGATTCCTACCTCCGGCTGAGAACTTATCCGGATATCGTCGGCGCTGAGGTCTATCGCTCGGACGACCAGGGTGAGACCTGGAAGAAGGTCAGCCCTGCGGACCGAATGATGGAACGCTTCGGCGGCACGTATGGGTGGGTGTTCGGCCAGATCCGCGTCGATCCCAGCGATGAAAACACCGTCTACCTCATGGGCCTCGGGCTGTATAAATCAACGGACGGCGCTAAGTCCTTTAAAGGTTTGAACTATGAAGGATTGCACGGCGACCATCACGGCCTGTGGATCGACCCGAGCGATTCCAACTACATCATCAACGTCAACGACGGCGGGGCCAACGTCTCCTACGACGGCGGCAAGACGTGGCGGGATTTTCATAAAGGAATTCCCTCCATTCAGTTCTACAACGTCGCCTTAGATATGCAAAAGCCGTTCACGGTCTACGGCTCGATCCAGGACCAGGGCACGATGCGGGGGCTCGGCGTAGGCCCGTTGCAGCCGGCGACCGGCCGCCGCTTCCGCGGGCCGGTCGTGCGCTGGGAGACGGCCCCCGGCGGCGAAGGAACGCACATCGCCATCGACCCGACCAACCCCAATCTGATTTATTCCTCCCAGTACTACGGCATGGTCCGACGCTCGAAAAAAAAGAACGGCCAGTGGGAGAACAAGGACATCTATCCGAAGCCGGCCCAGGGCGAGCCCATTTATCGCGGACAGTGGCTCGCGCCCACCGTCCTCTCACCGCACAATCCCTCCGTGATCTACCACGGCTTCCAATATGTGTTCCGTTCGATGGACAAGGGTGAGACCTGGGAGAAGATCAGCCCCGACCTGACCTACAATGACCCGCAGACGCAGGGAAAACTGCCCTATGCCATCAACTATGCCGCGCTGACGGCCATCGCCGAATCGCCTTTTAAGTTCGGAGTAATCTACGCCGGCACCGACGACGGCCGCGTCCACGTGACGAAAAACGGCGGTGAAACCTGGACTGAAATCACCGCCAGGCTGCCCTACAACAAGCACGTCTGGACGATCGTCGCTTCGAAATATGATCCGGCGACGGTTTATATTACGCTGATCGGCCGACACGATGACGACTTCGCGGCTTATGTTTTTAGGTCCATGGACTACGGCAAAACTTGGACGAGCATTGCGGCCAACCTTCCGGGCGGCCCGACGAACGTCATCCGCGAAGACCCCAAGAAAAAGGACGTTCTCTACTGCGGCACAGACCTGGGCGTGTATGTGACGACGGACGGGGCCAAGACCTGGAATTATCTAGGCAGCGGCCTGCCGAACGCGGCGGTTTGGGACCTTCAGATCCATCCACGGGACAACATGATCGTCATTGCCACGAACGGCCGCGGGATGTGGGTCATCGACGACGCCTCGCCGCTCCAGAAGTAAGCGCACTCGGGGTCAAACTGACTCATTTTGCATGTCGATGAATATGAATCAAAAAGAGTCCATCATCACTCTGCGGGACCTGAAGAAAAGCTATGACGGTACGAGCTACGTTCTCAAAGGAATCAACCTCGATATCGTGCCCGGGCAAGTCATCGGGTATATCGGGCCCAACGGCGCGGGAAAAACCACGACCGTCAAGATCATGATCGGCATGCTCTCTCAGTATGAGGGCGAGGTCAAGGTCTTCGGACTGAACATTTCTGAGAACGCCCAAGACGTTAAAAAGCGAATCGGCTATGTGCCGGAGACAGCCGCCCTTTATGACACTCTCACGCCCAACGAATACTTGCGCTTTCTGGGGCAAATCCACGAAATCCCCGGGCAGGAACTCCAAAAACGCGCCGGCGACATGCTCCATCTCTTCGGACTCAAGGACTATGCCGACGCCCGGATGACCTCCTTCTCTAAGGGAATGAAGCAGAAGGTCCTGATCATCGCCAGCATGATTCATGACCCGGACATCCTGTTTCTGGATGAGCCTTTGTCCGGGCTTGATGCCAATATGATGCTCGTCGTCAAGGAGATCCTCGCCAGGCTGGCCGCCAAGGGAAAAACGATTTTTTACTGCTCCCACGTCATGGATGTCGTTGAGCGGGTGTGCCACCGGATCGTCATCATCGACAAGGGAATTATCATCGCCGATGGGACATTCGATGAGCTTCAAGCCATGAACAAGGGCGAATCGCTGGAAAAAATCTTCACCCAGCTCACCGGAAGCAGCGGTCTTGAGCGCGTCGCCCAAGAGTTTATTTCGGCCTTTGAACCTGAAAGCAATTCATGACCGACTTCATCCTCAAGCTTCTGGACGGATTCCGCGGGCTTTTCAAACTCATGAAGGTTGATTATTCCAAATTCCGGGCGCTTCTCTGGATCAAGCTGACGATCGACAACCGGCAGGAAAAATCCGTCGTCCAGCGCAAGTCCGACAAGGAAGTCTCCAATTCCATGATCTGGGTCGTTCTGCTCTATGCCTTCTTGGGCCTGTTCGCCGCCCTGCTCCTGGTTCAAATCCGATCTCTCTTCGTGGGGCTCGTTTTCATCCAGGCCATGATCATGGTCATGACGGCTGTCGCCCTGATCTCCGATTTCACCTCCGTGCTGCTCGACACCACGGATAATGCCATCCTCCAGTTCCGGCCCATCGACGGCCGGACCGTCGCCGTGACCCGAATTGTCCACATCGTCCTTTACATGATGATGATCTCCTTGTCTCTTTCGCTGGGAACGCTCGTCATCGGAACGATCAGATACGGTCCTCGATTCACTTTGCCTTTCCTTGTCTCTCTCGTTTTGTCCGTTCTTTTCATCGTCTTCGTCTCCAATATTTTTTATCTGTTCTTAATGAAAGTCTCCGGAGAGAACAGATTTCGGGACGTCATCCTCTATTTTCAGATCTTGATGGCGGCCGTCGCCATGGGCGGCTACCAGCTCCTGCCGCGGTTGATCGGGAATTCCTTTCTGAAAAACGTCTCGTTCGAGATTCGGTGGTGGACGTATTTCCTTCCCCCGGCCTGGGTTGCGGCGCCGGTCGACGCTGCCGTCACGGGAGTTATGTCGAGAGAGTACCTGGTTCTGACACTGATGGGGATTTGCCTCCCCATCCTCTGTGTTGTCGTCGTCATCAAATACCTCGCCCCCGGATTCAACAAGGCGCTCCTAAAACTGGAGAAAACGGGCCTGGCCCGGGAGAAAAAGACAATCGTCTCCAGACTCCTTGTCTTTTTTTCCCGGATCGCGGCCTCGAAGCCCGTGGAGCGGGCCGCATTCCAGCTCGCCTGGAAAATCTCCAGCCGGGACAGGAAATTTAAACTGAAGACCTATCCGACCTTCGGATATATGCTCGCCATCGCCGCTTTTTGGACCTTACGAGGGAAGGGAGGATTCCTGGCGTCCCTTAAGAACCTGCCCAACACGAGAAGCTATCTCGTTTTTCTCTACTTCGGATGCATGTTGATTCCGATGACGCTCTTCCAGATGCGGCTGAGCGACCAGTCCCAGGCGGCCTGGATCTACCATTCCCTGCCCATCGCCAGGCCGGGCGAGCTCTTCCGCGGGGCCGTCAAAGCTATGATCGTCAAATTCGGAGGAGCCGTTTTAGTTTTGCTGTCGGCCCTGACCTTGTTCATCTGGGGCTGGCCGGTCATCGATGATATCTTCCTGGCTTTATTAAATATGATCGTCATCAGCTACGCTCTTTCTCTCTCTATAAAAAACGAGCTGCCTTTTGCCAAGCCCTACGGCATTGCCCGGGAAGCCCGAAAAGGGATCGCGGGATTTCTGTTTCTTATTCTCCCCGCCCTGCTCGGCCTCGTCCATTTCGGATTGACCTTTATTCCCTACGGGGTTCTTCTTGCGCTGCCGGTCATCGCTTTCTTTATTTGGCCGTTGTCAAAGATGATCGGCACGACCCGCTGGGATATGATTCCTCCGGTCTAATGAGCCAAGCAAGCGGGCCAAACCTCGACATCCGACATGAACCTCCACGAGGCAAGGGCGCAGTTTTTTTGACATTTCTGCGGATTTCGTTAAGATAAGATTCAGCGAGGCTCGGGGAAGAACTTCAAAAGCGGAAAAGAAATTTTAATATGGGCAAGACGGAACTGAAGGTCAAAATCCGCGAGTACCGGCCCTCCGACCTGGAGCCAATGTTGGAGCTCGTCCGGGAGCTTGAGGCGGAGCTGGCCGAAAGATTCAAGGATGTTCAAATAAAGTCGGGAATCGAGGATTATCAGGACCGCTATCTCAGGCCCGGGACGAAGTATAAGACTTTCGTGGCGGTCATGGGCAGAAAAATCGTCAGCTTTCTCATCGGATATCCCTCGCTCGGAGCTCCCGAAGTCGACAACATGTATGATATTCTTCCTGTTTCTCCGGGATGGACCCCGCCGGAGTTTTACCTCCAGATCACGTTCGTCTCCAAGCCCTATCGAAACAGGGGAATTTCCAAAGCCCTCCACAAAAAAGTCATTGAATACGCGCGCCACAGAGGGCATAAGGAAGTTTATGCCTGCATCGCCAAATGGAATCTTCCGGAGCTCAATGTCATCGACTCGTTTGAATTCGTTAAAAAAGACTTGGGATACCGCTACAGGCTGTCGTTGAAACTCTAATGGTCCGCTTTTTTTATCTCAAAATATCAAGCAGCTCGACCTCATAGACCAGGATCGTGTTGGGCGAGATGACGAATCGCTTCTCGCCCTCCCGCTGCCTGGCGTAGAATCCGCCTGTCCCGTAGGCTTGGTCGGAGGGGACGATGACGAGGCGCTTTTCGCCTTTTTTCATCTGAGCGACG
>Ga0315291_10007922_pt1 | contig 13080 bp, 10 predicted proteins | sample YL17G12_20_MG_FD_203070 | JGI IMG/M metagenome (GOLD analysis project Ga0315291, IMG submission 203070) | Sediment microbial communities from Yellowstone Lake, YNP, Wyoming, USA - YL17G12_20 | ecosystem: Environmental > Aquatic > Freshwater > Lake > Sediment | place: USA: Wyoming | collected... | reverse complement strand
CCACTTCCGCGAGCAGAAGGATTACCCGCCTACTATCAGGGACATATTAAAGGGGTGCTACATAAGCTCTACGTCGGTGGTGGACTACAATCTGAGGGTACTGGAGAGGGAGGGCTATATCCGCCGTGACCGGGAGGTATCTCGGGGCATCGAGCTGATGGACAGGGTGCGGAGGCGCATGGTGCGCGTGCCCATCCTCGGCTATATAGCTGCTGGAGAGCCTATCCCTGTCCCCACGTCCGATACCTGGAGGGCAGAGGCGCTGGATACTGTGGAGGTAAGCAGTGAGCTTATCAAAGGGCGGTGCGATATATACGCCTTGAGAGTGAAGGGAAACTCGATGATTGATGCCCTGATAAGCGATGGCGACATTGTCCTGATGGAGCAGGCGTCGACCGCTGATAACGGCGAGATGGTTGCTGCATGGCTCAAGTCTCAGGAGGAGACCACCCTGAAGAAGCTCTACCGTGAGCGCGGACGGATTCGTCTCCAGCCTGCCAACGCCCGGATGAAGCCCATCTACGCTGACCCCAGGGATGTAATGGTTCAGGGGAAGGTCGTCGGGGTCATCAGACAAATGGCAACAGCCTAGGCAGATCCCACCTCGCTCAATTCGTACATACATCTAAATTTGTATTGACTAGATGAGGCTAACTTCATAGACTAAGGGCACAGTGCTAAGGGAGGAGGATTGTTGTTATGGAATGGGGAATGGCGAACCGCCTGGCTCAGCTTATTCAACAGGACGGGCATTGTCTGTTTCTGCCTATTGACCACGGATATTTTCAGGGACCTACCAGAAAGTTAGAGGACCCTCGTAAAACCCTCGAGCCTATTGTCTCTTATGCCGACGCGGTATTTATCACCAGAGGCGTGCTGCGTGCGTGTGTTGACCCTGACAAAGCCAAGCCGATAATCCTCAGGGTGTCCGGCGGAGCCAGCATGGTGGGCAAGGACCTGGCTAACGAGGGAATCACCACTTCTATGGAGGAGGCAATCCGTCTTAATGTGGCAGCGGTGGGCATCTCTGTTTTTGTGGGCACTGAGTATGAGAAGGAATCGTTACTGAACTTGTCGAATCTTGTTAACGAAGGCGAGAGGTACGGTATTCCTGTGATGGCAGTCACCGCAGTAGGCAAAGAACTGGAGAAGCGAGACGCTCGCTATCTTGCTTTGGCTAGTCGTATCGCTGCTGAATTGGGCGCACGAGTGGTGAAAACCTACTGGTGTGAGAATTTTGACAAAGTGACGCAGGGCTGCCCGGTGCCCGTGGTAATGGCAGGTGGGCCTAAGGTAGACACTCAGCGCCAGGTGTTCGATTTTGTCTACGATGGTATGCAGAAGGGCGCGGTGGGGGTGAACCTGGGAAGAAACATCTGGCAGGACGAGCACCCTGTGGCTATGATAAAAGCCCTGCGCGCTATTATCCACAAAAAAGCAACCCCGCAGGAAGCCCAGGAGATATACGACAGCGAGAAGAGCAAAAAGAAGAAATAGCAGTTTGACACCAGCCATTTCCCCAGTCATAAATCTTAAGGAGACTTAATGCCCCCACGATTCCTGACTTTCCCCCAAGGCTTTCTATGGGGTGCAGCCACATCCGCTTACCAAATAGAGGGTGCCTGGAACGAGGATGGCAAAGGGGAGTCTATTTGGGACCGCTTTACCCACACTCCTGGCAATATTCAAGACGGCAGCAACGGCGATGTGGCTTGCGACCATTACCACCGCTGGCGCGAAGATATCGCGCTGATGAAGGAACTGGGGCTTAAGGCATGTCGCTTCTCAGTGTCTTGGCCCCGCATCCTACCCTCTGGTCGTGGAAATGTGAACGAGGCTGGACTGGGTTTTTACAGCCGCCTTGTCGAGGGGTTGCTGGAAGCAGGAATCGAGCCTTTTGTAACTTTATACCATTGGGACTTACCTCAGAGATTGCAAGACGAGGGCGGTTGGGCAGCACGTTCCACAGCCGAAGCCTTCGTTGAGTATGCTGATGTCGTCAGCCGTAAACTGGGAGACCGTGTCAAGCACTGGATTACTCACAACGAGCCGTGGGCGACGGCAGTTATGGGCTATCAAATGGGCGGGCATGCGCCTGGGCTGAAAGACTACCCCCTGGCGCTCAAAGTCAGCCACCATCTGCTGCTCTCCCACGGTTGGGCTGTGCCGGTGCTGCGTCGCAACAGCCCTGGCGCTGAGGTTGGCATTACCCTCGTCCTATTCCCGCTTGTGCCTGGACTCTCGAACACCGCCGTTCTCCCGGTTTTCCGCAAGTTTGACGGCTTCTTCAATCGCTGGTTTCTCGATCCACTCTATGGTCGCCACTACCCCGCCGATATAGTGGCTGAGCACATTGACGCTGGTCATCTGCCAGCGGAGGGCTTGACTTTTGTCAAGCCAGGTGACCTGGAAGCCATCGCCGCCCGGACTGATTTCCTGGGCGTTAACTATTACTCCCCAGTGATACTGCGCAGAGAAGTCCCACCCGAAAGCGAGAGCGAGCCCCTGATGCTCCTCTACCATGGGCCCAAATACGAGTACACCGATATCGGCATGATGGTCTATCCTGATGGTCTTCGCCACCTGCTGAACCGATTGCATTTTGAATACCAACCCGGCAAGATATACATCACCGAAAATGGCGCGAGCTATTCCGATGGTCCTGACGAGGGTGGACGTGTGCGGGACCAGAGGCGGCTGAGCTATCTCCGTGACCATCTTGTGGCTGCCCATCGAGCCATTGAATGTGGTGTGCCCCTGGCCGGCTATTTTGTTTGGTCACTCATGGACAACTTCGAATGGAGCTTTGGCTACGCACAGCGCTTTGGCGTTGTCTGGGTAGATTACGAAACCCAGAGACGTATATTCAAAGACAGCGCGCTCTGGTACAAGCAGGTTATTGCCGCAAACGGGCTGTAATTTCGCATCCTCATAGTGGGCGACTCTACGGTTCTGCTTTCTCCCCATCGGCATTTTATGGCAAGGTGATGAGTCTGTGATATAATATAAGTCTAGCTATGCCTTGACTTTGGGTGGCTGCCCTCTTTTGGGGGTTGTGCTTGAGAGAGGAGAGAGGATGACCCTGTGGGCTGCTGAGAAGAAGATGGTGCTTGAGACGGCGCAGAAGGTCGCTGATAGGGGTTTTGTGGTGGGTACCGCTGGCAATATCAGTATGCGTGTCAGTGATTCCAGCGGAAAAGAGTTTATGCTCATCACTCCCACCAGTCGCTATTATGACACCATGAGCGGTGATGATATAGTAGTCGTCGACTTAGAGGGGGGGCGTGTTGAAGGGGGGCTTGCTCCTTCTGTTGAGACGATGATGCATGCAGGAATTTACAAGGAGCGCAAGAAGGTGAACGCTGTTATTCACAGCCACCCTGTCTTCAGCAGCGCCATTGCGGTTGCGGGGATGGATATACCGCCTATTGTGGATGACCAGATTAACTACCTGGGCGGTGTCATAAGAGTCGCAGAATACGCTATATCTGGCAGCCAGGATTTGGTGACGAATGTGCTTGCCGCTCTGGGTCCCAGGAACGCCGTATTATTAGCAAATCATGGTGCGGTCACTGTGGGGAAAGATTTGCGGGAAGCCTTCACCAACATCGAGATGCTTGAGAAGACAGCGAAGATATATATCTCCGTGATCAGCATCGGCAAGTTCACTCCTATCCCTGCTGAAGCCCTCGAAGTGCAGATGGCTTTCTTCAATTACGTCCACGGCGACAGCTAATTGTGATATTGCTGGAACTTTTCCGAGGTATGAAACAAGGGTTATATATTTTCAGGGAAGTCGTAATGGATAATAAAGGCAAACTTTATATGGGGATAGACGTAGGTTCAGTTAGTCTGAACATCGCTTGAACGCCCCTACTTTTTCTTATCCACCTTCTTGCGTTTGAGTACGGCGTCCTTGTAGACGCGGACAATGCTGTGACCATGTTGAACTATTTTCTCGCGCCTCTTCTGCAGCTTCTTTTCGCGCCGTTCCTGTTTGGTCTCTCCTGTGTCCAAGCTACCGTCCTTTGTAAGTCGGTTCTCCTACCAGTTCCTTCCTCAACTCTAAAATCTGGTCTCTGATGAGAGCCGCTTTCTCGAACTCCAAATTCTTGGCTGCAGCTTTCATCTGGTACTCCAGGTTCTTTATCAGGCGCGCTATCTCATCCTTAGGGATGCCGGTTGCAACCGTGTATTGTGCGCGGGTCTCTGCCACCGCCTTGAGCTGGTCGGTGATGCCCTTTATTGCCTTCTTGATGCCCTGCGGTGTGATTCCGTGCTCCTGATTATACGACATCTGAATCTTGCGCCTGCGGTTCGTCTCCTCTATAGCGCGGCGCATAGAGGCGGTCATAATGTCGGCGTACATGATAGCGTGACCGTCTATGTGGCGTGCAGCGCGCCCCATGGTCTGGATGAGAGCCCCCTCTGACCTCAGAAATCCTTCCTTGTCTGCATCGATGATGGCAACCAGGCTCACCTCGGGCAAATCCAACCCTTCGCGCAGCAGATTGATGCCCACCACCACGTCGTATACGCCCAGACGGAGGTCGCGCAGAATCTCAACGCGCTCCAGTGTCTCGACCTCCGAGTGGAGGTAGTGGGTCTTTATCCCCATCTCTATGAGATAATCGGCAAGCTGCTCAGCCATCCTCTTGGTCAGCGTGGTGACCAGGCAGCGCTCCCCTCGCGAGGTGCGGGTCTTTATCTGGTCGAGCAGGTCGTCTACCTGCCCTTTGGTGGGTTTGACCTCGACTGTGGGGTCGAGGAGCCCTGTGGGTCGAATCACCTGCTCTGCCACCTGTGAGCCGTGCTCGTATTCGTAAGGACCCGGCGTCGCCGAGACGTAGATAACATTATTTATGCGACTTTCGAACTCATCGAAGTTGAGGGGACGGTTATCCAGCGCCGAGGGCAGACGGAATCCAAAGTCGACCAGCGTTTGCTTGCGTGATATGTCGCCGTGATACATGCCTCGAATCTGGGGCAGGCTCATGTGTGATTCGTCTATGAAGAGCAGGAAGTCCTCGGGGAAGTAGCCCAGCAGCGTCCAGGGCGGGCTTCCCGCAGGGCGTCGGGAGAGGTGACGTGAGTAGTTCTCCACACCGCTGCAATAGCCTGTTTCTTTTAGCATTTCCAAATCGTAGTTGGTGCGAGCCTCGAGCCTCTGCGCTTCGAGCAGCTTGCCCAGGCTATCAAGTTCGGCGACCCTCTGCTTAAGCTCAGCCTCGATATCGACTACGGCAGCCATCAGCTTCTCGTATGAGGTAACGAAATGCTTGCCGGGGTAGATGTCTAGCTGTTCTCGCTCGGAGAGTAACTCGCCGGTGAGCGGGTCTATCTCCTGGATGCGCTCTATCTCATCGCCCCAGAATGATATGCGCACCGCTATGTCCTCGTAAGAGGGCTGTATCTCCAGGGTATCGCCGCGGATGCGGAAGCGCCCGCGGGCGAAGTCTATGTCGTTGCGTTGATATTGCATATCCACTAACTGCCGTGCCAGGCGGTCGCGGTTTCGTTTCTCGCCCTTTTTGAGGCTAACCACGAAGCTGTAGTATTCCTCTGGCTCGCCCAGACCGTAAATGCAGGAGACAGAGGCTACGATGATGACATCGCGGCGCATAAAGAGGGCGCGAGTGGCAGCGTGGCGCAGCTTATCTATCTCTTCGTTTATATCTACGTCTTTCTCGATATAAAGGTCTGTTCGGGGAACGTATGCCTCGGGCTGGTAGTAATCGTAGTAGCTTACGAAGTACTCCACGGCGTTTTCGGGGAAGAAGTCCCTGAACTCAGAGACGAGCTGCGCAGCCAGCGTCTTGTTGTGGGCTATGACCAGAGTAGGGCGCTGCACGCGCTCGATTACGTTAGCCATTGTGAAGGTCTTGCCGCTGCCGGTCACGCCGAGGAGGGTCTGCTTTTTATAGCCCCGCTTAAGCCCCTCGACGAGCTTCTCCGTCGCCTGTGGCTGGTCGCCGGTGAGTCCGAAATCGGAAACAATCTTGAAGTCTGGCATGGATTTTCTCTGGTTCTTGGGATTCCTCAATTAGGAATTGTAAGACACAATGTCAACAGATGCAATTCTGCAGTAATGGGACAAATGGGAGCCGGAGTAGAAGTAAGCTCTTACTCGCTCCTCAGAGCCTCTACAGGGTCCATGCTGGAGGCGCGCAGGGCGGGGTAGAGACCTGAGAGCAGGCTGATAGCCAGACAGATGCTGATGGCTATTCCAGCCCATTGTAACGGGAGGGAGCCGGGGACGTCGAAAAGCAGGGGCACCACCGTGAAGGCGGCAGCGGCGGCAATTGCCATACCCAGAATTACACCGAGCAAGCCGATGACACAGGCTTCGAACAGGAACGCCATGGCAACGTGGCGGTTCTTGGCACCCACAGCCTTCATAACGCCGATCTCGCGAGTCCTCTCCGAAACTGTCACCAGCATCACATTCGCTATGCCGATGCCACCGACGAGCAGCGAGATGCCAGCGATAGCGACGAGGACTAGCTGAATCATTGTGCTAATACTGTCGGAAATGGCGAGGACATCCTCTTGGGTGGTAATCTTGTACTCCTTGTTATGGGCTTGGAATGGCGCTGGCAAGAAACCTAATATCGCCTCGCTCTCCCCTTCGGTTCCTAGCGGTTGTTCCGCACGTACCTTCAGAAGGCGGTTCAGCATCTGCTGAGCCTCCCATCGTCGGGTTGGTGTTTCGATGCAGTATGTTGCACAGGCGGATGAAGGCAGTAGGGTTGGTGATATGGCGGGGTTTGTCCTTGGGGGGCAGTTCATCAAGGGCGTTTAGAAGCTGGGTGAGCGCCTCAGGCAAAGGGTCAGTTATCTTCGGCATAGCCTCGAGGAGGAGCTGCACGAACTCGCGTATCCGCTCGGAGTTTTGGGTTTGCTCGGTCCGCACGGTCATTATATTTCAATGCGAAATATTTCCACAATGAAAATATATCACATTCGGGGTCAGCCTGTCAATACTGGATTGCTTGAGGTCGTTTAGTAACTAGGGTGTGCAGAGGGAGAAGTCACTTTGCCAGGGGCTTGCCCCTGATGACACTCAGGGGTGTGGGGTGTCCCCTAATTTTAAAGGTCACCCAAGACTGGGGGACTAGAGGGGGTTCAAAAGTGTTAATAAACTCTCTCGATTGTGCGGTTCTCGGGCAAAGTTCGTGAATGGGGAGGGCTGCTAGAAGATTTGGTCGATGAGGCGCTTTATTCCGTCGAAAAGCCCATAGCCGGCGAAGGCGAAAGCCAGCGACTTCACGGTCTTGCCTCCCCAGCAGAAGAGGAAGAACTTCCATATAGGGTAGCGGAGCCCGCCGGCGGCGATGGTCGCTGCCTTTATGAAGAAGTTGGGTATCGCTGAGACAACGAATATGGTGGGACCGCCGTACTTCTTCATCCAGTTCTCTATTTGCTGGTATCTCTTGAACCTTTTCAGGGCTATCTGTCCCCCATAGCCTGCGGTGTATCCTGAAAGCTCTCCTATGGGCTCGCCGAAGCCAGCAGCCAGACCCAGTAAAAACGGGTTAAGCCCCAGTCCCGCGGCGATGAAAGCAGCCCAGGAGCCGGGGAGGGGCCAGACCGGGGAGGCGCTGCCAATAATGCCCATCAGGAAGACACCGAGGTAGCCTGTGGTAGTTAAATATTCTTTGGGGTCATCCGGTCTCTGGACGAGTATGCTCACCAGGAGCATTGCCAGGACACCGACGATAAGCAGGAGAATGTACTTGAGCTGTCCCTTTTTCTTTATGGCGGGCTGCGATTCTGTAGCCTGTTCTCCAGCGGTGAGGGCTGGGTCTTTTCCTTGCTCGATTGGTTTGTCTATCTCTTGCGAACTCATTGCAGGTTTAGCGTAAGACTTAGAGTGATAGAAGTCAAGCTTCGTGAGTACAAGGGGCACAGCATGCTGTGCCCACCGATTAGCGCCCCGAGATACTTCGTTTCGCTCAGAACGACATAATTGGGTCCAAGTTGCTTTAAGGAACGTGCGAAGCTATAATGTTCCAGTTGGAGATAGCGTTCAGCGATGGTTAATCTCGACAGAATACTCTACAAAGTGACCAAGCCCGCCAGATACACGGGGGGGGAGTGGAACAGCGTTGTGAAGGACTGGGGGTCGGCTGAGATAAAGGTCGCCCTCGCTTACCCGGACCTCTACGATGTAGGTATGTCCAATCTGGGGCTGCTCATAATCTACGATGTTCTCAACCAGCAGCCCGATGTCCTTGCGGAGCGTGTCTTTGCCCCCTGGGTGGATATGGAGGCTGAGATGCGCCGTGAGGGTGTTCCTCTTTTCAGTTTGGAATCGAGGCGTCCGGTCAGGGATTTCGATATCGTAGGCTTTTCCCTGGGCTACGAGCTTGCCTATACCAATGTTCTTAACATGCTCGACCTGGCGGGGATACCTGTTCTGGCTTCCGAGAGGGGCGATTCGTTTCCGCTGGTTATTGCAGGTGGTAGTTGCTCTCTCAATCCTGAGCCGATGGCGGAATTTATCGACATTTTCGTTGTAGGTGAGGGGGAGGAGGTCGTTCTTGAGCTTCTCGACGTGTTCCGCAAGTGGAAGAGAAGTGGTGTAAGAAGCAAGCGGGAGCTGTTGCGGGAAGCTGCCAAAATCCCTGGAATTTATGCCCCCAGCTTTTACAAGGTGGACTTTAATCCTGATGGCACAGTAGTTTCGATTGCGCCCACGGTAGTGGAAGCCAAGCCCTCTATCGAGCGGCGGGTTGTATCCAAGCTGCTACCAGCTTTGACGCGACCCGTTGTCCCTTATCTCCAGGTGATTCATGACCGTGGGGCAGTGGAGATTCAGCGTGGCTGCTCGCAGGGCTGCCGTTTCTGCCAGGCGGGGATAATATATCGTCCCGTTAGAGAGCGCACTCAAGATGAGGTGGTCAGGGCTGTTGAAGAGCTTGTGAAAAAGTGCGGCTACGATGAGACTTCCCTGCTTTCTCTGAGCACAAGCGACTACCCTGGAATTGAGAATGTGGTGGACAGGCTAATGCAGAAATACAAAGGGGGCGCTCTCACTATTTCGCTGCCCAGCCTGCGGCTCGATACTTTCTCGTTGGCTCTGGCGCAGTCCTTTCAGGATAGAAAGAAGAGCGGATTGACCTTTGCTCCGGAAGCGGGTACGGAACGTCTTCGACATGTGATAAACAAGGGTGTCTGCGAGGACGATATACTGCAGACAATAGAGACTGCGTGGGAGCAGAGCTGGAGGAACATAAAGCTCTACTTCATGATAGGGCTGCCAACCGAGACCTCTGACGATATCCTGGGCATCGTTACCCTGGTGCGGAAGATAAGGGGCATTGGAAAGGGGGGAATCAATATCAGGGTAAACGCCTCCACATTTGTTCCCAAGCCTCATACCCCGTTCCAGTGGGTGGCGCAGGCAGGTGGTGAGGACTTAGCCGCAAGTCAGCGGGTGCTTAAATCGGGGCTGAAGAAACTCGGGGTTCATCTGTCATGGCAAGACCCTCTGGTGAGTTTGCTCGAAGGGGTTCTGTCGCGTGGCGACCGTCGTTTGGGCAGGGTGATACACAGTGCCTGGCAGCAGGGATGCAAATTCGATGCCTGGAGCGAGCATTACAGTTATGAGAAGTGGCAAAACGCCTTCAACGAGTGTGGACTAGACCCCTCTTTCTACGCCTCCAGGGAGCGTTCTTTGGACGAGCTGTTACCCTGGGCTCATATAGATACAGGAGTTGCTCCTGCTTTTCTCAAGAGGGAATACGAGTGTGCCAAACTTGAGAAGGAAACACCGAATTGCCGTTTCGAGCAATGTGTTGCCTGTGGGCTTCATCTAAAGATGGCTAGCTGCCAGAAGAAAGTATCAGGAATTGACTGCAGTCCCTAAGAGAGAGGAAGGCGGTTCAGGGAAGACTTAAGGCCGAGGCTTGTATCCCTTCGTTCCGAAAACCTTCTGACGTCCGGTAGAGTGCAGTTCTTTATTGCTGGTCGTACTTTAATTTATCAGTCACATCGAAAAGCTTGTATTGGTATCGATTTGAATGAAAAGCGTAAACCCTGTCGGGCAACAACTCAAAATTGGTGTCAAAATATAGATTGAAAACTAGCCTGAAGGAATTGACTGGTGTTATCGAGGGGTATAAAACACTATTATCTACGTTGGGTAAGTAATATGCGCTCAAAATCCCCATTTTCTCTCTGAGTTCCGCTTCGGTCGCTTCTTCCCACTTGAAATTGGTCTCATCAAGCGCGTACCTTTCGGGGTGTGGGCCTTCATCCGATTGCAGAATGATAATCGGAGGCACTTCCGAATTCGACAGTAATTCATCCACTAGTGCTTTCACTTTGCTGTTAGTAAAGATTAACTGGTCTACATAATTAACTATTCTACTTCTTTTCTTCTCATCCTCAAGTGTTAGATAGTTACCTTCCCTGTCAAATATGTAGGGGTCATGTGGAACAAGCAAATGAGCGAAGACGAAGGTGGGTTCTTTCATGTTTGGGATCTCAGACAGTTTATCGAATTGATAAAGTATCCTCTCCCAGTGCGCTTTGCGGTATTCCTTTATAAAAGGCGCCCTCAGCCAGTTAGGAAGTCGTTCATTTTCCAGCGCAATAGCGTAGAACATGGTTGTTTTGAATAGTGTCATTGAGAATTGTGGAACCTCCCAATAGTTAAAATTCACATCGGCGTACTCATTTTTTCTCGTGGGCTCCCACCAAGAGCCAAGATGAATATATTTATACCCTTTCGATTTTAGGAAACGCCACACTTCGTAATCTTGCAGCATCTCATAAAATGGGTCCAAGTCACTGGAATCTTCTCCTACAATTTCGCTTAGATAATTGACATATTTCATATTTAGAGAGGAGGCTAGAGATAGGTGAGTCTTTAGGTAGTTAGCTTTGCTTTCGGATGCAATATAGAATCCCTTGCTGGATAGATAATCGAGAAACTCACTATTGTCGTAACTGTAAAATTCCTTAAGTGTGCTTTCGCTTGCGTATCTATCTAGGTCAATATAGTAAATATCTGGGAGGGCATCTGTCTCCTCTAAATCTGTTACATAAGTACCTACATTGCCTCCCGGGTTGGTATCCAATGAGGCAGCTTTTGTTTCTTGAATGGCAATATTGACTGTAGGAATTATGACTAATGTGATAGCTATTACATTTAGAATAGTTGTCAGCTTACGTAAATCTCTGCGTGTCCTTATAACGAGATACATACTGAGTACAACGATTAAGACCCAAATAGGCCAAAGGGCTTTGTAAGTAACACCCCAGTTTTCTATTCCAACTGCAACATACCCATACGAGAAGAACAGAACTACGAAGATGGATATAACGACCCCCGCTTTTGGTGCATCTTTAAGGAGCAACCAGGAGAGTAACAGCAGTAGAAGAGTGCAGCCCAGTACTATTGCTATCGGCAAGGCGATTTCAGAGGGTGAAACCTCTGCTACATTGTATGAGTAGAGAGCCAGGACGAAAAAAATCGCGAACAATATGGGGTGAAGAGCAAGTGGTTTTTTCACATTTGGTTCCTTCGCATAAGGTACAAAGTCCTTTCGGAATCCTTTATTCTAACGGAACTCTGTATTGTGAAGTGCCTACCCAACTCGTGCTCGAAAGCTGTTTGCCTGTAATCTGGGAAGATGTCCTCTCTGGTTAACAAAAGTCTTTGGACTTGCGAGTCAGTCTTTGGAACGAATTCAATAATGAGGGAACTACAAATCCTACTAAGAAAGTCAGCAATATTGGCGAGTGGCACATTATTGGAAATCGCCAGATGGTGAACTAGAGCGAGGGCTAGCACTGTGTCCGCAGGCCCACGTTCTAACAGCGACATTCTTTCCTCATTGCCCCACCCGATGCCCGGGCTTGGATTAGTCAGGTCAATCAGTAAGGGGAGGACGCTGCTTTCGCCACTTGCGACACATTCAAGATAATTTCTCTCAACGGCGGCAGGGTCACTATCAAAGGAGACGGTCTGAATCCCTTTGCTACTGGCAATACGGCTGAATATTCCAACGTTTGCGCCAAGGTCCCAAACACTCTTCGGATTGAGCTTGTCCAGGAATTCAGACACAATCAGTTTCTTATGCTTAAGCCCGTCCGGAGAATAGTTAATATCATTGTAGTATTCAGCCCACTCTGTGCCTCCGGGCTGCCATTTCAGTCTTCTTACTGAGGATTCTAGGTTATCAATTAAGCCTAGAAGGGACATGCGGCTCATCCTGTAATGGCTCTTATTTACTGATTTACCAGCAAAATGTTTTTGGCTTCTTGCATGAAGGTGAATGTGAGAGAGCAAGGAGAACCTGAAACGACTATGAAGTGGGAGAAGCGAACTCGCCAAATCCAAAGGGACCCCATCTATATAAACTCGGAATAATTGATTGAGCCGAACATCCCTATAACTCATCAGCACCAGAGGGGCTAGAAAATGCTGGCAGAACTGTCTGTATGCAATCCATGGTTGACCCTCATGGTATTTCTCAAAAGAGAGTGTATCGATAAGTATGGGCTTACCTTTTCTGAATTGGATATTGTAGGCGCTGCAATCCTTGAGAGACATTCCGAAATCGAGCGCCTTTTTCTGGATTGTCAACGTAGCTAGTGCTGAGTCCTTCAGTTGACTGAAACACCATTCGTAAGGATATGATATGAACTGTATCGATTCGGGCTTGATTATCTTGTAAGCAAGACTGGGCCTTGGGCTCTCTATGTTGACTTCCTTGTGGGGAATTAATAATTCGGTACCCACAAGGGTTTCATAAAGGCTGGAACCTATCAAGTAATCATAATTCTCTTTGTAGTTGATATTAACTTGACGATAGACTGAGCCGTCTCGATAGAAGAGGAACCCGCTTGGGTCTCGGAATGAGCCCGGGACAGCCCCGCTAGTCTCTAGCCTCTTCATCGATCTTACCTCGGAAGAACAGGTTCATAAAGGTGGTCTTAATCCTGCTCCAAAATAGCTTAACCGCAAATATTCCTCCGACAAAGGTGCCTATAAGTATCTGAACGATAAGACTGCCAGTGCCTAAGTCGAGATAGGCATCGCATGTCTCAGAGAACCCCCAAAAAAAG
>Ga0315291_10007920_pt1 | contig 13080 bp, 14 predicted proteins | sample YL17G12_20_MG_FD_203070 | JGI IMG/M metagenome (GOLD analysis project Ga0315291, IMG submission 203070) | Sediment microbial communities from Yellowstone Lake, YNP, Wyoming, USA - YL17G12_20 | ecosystem: Environmental > Aquatic > Freshwater > Lake > Sediment | place: USA: Wyoming | collected... | reverse complement strand
AGCGCGTCGGCCTGGAGCAGCCCACGCTGGCCGAGCTGACGTACCTGCTCGGCCGCCTTGGGGTCAAACTCGATCTGCCCAGCCGCGTGCAGGACGCGGCGCGCATGATCGCCGACGCGGTGCGGCAAGGCGCGCGTATCGCAGGGGGCGAGGCATAGACGTGCCATCACCGCGGGAACACTATGACAGCGAAGGAATCCGCTGCCTGCAACTGGGTGGCCCGGTGACGTTCAACTACTGCCGCCGCGTTAATGGCGGCCTGCCGTGCAAGCTGATGATCGGCTGCTGGCATGGACGCCTCGACGTGCCGGCGTTCCTGGCCGAGAACTTCAGCGCCGACGAGCTGCGCCGGGCCTTTGACCCGGCCGCCGGGAGCAAGCTGGAGCGCCTCGTCGGTGTTGTCGAGCGCGCCAAGGCCGGCCTCGAGCGGCGCCAGCCGGAGGAAGGATGACGTCGGCTCGCGCTACCCCGCAAGCGCGGGGAAGCATGCGATAGCATTGGCCGTGGTGATGGACGCCACCTCGGCTGGGGTCGCTCCCCAGCAGCGCGCAACCGCCTCGGCAATGAGCGGCAGGTAAGCCGGCTCGTTGGGCTTGCCCCGATACGGGTCAGGGGCGAGATAGGGACAGTCGGTCTCCAGCAGCACGCGCTCGCGCGGCAGGTCGCGAACTATAGCGCGCACCCGCTCGGCATTGCCGAAGGTAACAGGCCCCGCTACGCCTATGTACAGCCCCAGCTCGATGGCGCGCCGCGCGATGTCTGCATCGCCGGAGAAGCAATGCATGACGCCATGGCCCCACCCGCTCTCCGCCCATATCGCTAGCACCTCCTCGTGGGCGTCGCGCGAGTGCACGATCACCGGCAGCCCCAGCTCCACCGCCAGTTGGAGGTGCGTGCGGAAAGCGGCGGCCTGGGCATCGCGCGGCGAGCGGTCGCGGTAGAAATCCAGGCCGGTCTCGCCGATGGCCGCCACCCGCGGCAGGGTGGCCAGGCGCCGCAGTTGCGCCATCACGTCGGGTCCGACTGCCGCGGCATCGTGGGGATGGACGCCTGGCGCGTGCCACACGCGCGCGTCGGCCGCGGCGAGCGCCGCCCCCGCCTCGCTGGTCGCGAGGTCGAAGCCGACGGTGATGATCCGCCGTACGCCGCGGGCGGCGGCCCGCTCCGCCAGAGCGTCGTCGGCCCGATAGTCAGGGTGGGTAAGATGCGCGTGAGTGTCGGCCAGGTCAGCGGACGCGCTCACGGCGCAGCCCCGGGCTGCGGCTGGTCGTAGTGACCGGCGGCGCGGTGGATGCGCATGCGGCGGAAGACGCTCCGCTTGTTCCCCGGGACTACCTTGCCGCCGATGATCGCGCGCCCGGCGCGGTCGGAAACGATGATATACACCGCCCGCAGCGAGCGGCCCAGCATGCGCGGGGTGCCGGGGACGTCGGTCTGGCCAATCATCGCGAATGAGTACTCGCCGTAGGCATCGGTCCTGACGGTGATGTCGCCTTGGTAGGTAGCGGAGCGGAAGCCGAAGACGAACTCGGGGTCGAAGTACGCGGCGGCGTCGGAACTCGGCCACAAGCCGACGCGGTGGGTGTTACTGGCGGCGGAGGCGACGGAGCTGAAGGCGCCTGTGTCGCCTGGCGGGATCTGGTCACCGGGCTGCACCGAGAAGGAGCTGATGACCGGCGTGTCGTCGAGCACCCAGCTCCCTTGCAGGTACTCGGCCGCGAGGCGCCACACGCCATCGAAGTCCTTGATCCACACCTGGTCGAGCACGTTATAGCTCGGCACCCAGGCGAAATCCTCGACGGCCTGATCGAGGGCGGCGACATCGGCGAGAAGCTGGGCCGTGAACTCGACCTGCACCGACGCCAGGTTGGGGGAGATGACCTCCACCTGCTGCTTGACGAGGCGGAAGTTCCTGAGGTCCGGGAAATCGGCGACGATGGCCGCGATGTGGTCCGCCTTGTTCTGTTCGTCAAACGCGTAGTCAGCCGAGATGAGCCTTTCGAGTTGAAGCTCGTTCTCGGTCGCCCAGCCGGCCATAAGGCTGTTGACGTTCGCAATCAAACGCTGGAGATCGGGGTCCTCTTTGTCGCTACACCCCGCAACAAGCCCGAGGGCAAGCAAAGCTGTGATCAGCAACACCCAATGCTTCATCTCACCTGACCTCCCCGTGATAGCGCCCACATTACGTTCGCGGCGCCGGTTGCCAACACCTTGGCGGCCTGAGCCTCATCTCACCCGGCCCACAATATGACGACAGCCGCGGCAGGAAGGAGCCGTTGTTTGGCTGCCCTCGGGCTATTCGCGGCGACCCCGGTCACCGAAGGAGCGCCTCATCAATAAGGCGTCCTCGCCGCCGCCGTAATACCCCGGCAGGGTGCGCACCACCGCGAAGCCGAACCTTTCGTACAACCTGCGCGCCCCATGGTTTCGCACGCTCACCTGGAGGTCAACGTGCCGCACGCCCGCGCCTTCCAGGTAGTCGAGCGCCTGCCTCAGCAACGCCGATCCCACGCCCTGGCCGCGCAAGTCCTCACGCACCGCGAGCGTCGGGAGCTCGGCGCGCCCGCGCCGCACCGACTCCCGGCGCACGACCACGTACCCTATAACCTGGCCATCCAGCTCTGCGACGCGGAACCCGTCACCCGCATACAGCAGCAGGTACAGCAGCATCCCCGGCCCAAAGGCGTGGCGCCCGAAATAGCTCCTTTCCATGGCGGCGACGCTGAGCAGGTCGCCCAGGACCACCTTCCGGTATTTGAGGCGCTCGCTCACTCGATCGATATCCCAGCGCTGGTGGGTAGCGCCACCAAACCGCCTTTCGTCCGCACCATCAGCCATCCGTGGGCGTCGATGCCCGCTGCGCGCCCCCGCCAGCCCCGGTCAGCGGCGGACCTGACCACGCGTCCCGCAGTCGTGTCGAGAGCGCGCCACCTGCGCACCACCTCGACGTCATTGCCCGACTCCAACAGTTGCAGCACTTGCTCGACGCGGCCGCAGAGCCCGGACAGCAGCCGGTCGAGGGCGACGTCCCCGCCCATCTCGTCACGGAGAGTCGTTGCCGTCGCGCGCAGTTGGCGCGGCAGGGCGTCGCGCGCGATATTGACATTGACGCCGATACCGATCACCGCCCATTCGAGGTGTCCTCCGACGGCGGCGGTTTCGACCAACACGCCGCCGACCTTGCGCCCGGCGACCAGCAGATCGTTGGGCCATTTCAGCACCACGCTCAGGCCGGAGGCCTCGGACACGGCTTCAGCCGTCGCCACCGCCGCCGCAATATTGAGCAAGCCTGCCTGGGGCGCCGACATGCCCGCCGGACGAGTCAGGAGTGAAACCCACAGGCCGCCGCGCGGAGAGGCCCAGCGGCGCCCGCGCTGGCCGCGCCCGCGGGTTTGCTCCGCTGCGACGACCACCGTGCCGTGTGGCTCGCCGGCGCGCGTAAGCTGCTTCGCCACATCGCTGGTCGAAGGCACGGAGTCGAGTCGAACGACGCGGCCGCCCATCGGCAACCGGGGTGGGGGAGTAGGGCTGCTCATGGCTCCGGCTAGTCGGTGATCTCGAGGGCGATGTCCAGGGCCGGCGCGGAGTGCGTCAGCGCGCCGACGGATATGAAGTCCACGCCTGTCTCCGCAATTCGGCGCACCCTATCCAATGTGACGCCGCCGCTCGCCTCGGTCACCGCGCGGCCGCGTGCAAGCTCCACGACCGCGCGCATCTCATCCGGGCTCATGTTGTCCAGCAGCAAGGCGTCGGCCTCACATTGCAGGGCCTCGCGCGCCTGGTCGATGGTTTCGACTTCCACCTGGATCTTCAACCCGTGCGGCGCACGCGCGCGCGCACAAGTGAGGGCACTGCGCATACCTCCGGCCAGCCGCAGGTGGTTGTCCTTGATGAGCACGCCGTCAAACAGGCCGAAACGGTGGTTCGCCCCGCCTCCCAGCACAACCGCCCACTTGTCCAGGCAACGGAGTCCCGGGGCCGTCTTGCGGGTGTCGAGAATACGGGCACTCGTGCCCTCGACTGCGTGCACGTAGCGCCGAGTGATGGTGGCGATCCCCGACATGCGCTGGAGGAAATTGAGCGCCGTGCGCTCGGCGGTCAGCAGCGCCCTCGCGGGCCCCGCGGCGGCAGCGATCATTGCGCCCGCGTCCACTGCATCCCCATCCGCTGCGGACGCGCGAAACGCGATCCCCGCGTCGACTTCCGTGAACACCGCGCGGGCGACGTCGAGGCCGGCGATAACGCCCGATTGCCGCGCGATGACGGCGGCGGAAGCACGCGCGTCCGCCGGCACCACGCACTGGGTGGTGATGTCGCCGCGGCCGACGTCCTCGCGCAGGGCGCGCCGCACGATGTCGCGTACCATGCGTGGATCGGGGGGCATCATGGGCATCATGCCAGACGCACGGAACTCACCAGCGACCGCAGTATGCCAACCGTAATCATGCCGATGACCTCGGGAGCGACGGGCTCCGCGCCGTCGATGGGAACGCGGGCCCTGGTTGTCGTCTGGTGCCGGTCGGCGGAGACCGTAAGCTCGATGTCGGTGACATCAGGCTGCGCGTGCGCGTGCACGCGCACAAGTAGCTCGGTTCGCCCTGCGCCGATCGCAGCCGCTGCGACCATGTTGGCCAGCGCGGGAAACGCCGCCATCGCATCTGCGGGTTCACCCTGGAACACCAACACCGGTTCCTCGCTGCTCTGCAACTCGCGTCCGCGCAGAAAAGGAGCATCGGCAAGCACCGCGCGTGGGCACGACAGGGTCAACTTGGCGCCGGCGCCAGGCCTGGTCGCCGCCGTATTGAGGGCGGTGTCTCCCGCCAGCATGACGTTGGCGGCGAGTATCGTGAGCCCGCGCTCACGGGCGAGGCGGCCGAAGTCATCGCGCGCGAGAATCGCCGCTGTGTTGGTCACCACCAGGTCCCTGCCGCCGTTTAGCGCCGCCATCATGATATCGGGCGCCACGTGGCGGTTGGTCGCCTCGACGACGACCTCCACCGACGACACCAGGCCGCTGAGTGTCATCGAACGGGTGGGGCGCTTGAGCTCGAAGATGAGGGTCTGCGCTCTCTCGGCGTCGACGTCGCAAACAGCCGCGAGATCCGCATGCACCAGGCCGGCGTCGATGGCGCGGCACACCGTGCGCCCGACGCGCCCGCAGCCGACCACGCCCACGCGCATGAAGGGACCGAGACCGCCAGCATCATAACCCGCCATGGCGCACCCGCTGTTGCCTCAGGTTACCTCGAGCATGCGGTCGAGCGCGGTGCGCGCGCGCGCCGCCACGTCGTCCGGCACCTGCACCCGGCCCGACACGTCCTCCAGCGACCACAGAACCTTCTCCAGGGTGATGCGCTTCATGTTGGGGCACATGGCGAGGCGCGACACCGGCGTGAACCGCTTGTTCGGCGCCACCTGCTGCAGCCGGTGAATCAGTCCCAGCTCCGTCGCCACGATCATCGTCGCCGCCGGGCTCTCCTGTGCGCGGCGGATCATGCCGCCGGTACTGAGCACCTGGTGCGCCAGGTCCAGCACCTCGGGCCGGCACTCCGGGTGCGCCATGACCTCGGCGTCCGGATAGCTGCGCAAGGCGTCCTGCACCGCCTCGGCGGTGATACGATCGTGGGTCGGGCAGTGCCCTTGCCACAGCAAGAGGCGCTTCCCGGTGTGCCGCTGCACCCACAGCCCGAGGTTACGGTCGGGGACGAAGATGACCTCCTGCGCGGGAACGGCCTCGACTACGCGGGCGGCATTGGACGAGGTGCAGCAGTAGTCGCTCTCGGCTTTGACCTCGGCCGACGTGTTGACATAGGCCACCACCGGCGCACCCGGGTGCGCGCCCTTGAGCGCACGCAGCTCCTGCGCGGTGATCATGTCCGCCAGCGGACACCCGGCGCGCGGCTCCGGGTGCAGCACGGTCTTGTCGCGCGCGAGCACGGCCGCCGTCTCCGCCATGAAGCGCACGCCGCAGAAGACTATCACCTCGGCCTCGGTCTGGGCGGCGTGGCGACTGAGCTCGAGCGAGTCGCCGGTGAAATCGGCGAGATCCTGGATCTCGCCAAGCTGGTAGTTGTGGGCAAGGATGATGGCGCGGCGCAGGCGCCGCAGCTCGTCGATGCGCGCTGACAGGCGATGCGCGCCGCTGGTGTCGGTGGCGGTTGTGGTCACGGGATCCTCGCGGCCGCGTCAGGGCTCCTCGGCGCGCTCGGCGGCGCTGCCGGCCACGACCTCGGTGATGCGATTATGCTCATCCACGCACACCAGGGTCGGCTGCCAGTTGCGCGCCTCCTCCGCCGTTAGCCAGGCATAGGTGATAAGAGTCACCTTATCGCCGACCTCGCCCTTGAGCGCGGCGGGGCCGTTGAGGCAGATGGTGCCGGAGCCGGGCTCGCCGACGATGACATAGCTCTCCAGGCGCTCGCCGTTGCTGTAGTTGAGCACCTGCACGCGCTCGTGGGGCAGGATGTCGGCCGCCTTCATCAGCTTCTCATCGATGGTGACGCTGCCGGGGTAGTTGAGGTTTGCGTCGGTCACCGTCGCGCGGTGGATCTTAGACTTGTACAGGTTAACCAGGGCCATAGCTGTTTTCCCGCAGCGGCAACGAACCGGGCAGCGCAGGAACGCCGCTGCCTCGCACTGTAGCATTCGCGCTGCGCGGCCTTTCACCCTCCTATTATGATGTTGTCTATGAGCCGTGTGCCGTCCACGTTGGCGGCGACGGCGAGCACCGCCCGGCCGGTCACCCGGTCTATGGGAGCCAGAGTTGCGGCGTCGGCCAGCTCCACGTACTGCAGCTTGACCGAGGGCTCGCGCGCGATGATCTCGCCCGTCGCGGCCAGCAGCTCGCGCGCGTCGCTGGCGCCGGCGGCCGCCAGTTCGCGGGCGCGCTCCAGCGAGCGGTAAAGCACCGCGGCCGCCCGGCGCCCCGCGGCGGTGAGAGTGGTGTTGCGGGAGCTCATCGCCAAGCCGTCCGCCTCGCGCACCGTCGGGACGCCGATGATCTCCACCGGCAGGTGGAGGTCCTGCACCAGCCGACGCACTACCAGAAGCTGCTGGTAGTCCTTCTCGCCAAAGTACGCCCGGTGCGGCTGCACGACGTTGAGGAGCTTCGTCACCACGGTCGCCACTCCGCGAAAGTGCCCTGGCCGATACTGGCCGCACAGGCGCGCGGTGAGATCGCCCGTCACCTCGACCAAAGTAGTATCACCGGGCGGGTACATCTCTTCGTCCGGCGGCGCGAAGAGCACATCCACGCCCACGTCCTGCGCCATGCGCTCGTCGCGGCCGAAATCCCGCGGGTATTCCAGGTAGTCCTCGCTCGGGCCAAACTGCGTGGGGTTCACATAAAGGCTTACCACCACCGCGCCGTCGCGCTCGCGGGAGCGGCGCATGAGGGCCTGGTGCCCCTCGTGGAAGAAGCCCATGGTGGGCACCAGACCGATGCTCTTGCCGGCGGCACGCGGTTCCGCAAGCAACCCACGCAGCTCTTCGATTGAGCGGACGGTCTTCAGTAGTGCCACCTTGGGCCGCAGCCGACCGACGCGAACGGGAAGCGCCTGGGGCGCCGCGACGCCGCACGCGACCGCTAGCTCAGTACCGCCGCGAGCGACGCGCTAGAAACCCTCGCCTAACAGATCGCCGAACAGGTTGCTGTAGTAACCGATCCAGAAGCTGGCGACGAATATGGCCACCATCAGCGCGACCAGCAGATAGAACGCCACGCCGGCGACCATCGCCGTCTGCTTGCCGGAAACGGTCGCCTCGGTGTGGTAGTAATCGGCCAGCTTGTCGAGCATGGCGTCCATGTTGCCGCTGCGCTCTCCGGTCATAACCATGTCGACGGCCTGGTGCGGGAACTCGCGCGCGGCCAGCATGTAGGCGCTCAGCGGCTCGCCGGCGAGCACGCGCGACAGCTCCCTGCGCAGCGAGGCGGCCATAGCCTCGTTGCCGGTGGTCGAGGCCGCCGCCTCAAGGCCGCGATGCAATGGCACCCCGGTGCGAATCAGCATCGCGGTTGCACGCGCCCACCGCAGGAGCGAGATGCGCCGCACAATACCTCCGATCCACGGGATGAGCAGTTTCACCCGGTCCCACCCCTGCCGCAGCGGCGGCACCTGCATCAGCAGTCGCCACAGGAACCAGAAGCCGATGAGCAGCGCCGCCCACATACCGACGCTTCGAACAAGCGCCTGAAGGTACACTCGCCAATCAAACACCAGGCGGCCGAAGCTGGACGACGCCTGCACCGCCGGGATGATGGGCGGAATAACCATGAGGAAAAAGAGGACGATCTTAGGGTAGAACGTCTCCAGGCGAAAGGCCCACTGCAGCTCGAAGATCGAATCGTAGAACGTCGCGAGTTGCTCCAGCGTCTGGTTGAGCAGCCCCGTCTCTTCGCCCGTCTGCATGAGGGCTTTGGCGAAGAGCGGGAAGGTGCTGGGATAGCGGTCGAGCACCGGCGACAGGGGTGCGCCACGCTGGGCGGCCTCCGCCAACTCCTGCGCCACCAGGCGCAGGGTGCGATTCCGCGTGCGCTCCGCCAGGGTCAGGGCCGCTTCGTGCGCATTCATGCCTGCGGCGAGAAGGTGGGAAAAAGAGCGGTACCAGATCGCTTGTGACTTGGCGTCAACCCGGTGCAGCAGGAACGAGAAGTAGCCGCGCGCGAGTCGCTGGTACCATGTCACCGCCGGACGCGCCGGCGCCCCCTTGACTCGGAGCACCCAGTAGCCCATGCTCCGGATCTTCTCGACCGCCCCGCGCTCGGTCTCCGCCTCGAGGCTGCCGCGCACGACCTCGCCCGACACGGTCTTGGCCTCGTAGCTAAACGTCTGCATCCACATCTTGCTCCCGTCTCAAGACGTCCGCCACCTCCGCCGCCAGGCGCCCGCTGGGCATCACGAGGTCCGGTGCGATCTCGGCCAGCGGCGCCATGACAAAAGCGCGCTCCTCCATCCGCGGGTGGGGGAGGGTCAACTCCGGCGTTTCCATCGGCACTGCGTCGTACAGCAGGATGTCAATGTCTATGACCCGCGGGCCCCAACGCGGTCCGGCCGTACGCCCCACGGCGCGCTCGATGCGCTTGGCGGCGCGCAGCACTTCGCCGGGAGCCAGGCTCGTGCGCGCCTGAGCGGCCAGGTTCAGAAACTCGGGCTGCTGCGCGACTCCCAGCGGAGCGGTGCGATAGCGCCGGGAAACCCCGGTGATTCTCAGGCCAGGCGTCTGCCCCAGCAGCTCGAGCGCCCTCTCCAGGTTGGCGCGCCGATCGCCGAGGTTCGATCCCAGTGACAGATAGACGCACGCCTCTGGCTGGCCCGCGGCGTTTCCTCCCATGGCAACTTACCGCATACATCATACGTTCAAGCGGGTCGGGCGTCAAGATTTGGCTCGACGGGGGGGCACACGCTTGGCGCGAACCAGCACGTGCGTGTTACGAAGGTGGCCGACGCAGGTCGAATTGCTACGACCGAACTCGCGCCGGCCGCCGGACTAGTCGCCGTGCCGGCCGCGCACCACCGCCTCCGCCATGCGCACCGCCCGAACGGCGGCGGCGACGTCGTGCACGCGCACCATGTCTGCACCGTTGGCGACGGCCAGCGCCAACACGGACAGGGTCCCCTCGAGGCGCTCCTGCGCCGGCAGATCGAGCACCCTGCCGATCGTGGACTTGCGCGACGGCCCGAGCAGCACCGGCTGCCCCAGGCTCTTCAATTCGCGCAGCCGCCGCACGATCTCCAGGTTGTGATTTACGGTCTTGCCGAAACCGAATCCCGGATCAATCACCACCTGGTCGCGAGCGACGCCGGCGCGCGCAGCCAGGTCTACCGATTCCCGCAGGTGCGCCGCGATTTCCCCCATCAGGTCATCGTAGCGGGGCGCCTGCTGCATCGTCTTGGGGGTGCCCTGCATGTGCATGACGATCACCGGCACGCAGGCGGAGGCGGCGAGCGCCGCCATCCCGGCGTCGGCCCGCAGGGCGCTGATGTCGTTGATCATGGCTGCCCCCGCGTCCAGCGCGGCCCGCGCCACCTGGGTCTTGTAGGTGTCGATCGAGATGGGGATGTTGATGCGCTTGCTCAGCTCCGCGACAACCGGCGCCACGCGCGCGATCTCCTCCTGCGCGTCCACCGCGCGGGAGCCGGGGCGAGTGGACTCGCCGCCGACATCGATCACGTCCGCGCCCTGCGCCGTCATCTCCTCGCCAAGGGCGACCATGGCCCCTACGTCACCGGCCAGCCCGTCGCCCGAGAACGAGTCGGGGGTGGCGTTGACAACGCCCATGACAAGCGTCCGCGCGCCCAGGCGCAGGGTGCGCGCCGCGCACCTCAGTTCGCCCGTGAGCGGGACTTCAAACGCGTTGAGCGCGCGCGCGATCTCATCAACCGCCTGGCGCAAGCCGCCTTGGTCGTCTCGGAGGCGCTCGAGCAGACGGCTATAGCTGGCGATCGAGCCTATCAGCAGGCAGTCGGTTGCCTGCTTAGCGCCGGGGGCCGCCCGCTGAGAAATCGCGGCTTCTCCTCCGCAGTCGGCCATCTGGCGGCTGAGCGCCTGCGCCGTCGAGGCCGAGACGGCGTCCAGCTTGACCAGCCGCGTGCGCGCCGTAGGTTCGAGAGCAGACGAGACACCCATGCGTTGCAGCTCGTACATGATATCCGCCGCAGAGTCCAAAGCAAGCACCCGGGCCCTGCATAGGCGCCGGGCCCGGTTGGATCTGCCGGAGTGCGGGGGTTGCTCGGTGCTCATGTCGGTGCGCCCGCGTGCGCGCAGCGTGGGCTGCGCCGCGCCTAGTGGCATACGCGCGGCGCGTCCTCGCTCGACGGTGGTTGTGCCTCGAAGTCCAGGCTCAGGATTGCCCCCATGGCCTCGTCGCTCAAGCGGAACCCATGGTCGCGCACGGTGGCGGCAGGGTCGCGCATGAGCTTGACGCGGAACACACGGTCCTCGGCGGCACGCAGCAGGATGTGGCGCACCTGGATGTCGTCCAGGTCCTCGATTGCGATGCGCGCGGCCTGCTCAGTGTCTTCATCATAATCGGAGCTCATGTCCGCCGCGCGTAGGTACTCCTGCATTGCCTGGCCGAGGCGGCCTTGCTGCTGCAGCAGCATGCCGAGCTTGAGGTGATGGTGCGCCTCCCGCGGCTCAAGACAGATAAGGCGGCGCACCGCGCCAACGGCCTGGGCCACCCGCCCGGTCTGGTAGTAGCCAACGGCGAGCAGCTCGTAGCCGGCGGGGTTGGTCGGCGACAGCTCCTGAATGCGGAACGCCTGCTCGATAGTCTGCTCGTAGTCGCCGAGATCCACGCTCACCTCGGCCAGCGCGCAGCGCGCGTCGACGCTGTCGGGGAAAGTGCGCGCCGCCCGACGCAGACACTCCGCGGACTCCCGCACGCGGCCCTGACTGAGCAGGTTGCGGGCCAGACCAAGGCGGTACCGCAGGTTACCGGGATTGAGGCGGATCGCGTTTTCGAGCGCGGCGGCAGCCTCGCTGGCGTCACCGGTACGCTCGCTGGCGACGGCGAGGTGGACATAGCCGGACTCGTATTCCGGATCGAGTTCGACTGCGCGCTGGCACGCCGTGACCGCATCCTCGAAGCGCTCCTGGTCCATGTAATAGGTGGCCAGGCTCTTGTGCGCCGACGCGCACCGCGGGTTGGCGCGGACCGCCTCCTCGAGCAGCTCCATCGCTACGTCGGGCAGGTCGCACGCCTCACAGGCGCGCGCCAGCGCGCAGTACGCGTCGGCGCTGCCTGCGTCGAGTTCGATCGCTCGGCGCAGATGGCTCATACCTTCCTCTACCAGCCCCGCATCCACACACCACGAGCCCAAGGTGATGAGCGCCCGCACCACCGCGCCCCCGCTTCCCCGTTCGCGTGGCCCGCGGGCCCGCCGGAGAGAACCGCGCAGCAGGTCGATTGCCGATGCCAAGTCGCCTGCGGCCGCCAGACGTTCGGCGCGTCGGCGCGCGTCCGCGAGCTTCGCGCGCTGTCGGGCGACTCCTTCACTTGTCGTATCTGCAGTCATGTTCCCGGTCGCACCGAATCTTGGCTAGCGTCTTCTGCGCGTGGGCAGAGATTCCTGCAGCGCCATGATCCGGCGAAGCTGCCGGTCGTTGCGGTCTGCGGCGCTGTTGACAAGATCGGCAAGTGCGTATAGCATAATGGTAGCGAAAGGAGGTGGTGTGCATATGGCAGACTTAGCACGAGGTGAGGCTGGAGGTTAGACCTGGTCGCAGGCTACCTTCAGTTCTCTACAGCAAAAGAAGCGGAGCCGGCGTGGGTCGGCTCCGTTTCTTTTCGTGACCGCGCCGGCCGACCGAAGTTCGGCCCGCGACCTTCGCGCTTCGTCCTCACGGCCCTGCTGCCAGGGAGGGTGTTTCGGGCGTGGATAGCCGAGCGGCAACAGCCCCGGGCATAAGGTCCCGGGACGTTCGCAGGCGGGCGGCAGGCCTGCTGCGCCCCGTGTTGCCTGCTTGGCCGTCCAGCAAGTGACAAATCGCCCGCCGATGTGGAATAAGGCCAAGGGATCATTTCACCACAGGGATCCGCGCTATGTTCACAGTCGATCCCGGGCCGGGCAAGCCAGCGTCGGGCGAAGCTCTTGTTGGGGCGCCGTTCCCGGCCGAATCGCCAACGATCGTAATGGCACAGGTCGCCTCCGTTGTGAGGCTCATCGTGTTGCTGACGGTGGCCCTCATGCTGCGCCTGCGCGAGCCGTTCGCGCCGTTCGCGCCGCTGGACGTCTTGCTGGCCGTCGGCAGCGCATACGTCGTGGTGACCACATTCTTGCCGCGACGACCGCTGACCGAGCACCCCACGCGCCTGTTTCTTATCTGCGACATCATCCTGGTCTCGGGCCTCATCTGGTACACCGGGGGCACCGGCAGCGAGTACTACCTGCTGTACTACCTGCCCATCATCCACGCCGCCTCCCGCCTTGACTTCCGCGGCGCCATAACCACCTCCGTGCTGGCGGGCCTGAGCTATGTCTTCATCGCCATTGCCAGCGGGCCAATGGTTCCCGTGGTGACCAATGGGATACTGCGGGCAGCGGCGTTCGGGGCATCCGTAATCATTCTGGCCGTATT
>Ga0315291_10007918_pt1 | contig 13081 bp, 12 predicted proteins | sample YL17G12_20_MG_FD_203070 | JGI IMG/M metagenome (GOLD analysis project Ga0315291, IMG submission 203070) | Sediment microbial communities from Yellowstone Lake, YNP, Wyoming, USA - YL17G12_20 | ecosystem: Environmental > Aquatic > Freshwater > Lake > Sediment | place: USA: Wyoming | collected... | reverse complement strand
GAACAGCCGGCGTCTTGCTCGGCCTGAACTCAGGACGCTCCCGGACGGCAAGGGCCCTCTTGAGCGCCTCGGCGTCCGAGTCCTCCGGCGCGATGACAGCAGGCATCTCGCCCGCATCGCGCAGCCTGACCGCCAGCGCCCGCGTGTCTATGCCGGTCAGACACGGCACCTCCGCCTTCAGCAGCATGTCGCCGAAGGCGCCCTCCGCCATGTAGTGGCTCCAGTATTCGCTCAGGACCTTGACGACCAGTCCCTCCACTTGCACCGTGCCGCCTTCGGAGGAGCCGGCGGCGACTCCCACGTTGCCCACTTCCGGGTACGTGAAGGTCAGTATCGTCCCCTTGTAAGCCGGGTCGGTGACCATCTCCTGGAACCCGACCACGGACGTGTTGGCCACGAGCCAGCCGATCGCCGCCTTGCCGGCGCCGACGATCTCGCCGTCCAGTCGGAAACCGTCTGCCAGCAGGATGTATCCCTTCATGCGTGTTTCCTTGCGCGGTCAAGCCGTCATATGCAGGCGGCGCCCCGCGGGTCTCAGACGTACTCGATCGTCGCCGGGGGCTTGGGCGTCAGGTCGTACAAGCAGCGGTTGACGCCCGGTATCTCGGTGATGCGCCGGCATATGGATTCGAGCTTGTCCCACGGCACGCGCACCGGCGTGGCCGTGCGGGCGTCCACACTGTCAATGCAGCGCACCACAATGATGTCGCCGAACTCGCGCCGGTTCTCACGGATCCCCGTCGCCTTGTCGCTGAGCAGCACAGCCATGTACTGGAACGCGCCGCAGCCTGCAAGCTCCTCCTCCACGACGCTCGTGGCGGCCCGCACAGTCTTGAGCCGCGCCTGGGTCACCTCGCCCACGATCCTGGTGGCGAGCGCCGGCCCGGGGAACGGCATACGCTCGCAGATCTCCTTCGGCAGGCCGAGCGCCCGCGCCACTTCCCTGACGCCGTCCTTGCGGAGCGTCTTCAGGGGCTCGACGACGCCATAGCCGTAGGCCTTCTCGGGGTCTATGCCGATCTGGGCGAGGATGTTATGCTGCCGTTTGATGCCCGCCACCGTCTCCTCGATGTCCGTCAGAATGGTGCCGTGGATGAGGAAACGCGCCCCCGTCTCCTTGACGAGGCGGCCGAACACGCTGGAGTAGAACGTGTCCGTGACGGCCTGGCGCTTCTGCTCAGGGTCCGTGAGGCCCTTGAGTGCCGCAAGAAACTCCTTTCTCGCGTCCACAAGCTTCACCGGGATGCCCATCTCCGCGAAGGCCTTCACCACGCGGGCGGGCTCGCCCTCGCGCATGAGCGCATTGTCAATGAAGAACGTCTTCAGCCTGTCGCCCAGAGCGCGGTGCCCCAGGACGGTGCACACGGAACTGTCCACACCCCCACTGAGCGCGTTGATGGCGATCGCGCCGCCCACAGCGCCCCGGATCTCCGACACCTGCTCTTCTATGAACTTCCGGCAGTCCATGTCGTCCCTCCACGCTTCGCTCGGCTGTGCCAAGCCTGCCGAGGGTAGGGCTTGCGCACAAAGTGCCGGGAATCGTACCTGCTCCGCCCCGTCCCTGCAAGCGCGGAGGCCGGAGCCCGGGCCGGCCGGCCCGTGAGCGCGTGAGATGCGGCGCCAACCGGTAGGGGGGCAACCGGAAGCAGAAAAGACATCTCTTGCATAGCAGCCAACAGGGCAGTGTACTGCCGGTCCATAAGACGGAGCCGAGGGAGGTCGGGGCCGCTGTGCGCGGTGCTCAGATCGACTTGCCGGCGTAGTCCTGGGCGCGGAATAGTTGGCCGGTGGTACCATCGTCGAGCAGGGCGGGCACCAGCGCTCCGGGCAGCACGGACTCAACCGCATCGGGCGCCTGCTGGCCACCCAGATCGGTGCGCAGCCAGCCGGGGTCCAGCAGGTTGATCAGCACGCCCGCGCTCTTGAGGTGGCCGGCCGTGTCGGCGACGAACTTGTCAACGGCCGCCTTGGAAACGGCGTAGGCGATCATCTCCGGTTGGTTCTTGACGCCGGAGGTGAGGTTGATGATTCGTCCCCAGCGGCGCCGGATCATACCGGGGATGAGGCGGTGGCAGATGCGGATCAGCGAGATGACGTTGACCTCGAAGCTCTTGCGGAAGTCGTCGGCCGGGAAGTTCTGCCAGTCGTTGCGGTAGGGTGTCATCACCGCGGCGTTGTTGTAGAGGATGTCGATGCCGGGGCCGGTGGCCAGGACGCTGGTCAACATGGCGTCCACCTGATTCTGGTCGGACAACTCGGCGGCAACCTGGCGCACCTGCACGCCTTTGGCGGTGAGTTCAGCGGCCAGCGAGTGCGTATGGGCCAGATCACGGCTGTGAAGGACCAGGTTGCAGCCGTATTGAGAGAGGCCCAGGCAGACCTGCCGGCCAACTCCCCGGCTTGCACCGGTTACCAGAGCCCACTTGCCGCGGATGTCAGCTTTCTTCATCATGATTGACCTCTTTCTATCGATTCAACACATACCATGCTGCTGGCAGGTCGACTTCTACCTCCGCTTTTCCCCTCGTTATCACCCGTAATCAGTCGCCGACGGCGATGGTGATGTCGTCGTTGAAGACCGTGGCCCGTGTCATCTTGCGGTTGACGTAAAGGCCCATGTGCGCCCCGGCCAAACCCGGCTTGCCCATGTAAGGTCCGGCGGATGTCAGCGCGCTATCCTGATAAACGCGGACTTGTCTGGTCTTGACGTCCACCTCAACGCGCACCGTCACCCACTTTCCGGTAGGAAATACGGGAGCGTCTTTGAGCTTGTCATAGAACGTGCCCTCGCCCGCCGCAGAGATCGAGTATGCCTGCAACCTGTATTGTCCCGGCGTTCCCACGAGATTAACCATCACAGAGGGATGAAAGGTTGTCCCGCCCGCGCGGGTGGTATCATCAAACAAGGTCAACACATTCAGCCACGGATGCTCGTCATAGGGACCTAGTTCTGACGGCGAGAGGTCGATCACCTTGACGTCGAAACTGACGGTGATGCTGCCGGGCAGAAAACGGTCGAAGTAAATATCAGGGTGCAGGTGGAACTTCTCGCCATCGGTGGTCGTGAAATCAGGAGTAAGACGGCCGGCGAATACGAGTCCCCGTCCCGGCTCATTGGCGTCGGGTTCGTATTCATAGTGCCTCGGAATAGTCGCATGATTGGAGTTCACAAAGGCGGCTTCGCTCGAACAATCCCCTTTCCAAACGAACGCTCGCGGAGTTGGTGTCGCCAATTGCTTGTCCCCAGCGCGGTCGTCGAAGGCGAGGTCATCAAGAAAGAAGCTGCCGTCGCCTGCTCCGGCATTGAACATCTGCAGTTCGCCAAGGTGCAGAGGGTCGAAGCCCTTTGGTCGCGTGAAGTCGGCCAGGGGGATGCTCACGTGGTGCCACTGGCCATCGAACAATTGGGGACAGTACTTGAGAACGGACACCTTTTCGGTGTGGTGTTCTGGCATGTCAAACTCTTTGCCATTGCACAGCAGGTTGATCTGGAGATCGGCGACGGTGCCCTTTTTCTTTACCCAGAAGGTGAAGTTCTTCATGGCGGTGATGTCAGTGCCGTATGGGCCAGTCTGGAAAGCGCACCAGTTCCAGCCGGCACCAAGCCATGCCCCGCTGCCTTGGAGCTTGAACTCGACCGCGGCATTGCCGCTGTGAACCTCGGCAGTCTGTGGCCCAATCGTGCATGTCGTGGGGTTTGTCCAGCCGGCACCTTTGTTGGCCTGTTCGCCATCCCAGACAACGACGCGCTTAGCGGCCGGCGCGGCTTGGCCCGCCGCCGGGGACGGCGGTGTGGGCAGAACGAGCTTGGCGGCCGGCGCAGGGGCAGGCTTTGGCGGCGTTTCGGCCACTGGTTGGGAACTGCTGGCACAGCCGGCCGACACTAGCGTTGCCAAGAGCAGACACAGGCTTTTCATGAGCGTTTCCTTTCGATGGATGATGATCTTGCGCACACTGTATCGGGTCAACAAAATGAGACATTCCGGACGACCTGAGGTAGTACGGTTCCTCCCGGCTGGGGCCCTGTTGTTAGCTTGACACCGGCGGCCGCCGGTGTCAAGCCTCCTGTCCTCTCATCACCAGACGTCCTGCGGCTTGGCCGTGAGTCGCCAGGGGGAACTCCACTGCGCCGTTCAGCGACAGCTCTGGTAGCAGGTCGAGCGCGCCGGCCACGTCGAGCAGGCTGGGGTCGGTGTAGACGTTCATGGTAAGGTCGAGAGATGAGTGCCGCGTCGCTGCCTGGGCGGTGCGCGGGGCGAACATTACGGGATTCAGGACGAGTAGCGGGCGCTACTACGTGTGCCGGGGCGCGCCCTATTGAGGTGCCCTCGCCAGATCGGCTTGCGACGAGCTAACCTCCAGGGCCCTTCATAGTGCCATCTTGCCGACCAGGTCGCCGACCCAGTGCGTGACGGCAACCACCACGATGGCGATCAGGATGTGCTCCCCGACGACTTTCCATGGCCTCTCGCCCTTGGCCCGGGCCATGGCGTAGCTGAGGACCGCCAGGATCGAGAGGCCCCAGACGAGGCTTACGAGGATGGCCAGGGACAGATGCAGCAAAAAGACAGGAAGAGCAAAGGTCAGGGCAAAGACGAACTTCCCCATGAACGTTACGAGTGTGGCCTCCCAGATTTGCATGGGCGTGTGCAGACCCTCCGATTCCTCCGAGACGTGGATCCCCAGGGCGTCGGAGAAGGCGTCGGCGATGGCGATGGTCAGTATGCCGCCGAGCACGACAGCCTTGGAATGGGTCCCGGAGTGCAGGCCAACCATAAGGCCAAGCGTCGTGATGACGGCTGACGTCATGCCGAAGGAGACGCCTAAGCGCAGTTGCTCCCTCAATGCCGTCTCCTGTCGGCGTGCCGAGTGTTCGCGTCAACCCGTGTGCCAGATCGAGCGATTGTATGCCGCCGGGGTAGGCTCCTCGGCGTGGGCAAGAGAGAACGTTAGCGTACACCATGCGGGTGCAAGTCCCGCTGCTCCTGTGACGTTCCATTCATGTCGCGGGGCCTTCAGGCTCGTGGTGCTTCAGCATGATCTCGATGTAACCCTCCACGCCGTCCTTCTCTATCGGGACGAGCCGGGTGTGGAACGGCACCATGTTGTAGCAGTCGCCGCTCTTGGTGATCTGGGCCGCCTCGTAGGCCGAGTTCACGCGGCGCTTCAGTTCGTCCTTGACGTCTTCGAAGACGCCGGCCAGCCCGTTGCCGACCCAATCGTTGCCGAAGCGCTCGTGGATGTCGTAAGCCGTCCGCGTAAGTGCACCGACGGTCTGGGCATGGAGCCAGTATCGGAGGCACTCCGCCCAGACGCCCCGCCGATAGAGCCTGTAAGGCACCGCCTGTATGAGCATGGTGATGGCGTAGTTCAACTCCCCGGTCCAGCCGCCTTTCTGTCCGTAGACCTTGGCTGTGTCAACGATACAGGCGGCCAACGCTCCGGCCTCGTCTTCGGTCGGCCCCTGCCCCCTCTCAAGCGCCGCGATGGAATCCGCGATGGAGGCGAACGCCTTGCGGTAGAGGACGGAGATCTCTGCGGTCTGATCGTTGCGGCCCAGTGCGTCAGCGATCTTGTCGGCCAGGGCGTCCACGTGTCGGTCGATGGGGGGCCGGTTCTGCGGCGGTATGTAGGGCATGGGGCTCACTCCCTTCGGGCAATCGCAGCTGCGCGGCGGCCTGGCCGGCACGGGTCAGCGCAGGTTCATCACGCGCAGGTAGAAGTCCTCGCTACCGAAGTTCCCAGACTTCAGCACGACCATTAGGTCCGGGTGGGAAGCGGGGAAGCAGTAGGGTACGCCGGGTTCCACGGGCATGCCCACCTCGAGGGCGCCGAATCCGGCCTGGGCGCAGACCGCTCCCGCCGTCTCTCCTCCGGAGATGATCAGCCGCGCCACTCGGCGTGACTCGACCAGGCGCCTGGCAACGTTCGCCAGGGCATCGGCGATCATGGCACCCGTTTCAGTGACCGACAGGCCGAGCGCCTTCCCGAACTGCTGCACCTCCCGGACATCCTCCGGCGACTCCGCACGGGCATAGATGACCACCGGCTTGCCTTCGCCGAGCAAGGAGCCAGCCGCCCCAACGACGAGGTCGACATCGAGTTTACCGTTCAGCACCTCTTGGGGCTCGACGGGCACTCCGGCGAACCCGTTTCTCACTGCCCAGCAGTTCTGCGCTCGTGTGGCCGGAGACTGGCTGCCCGACACCACCAGCAGTCCCCCGGACAAACGCGCGGTGCGCTCGGCAAAGCACAGGGCGGAACGGTCGGGAAACATGAGGCGGGCAATCTCCGCCGTGATGCCCGAGCCGCCGCTGATGAACGGCCAGTCCGCCGTTGCCTCGGCGACCACGGTGAGATCGGACTGCTCAATCGCATCCGTCACCAGGTAGCTTACGCCGTCCGCCACCAGCGAGTCCATGAGCCCGCGCGCGTGTTCCGCCCCGCGCCGGATCTCGTCGAGGCGGACCACGGCGACCCGGCGCCGGGTTTGCTGCTGCAACCAGCGCACCAGGTTCGAGTCCGTCATCGGGGTGAGCGGATGGTGCCGCAGCGGTGACTCGGAGAGCAGAACGCCGTTAACGAAATGGTAGCCGTTGTATGTCGTCCTGCCGTTGACCGGCAGGGCGGGGGCAACGATCGTGGCCTCCTGACCCAAAGCCTCGAGGCCTGCATCCAGGCTGCAACCGATGTTGCCATCTGGCGTGGAGTCGAAAGTGGAGCAGTACTTGAGCTGGACTTTCTCGACCTGGAGCACCTTCAGGCACTCGACAGCGGCGGTTGTCCGTTCGCGCGCCTGATCCGGGGCCATCGAGCGGATCCGCGTCCCGAGCACCACGGCGTCCAAGTCCCCCAGGAACGACTCGGCCTCGCACGCCGCAGCAAGGCTCAGGACAAGCGCGGTCCTGACGCCCTTCTCGGTGAGCATGCCGGCGGCGTCCGACGCCCCGGTGTTGTCATCCGCAACGATTCCGAAACGCATGCGTCGATCCTACATGGAACGTGACAGCAGGGCCTCCACCAGCTCCTCGGGGGTGACCGCCGAGTTCATGGGCCTTGCTCCGCGCTCAGGCCCGCCACGACGGCCGCCAACCGCTCCACCGCCAGGTGCGGGCTCGAGAGAACCGGCACCCTCTTCTGCTCGTCCGTCAGGGCGTCGGCTGCCCGCGACATGGACACCTGAGCCAGGCAGACCACTTCGACGCCATCCATCAGGTCCAGCAGGTGTGCGCGGACAATCCTGTCGTGCTCCTCGCGATTGCCTGACAGCCAGGCAGAATATGCCCCCTCGCAGAGAACCGACTTCACCTCGACCTCTTTGCCCATCTCCCGCGCAACGGCCTCCACCAGTTGGGTGCTGGGCTTCAGGGTTCCCGGATTGGTCGCGACCACACCCACGCTCTGGTATCCCTGGACAGCCACCCGCACCATCGGTTCGTCGATTTTCAGCACCGGCACCGCCACCAGGTGCTGTGCCACGTCAGCACACGGCGATATGGACGAACACGTGAGCTGGATGACCTGCGCCCCGGCCGCTTCGGCAGCCACGATGTGTTCGCACGCGCGTCGGCAGACGGCGGGCGTCAGGCCCTCCGCCGCAAGGATGCGCTGGATGATGCTCTCGTCCGAGACGTGGCACAAGTCCGCGTCGGGCACCAGCTCGGCGCACAGCTCGTTGAACATGCCAGTCAGGCCGCTGACAGTGTGGATGAAAAAGACTTTGACCCTCACCCGATCCTCCTGATCTCCGAGCGACCGGAAAACGGCACCTGCGCGGCGTCAGTCGTCGTCTTCGTCGAAGCTGATCACGAGGTCCGCTTCCCTCGCCGGCCGGCCCTCTGCCCGCTCCATCAGCCAGAGCAGTTGCTCCCGCGCCCCTTCGCCGAAGGGAGTCAGCTCCCCGCTCCTCAGCAGATGGGCCTTCATCTTCGTCAGGTCATAGGTGAGGGCGACGTCGCCCTCGGCGGGAAGCTCCTCGATGTCATACTCGTAACTCGTGCCACGAATCTCATTCAGACACGCGGCCACGCTGCGCAGAAGCTCGTCCTCGCGCATGTAATGCTCTTGAGAAGCGATGGTGAAGAGGGGCAGTGCGGACTCAGGCAACTGGAGACCGCCCGCCCGGATGAAGACCTTGATGATGTCCCCGAGATACGCCGGCACGAGCCTCTTGACCGGCTGCCTCACGTCGATGCGGTCGCCCGGATCCGCCTCCAGCAGCCTCTGACAGGCCTCGGACACCGCCTGGGGTGACTCATCGCCCGGCCCGTAGACGTTGCTCAACCGCAGCACCAGGCCCCCATAGTCGAGCACGAAGCGCTCCGCCAGCAGCTTGGTCAGGCAGTAGCTGTGGTAGCTGTCGCTCCCGTATATCCTGGGGTCAAAGGGGGGCGGCAGCTTCTCGTGAATGCGGAGGATGGAATCCGGGGCATCGTCGAAAGACTGGTCTCCCGCCACGATGGCGTCGATCAGCTCGCGATAGTCTCCGTTGACCGCAGCGATCCACTCCACGAAGTCCTGGCGGAACGGATAGTCATCCTCCCGGATGAGACCGCGGTAGTCTCCGGCGAAGTAGACGCTGTGCGAGGACGTGAAAACGAGTCGTTTGCCCTGGTCCTCACACAACCGGCTCACCATGCCGGTGGCCAGGCTGTTGACGACGTAGACCTCCGTCATGCTCGGTAACGGCGTGTTGGCGAGCCACGCGGCCAGGTGATAGACGACCTCTCCGCCGTCAACCACGGCTCGCAGCACGTCCAGGTCGGTGACAGCTCCCGGCAGGACGTGCATCTTGGGCGAAGCGGGCAGTCTTCTCGCTCTTCCGCTCCTGGTGTCCCTGCACGTGGTCGTGATCCGCTCCACCTGGGGTAGCTGGGAAAGGAGCACTTTGTGGAACTGGCTGGCTACGGTGCCGGTGCCCCCCGTCGTGCTGACGCTGCGGAAGGGGAACAAGGTCTCTTTGACCTGCTCAGGCATGGTCGAGAGCTCAAGAGGCGTTTGAGGGCAGCCCTTCGGGGGCCGGTCCACCCAGGAGGTAAACCATGATAACCCTGGCCGCCGGGGCGGTCAAGCCGAACGCCCTGCCTCGCCGGCCGGGTCATCTCGATACCTCTCATGCCTCGGACAAGTGTTTCTGGATAGACGGCGGGCGACAGCCACGCGATGGCGGTCAACGTTCCCCGGGTCCTGACCGCCAGTGCATGGAACCACGAGACGTGATCGGCCGGTGTCCCCGCGACAACGGCGCCTACCCTCGCAGCGGGGGTTGGCCTCCGTGTACGCCCCGGTGTGGGCTGGAACGGGCGCGGATCCTGCTCTCAGGCAGTTCCCGCGGGGCCGCTTCCGCTGCCGAGCTCCAACGCCAGCCCGATCCGCGCTGACTCCAGCACCAACCTTGGGCAGGATCGTGGCGTTGAGCACGTAGTACTACTTGGCGCCCGCGAGTTCCTCACCATGAACGTCTACACCGACCCCAGCCTGCTCGATGTGGCCGGCGCGCCGGGGGCGCTGCCGGAGTCATCACGTGCCGATGCAGAGGAGGGCGAAGATGAGAGGAAGGTACGCGCCCGTTGACCGGCAAGCGGTCGCCACGCTGCTCTGCTTGCGTCTCCCGCTCACATTGCCGCTTCCTCCTGGGCCCGCGCGCCCCGACGGCCAGCCAATCCTGCTACGCTCGCCGTTCGCCTGTTCCGGCCTTCGCGCCTGTCCTGCCGCCCGTCCCGGCGCACACGGGCCCTGCTCTGGTCACCGGGTCTGGGCAGGGCGACTCCTGCAGGTTGACGCTGGCCGTCCCTCTGCTCAGAATAGAGTAGTCTGAGCCATAGGACCTACAGGAGCTTCCTATGAGAACGAAGCAGGTAATCCTCATAGACCCCAAGACTGTCAACAGGTATTGCCATATCGCGTCCGGCGGCTGGGATCGTCTGTTCTCGTTCCTCCTCCAGAAGGGTCTCGACCGACGCTTCGGCCTTCCCTCCAATGCCCGCTGCACGGTAGTACCGCCCATCACTCTCTGCTCTCTCGAGGCGCTGTTCAGCAGGCGGTGCGACGTCGCCCTCGTGGACGAGCAGGTGTCCCCCATCGACTTTGGGGCGGAGGCGGACCTCGTAGGCGTGACGGCCACGACTCCGCAGGTGCTCCGAGCCTACGAGATCTCGCGCCGTTTCCGGGCCCGGGGCATCCATACGGCCATCGGCGGCGTGCACGCCACCTGCCTGCCGGACGAAGCTGCCATGCACTTCGACACTGTCTGTGTCGGCGAGGCCGAGGGATACATCGAGGAGTTACTGGACGACCTCAACCGCGGGGCTGTCAAGCGCAGGTACGTCAACCGTACACCTGTTGCGATGGCCGACGTGCCGTTCTACCGCTATCCGATCGCCAGCGGAAGGTACCTGCCGTTCCACGTGATCAGTTTCTCGCGGGGCTGCCCTTTCCGGTGCGAATACTGCTCCATCAGGGCCAGCCAGGGGGGCTTCCGCACGCGCGAGGTCGGGCAAGTTGTTGCTCAGATACAGGCGGTTGGGTCCAAGAACCTCATCTTTCCGGACGCAACGCTGACCGCCGATCCTGAGAAGGCACGGGAGCTATTCAGGGCCCTGGTCCCGCTCAAGGTCCGATGGTTCGGCCAGATAACGCTGAACGTCGCCAGAGACCAGGGCATGCTGGACCTGATGGCCGATTCCGGCTGCTGGTTCGTGGGCGTAGGTTTCGAGAGCCTGAACCAGTCCAATATGCGGGCGGCGCGGAAGACGCAGAACCGCGTTGAGGACTACGCGGCGCTGATCGAAGCGCTTCACCATCACAACATTGCGGTCGAGGGGGACTTCCTCTTCGGGCTAGATGGCGACAGCGAGGACGTCTTCGATGCCACAGTCCGATTCGTGCTTGAGACGGGCATCGATCTTCCGGAGTTCTATATGCTGACTCCATATCCTGACACGGAACTCTACCACCGCCTCCGGGCGGAGGGCCGGATCGTTGACGAGAACTGGTCCCATTACGATAACACGCATTTCTACTACTTGCCCGTATTCCAGCCCAAACAGATGTCCCGCGAAGCGCTCAGAGATGGGTGTCGCAGGGCGGAATCCAGCGTCTACAGCGTGCCTGGCACGCTTCGCAGGATGGCCAAGTCCCGGGTGGTTCACCCGCCAGTCCTGATAGCCAACTACATCTACGCTGCTCGGCTGCGAAGACGAGGTGACCTGATCCCTGTGGGGGATGACTATCCCGGGCAAGAAGCCGGGGCCTCCTCGGCTGAGCCTGGCGCAGGAGCTTACCCGTGCTGAGACGTTCTGAAGCTCGTGATAGGCTGCGCTTCGCTACCTTGCATGTGACACCACGGTCGCTGAGACGTTCGGCAGGGACTTCTTCAGTTGCTCAGTGCCGGTGTCGGTGACCTGCGTACCCGAGACGCCGAGCCACCGCAACGCCGTCAGCGCCTTCAGGTCCTCCAGGCCCGCGTCGGTAACCTGCGTACCGCTGAGGCTGAGGTACTGCAATCCCGTCAGCCCCTTCAGGTGCTCCAGGCCCGCGTCCGTGACCCTTGTGCCCCATCCGAGGTCGAGTTGCCGCAACGCCGTCAGGCCCTTCAGATGCTCAAGGTCCGCATCCGTGGCATCTCTGAGTTTCAGCCCCGGAACCCCGTGCGCCTCGCCCTCCTGACGCACCTTCTCCATGTCCACGGGACGCAGCGGCTCAACGTACCACCATTGGCACGGCGGCAATGTCAGAGGCCGCTCGGAAGGAGTGCTGCCGACAAGTCGGTGCTCCTCACGAATGACCGCGTAGACATCGAAGGCCACCGCGGAGTTGAAGGCCCTCGGCTGGGCTTTCTCTTCTGCTTTTGACGAGCCGGCGGCCCACAGTGCGGCGGCCAAGGTTGACGCAATCACCAAGTGCTTCCATGCCCTGTTGCCCATCTCAGGCCTCCTTCCACGCGCGCCCTTGGTCGCTCAGGCGTCCCACCGACGCTCCTGCGGGAGGAACCATTGCCAGCGCCAGTCGGAGGGGGTACCGGCTATTGTGTGCTCTTGTGCCGGATCTGTCCACACGGGCCTGCGCCACAGGGCCTACGGGCGTGCCCTCACGATACCACCACGCCCGGCCTCTGCCAAGAGGCCTGGGGGCTGCGCCTTGGAGATCGCTGCCCGTTACAGTCTGCTGTTGCGGTACGCCCTGGTGACCGAAGGCCTGCCGATGGCAGGCCTCCGTCGGATGGCGTGCGAGCCAAGCGAGGGGTGCGCGTGGCGCAGTTCGGACGGGCGGGGCAGACCTTGCGCAGGTGCAGCGTGCGCGGTATCATGCCGCCCCTTGGCGGCAGGATGCGACACGAGGACACCTCGGGGCGGAACAGGGATGCGGTTCTTTGACTGCAACTGCTTCATCGGGTTGCCGATGAATGGCATGCCCAAGCCGGTCGCCACAGCGGACGAACTGCTGGCGGAGATGGACCGTTCCGGCATAGAGCGGGCGCTCCTCTGGCACGTAGCCCAAAGGGACTACGCCGTCCCGACCGGCAACAGGTTGCTGGCCGACGGCATCGTCGGGCGACACGATAGGCTGGTGGGGTGCTGGAGCATCATGCCCGCCCAGTCGGGCGAGCTGCCCGGACCGGATGAGTTCTGCGGCCAGATGGCCGAGGCGAACGTGCGGGCGCTCAGGGCGTTTCCGGGCCGGAACAACTACGTGCTGCGGCGCGCATCCTGCGGGCCGATCCTCGAAGCTATGGTGGAGCGACGCGTCCCGCTCATCCTCGAGACCTACGGGGGCGCCGCGTGGCAGACCGCCTACGACCTCCTCGCCGAGCTCCCCGATCTGGTCTGCATCCTGGGCAACATGCACACGTGGGGCACGGACCGGTGGTTTCGGCCGCTCATCGAGGACTACGCGCACGTGTACGTGGAGATCAGCGAGTACATCCTGGACGGCGGGATCGAGGCGTTTGTCGAGAGCTACGGGGCCGGGCGGATGCTGTTCGGCACGGGCTTTCCCAAGTGGGAGCATGGCGGCATGATGCTCGCCCTGAAGCACGCCGAGATAGACGAAGAAGGCAAACAGGCCATCGCGGCCGGCAACC
>Ga0315291_10007917_pt1 | contig 13082 bp, 9 predicted proteins | sample YL17G12_20_MG_FD_203070 | JGI IMG/M metagenome (GOLD analysis project Ga0315291, IMG submission 203070) | Sediment microbial communities from Yellowstone Lake, YNP, Wyoming, USA - YL17G12_20 | ecosystem: Environmental > Aquatic > Freshwater > Lake > Sediment | place: USA: Wyoming | collected... | reverse complement strand
TTCCCTCCCCCATTAAAGATTCTTATCTTCTGCGGTTCAATAGAAGAAAGGGTTATTCCGGCATTAGCCAGATAGTTTCCGTCTAATTTATAGATGCCATTATCCCTGAGAATGATTTTATACCAGGCATCTGAATAACTGAAAGGATTAACCTGCAAAACCTTTCTTAAGCCAATCTCCCTTGCTTTCCTCCAGTTCTTAGCGATCTCATAATTCAAAATAGTCTCTCTATATACATTCTCAAATAAGTCTTTTTCTATTATATTACCTTCGCCCTTTTCACCCCCGGAGAAATCCACAGTTATAGTGATATCTGAATAATATTTTACTGCTTTTCTCAGTGGATTATATTGAACCGGGAATATCTTCAACCTCAAAATCCTCTGATTCCGCATAAACGTAGGAGAGTCAAAACTCACAATCTTCTCAGGATAAAATATATCTTTATTATATATATTTTCTGGTAATTTCCTTGACTCCTGCCCTTCTTTGTTTATAAGCCTTTCTTCAAAACGGGGTAAATTTAGATTTCCTTTCTCCAGACTATTCCCTTCTAAAACTCTAACATCTATCTGACTTCCTAGTGGAATCCCGATCACCACAATTCTTGCTGGCACCTGAGGATATCCCGGATCCTTGGAAAGGGGACATTTATCAATACTCAAGATATCGAAAAGACTATCACCCCTGTTATATTTTGACGAAGTCAATTCGGGAACCTTATATCTGAAAACTATCCCCTTTTCGTCTGACCTTAAAATCTGGATATCACTATACTCATTTGAAGCGTAAACGTAAACCGGCAGAATCAGACAGAAGAGGATAAGAGGTAATACTATCCTTTTAGTCATATCTAATGGATTAAAATCTGAACAAATAAAAAACCGAGAAGTTTTAATCCGCCTTAGCGGGTTTTCTGCTCGGAAGATAAGATGCCTCATAGTTAAAGGGATACTCCTCTTTTAAAACTGAAAAATCGTTTTTCAAAAACACACAATACCCTTTAACTATATTCTATAGGCAAATCCTTTCTTTTCTTGCCAGCATTATAACTAATAAACGAAATTTGTCAAGCCTTTTTTTGAGGATTAATCTTATATTGTTCAAATATTTACCAGAACGGCAGGGCTGGGAGCCCTGCCTACGAGAATTCTGTCGGGAAACTCTAAGATGGAGAATCTTTTAATCTCTCATAGGTCGGGCACCTTGCTCGACCATTCTCTTCTATGTTTTAGAGCTCTCTACCTAAAGAGTTTATCCTTTAACTTAGAAGCTAACTTTTCTGCTCTAAAGGCTTGAATAAACTCGCAGGCCGTCTGAAACGCTTTTTCCTCAATCGCTTTTTGATCCTTTTCTGGAATAGAATTTATCTCCTTCACAAAAACTTTGGTAGCAAACTTTATGTCCTTTTTATTATCTCCTGACCATTTCCTCATCTGCTCCATTAAATCCTTTGGCAGACCTTTATGAGCGATATTCTGCCATTCAGTCCCTACATTCCCCTTGCGAATACCACAATCTGCAAATTTACCAACTAAATGCACAGGAGTTCCGGTGATCCCGTGCTGGGCAATGCAGACTCCTTTATCCTTAATCGCCTCAAAGATTTCTTTGGTCCTGCCCAGATCGATGAAAATCTTCTCCCCTTCTAAATAATTTCCATGTTTGGAGCCATTATTGATAGCTAAAAGATCTGGTTTGATATTATTTTTCGAGAGCCCATTTATAAAGGTTGCTGCTTCTCCCACTGTAGTAATCACCGCTTCCTGCCCGGCAGATTTTACCTCACCCACCTCAACTTCTAACCCCAGCCCTAATTCCACAATCGGCTTAGCAAGTTCAGATGTTATCCAGATATTATCTTCTAACTCATTAAAAGAGGAATCGATGGCAAAGGAAGTATAACCAGCTTTCAGCTCAGCTTCGATAAGTTTTTTAGAGGATTCGATCTCCTCTCTGGAGGTGTTTTTGGTAGTGATATGGTCGCCGTGAATGAAAAATGGCTTTGAAAAATCAATCTTCTCAGCATATCCGATTACCGTATCGAAAAAGAGCTCCGGGGTCATCCCGGTATATCCCCCATCCAGATTCCCTTCAGACTTTGCCAGCTCAAATGCCACTATCGAATCTGACTTCTCAGCCGCTCTCATTATGCCCGGAATCACGTGCTTTATCCTGGTATTACAAGCCATCACGATGACCTTTTCATCTTTGATTACATTGAAAATATCATGCGAATTAAGTAAACAGGCTTTGCTCTTACTCCCTAATTTCTCCTTGATATAATCAGGCCTTAAATCTAAAAGCTTAACTTCAGCTGTTACTGCCATATTTCACCTCTCTTGTTTTCCTGGGTTAATCTAACTTTTACATCGGATAAAAATACTCTATCATTAATGTAAAAGAGCTTTGTTTTTTGTAGCGGAAGGCCGTCAAGGTCTTGAGACTTCAGCCTTCCATTACTACTATTGCAATACAAATGGGAACCTGAAGGTTCCCGACTCAATTCCCCTCTCCTTTTAGGAGAGGGTTAGGGTGAGGTCTTTATTTCGTCGGGCATAAAGCCCGACGCTACAAATTAAAAATTTTTATTTTCCTTCTTATATCTTCCTTCTTTAAGGAAGGTCTGAAGACCTCCTTATCACATAAAAAACTACTTAAAAATCAACGCCAAGATAACTACAAACACTAAAGCTGGCAGGAAATTCCCAACTTTGATTCTTTTTATATCCAACAGATAGAATCCGATTCCCAGAATCATCAAGCCACCAGTCGCAGTTAGTTCATTCAAGATAGCAGGCTCAACTAAAAATGCTAATTGACTACCCAACAAAGTTAAAATCCCTTGAAAGATTAATACCGTTAAGAAAGAGAAAAACACACCCACACCCAAACTAGAGGCAAAAGCGATCGAAGCAAAACCATCAAGCATGGATTTAGCATACAGGGTATCAGCATTACCGGAGATCCCATCCTGAATTGAGCCTACAATGGTCATTGGTCCTACACAGAAGACCAGACTGGCAGTTACAAAGCCTAAGACGAAAGTCCCGGATTCAGATTTGACTTTGCTTTTAATGAAATCTCCAATCTTTTCTAAGCCATCCTCTATTTTTAATAATTCTCCTGCAATTCCACCCAAAGCCAGACTACCGATAACCAGTAATATATTATCAGTTTTAAAAGCCATCTTCATCCCGATTAAAAGAGTACACAGACCCAGAGCCTGCAGGACAATCGTTTTAATCTTCTCGGTGAACCTGCTCCCAATAGCCAGACCCACTAAACTACCAATGATTACCGTCGCAGTATTAACTAATGTACCTTTCATTATTTTTTTCTTTTTCGTAGTGCGAGGCTTTAGCCTCGCTTAGGCGACCCGCCATAGTTGGAGTCACAATACTTTTTATTTAATATTTATTCACCTTTGAACTATTGAACTATTAAACCTTTGAGCTTTTAAACATTTGAGCCTTTATGCTTTTATTTTTGGAGGTCTGAAGACCTCCGCTACAGTTAAAAATATTTCCTCGGGTCTGTGATCTTCCCTCCAACTACTGATGCGGCTACTGTTGCCGGACTGCAGAGATAAACCTCTGCTCCTTTGCCTAATTTGCCTAAGAAATTCCGGTTCGAGGTTGAAAGTAAAATATCTCCTCTGCCCAAAACTCCGTGATGCCCGGTAGTGCAGAGACTACATCCCGGATTGGCAATCATCGCCCCTACGTCCATAAAAATATCATATAAACCGAATTTCAACATCTGCCTGGCAACCTCTCTTGTGGCTGGGACTATAATTAACCTTACCTCTGGATGAATCTTTCCCGCTTTTTTCAAAATCTTTGCCGCAACTTCAAAATCCTCAAATCTCCCATTGGTGCAGGAGCCGATAAAACCTTCATTAAAAGGTTCCCCTTCAACTTCTTCCACTGGCACAACATTATCCGGAGAATGAGGACAGGCAATTTGCGGAATTAAATTATCTACATTAATTTCAACCTCTTCTGAATATTTTGCATCTTTGTCACTTTTAACTATATCAAAGTTATCCTTTATCCTTTGTTTTAAGAAAGACAAAGCCTCCCCTGAAGGTTCGATAAAGCAGACTTTCCCGTTAATCTCAGTCACCATACTTCCCAAAGTTAATCTCCCTGCTAAGGTAAGATTCTCTATCGGTTCTCCAGTAAACTCTAAAGATTTATAGTTCGGCTTATCCATTCCGATGGTTTTCACAAATTTCAAAGTTAAATCCTTAGCTGAAGTTGGCTCTTTGTATTTTCCTTTAAAAATTACTTTAATCGTATCCGGAACTCTGAACCAGAGTTTCCCAGAATACCAAGTCGCTACAATATCAGTTGTTCCAACCCCAGAAGAGAATGAACCAACTGCACCTAATAGATTCATATGGCTATCAGTTCCAACTACTACGGAGCCAGGCTTAATCATACCCTGTTCCAATAGAACATGCTGACCGATCCCCCAGTTCACATCAAAGAGATTCTTGATCCCCTGCCTTTTGGCAAAATCCCGGCACAAAGCCTGATTCTGTGCAACTTTTAAATCTTTGGCCGGTGCCTGGTAATCAAAGGTCATGGCAATTTTATCCGGGTCTTTTACCTTGCCTTTCTTAGTGAACTCATCAAACTCTAAAACCACATTCGGTCCTCCAAAATCACGCACAACTGCTAAATCCACCTCCGCCCAGACCCGCTCATTCGTATGAACATCCTTGCCAGAAGCCCTGGATAATATTTTTTCTATTATGGTTTTGCCTGACATAGATACCTCTTCATTCTTACAGGAATTGGATTTTCCGTTTCAGGGGCATCCTCACTGTTCGTGCGGGAATTGGAATTCTCGCTCGAATTCACCCTAAGTTTAACACATTAACAAAGTCGATTTTGAAAACGCTATTATCCTTAAGGTAATAATTTCTAAAACTTGAATACGGATAATCTCCTGGCTCCTTAACTAAACTAGCCTTAAGTGGATTATTATGAATATAATCCAGTTTTATTTTCATAACTTTATCAGACTATATAGGAACAAATCTGCTTCTCTCCTTCCAGACTGCATGTTGAGAAGGGTTGTTTGAACAGCTTTTGAAAGTTTCGATAATTTCTATAGCTTTCTTGTTATTCCGTCCCTTGTCTGCCAAAGTTTTTAAATAACTCACTATCCTTATTGAACTTTTCCTCAATAGATTTTGAATAAACAATTTAACATTTTCGCCTTTTTCAGAATTTAGAATTAAATGTAAATGAGAAGGCATGATTACGAATGCTTGGATTCTGGTCTGGTATTTATCTCTATAAAAGTTCATAAGCTCAAAAAGACTATTAATATTCCTTTTATACAATAAAACTGGCAACTGTTTTACGATAGAGCTACTTACGAAGTAAGAATAATTATCTAAATATATGTTTTTCCAGGACATGGCATTATGGTTCGGGAATTCCAATTCCCGAACTAACGAAAGGTCTTGAGACTTTCAGCCTCGCATTGCGACCCTGAAAGGGTCGCACTACGAAAAATATTTAATCATTTTGTAGCAGAAGGCTTCAGCCTTCCACGTTTATCATATCAATGGAGGTCTGAAGACCTCTGCTACATTTTATTTTCGTCGGGCATAAAGCCCGACGTTACGTCCTTGAACTCTTGAACCATTGAACTATTAAACCTTTTATTTTATTATTTATACGTCTCCGCAAACTTAATCCTTTTAGAAGAAGGTGGATGGTCATACAGTAAAAACTCAATTACCGGACTTGGATTCGGGTCTGAAAGGTTCTGATAAGCCAACTTATCCATCGCTGTAATAAAAGCATCCGGTTTACCAGTTAAATCCAGGGCAAATTTATCTGCTTGACGTTCTAAATAACGTGAATAGGTAGGAGAAACTGGAAGAGTTATCAGACTAAATATAACGAATATCAGCATAAACAAAGGCAAACTCGCAATATCTGCCATCCCTTCGATTTTCAGTCGAGCATTATATCTTTTGATTATCTTCCCCATTATTAGATGGATAATTAAAAATCCGATTGCGGAAATAAGAGACATCAGGGCAATCATTTTCCAGATGTGCTGTAAAATATTATGCCCCATTTCATGGGCAATAACCACCTCGATCTCATCCGGTGTATATTCCTTAATCATGTTATCCCCTAACACAATCCTCTTGGTATTCCCGATCCCGGTGAACATCGCATTCGCCTTTTTGGTCTGTTTGCTCATATCCATCTGATAAATATTTTCAACTTTGACACCAGCTTTTTCTGATAAAGCAACCAACTTATCCCTTAGCTCGCCCTGAGGTAAAGGGGTATAGACATTGAAAAGTGGCATAATCAAGATCGGAGCCAGATTAATCAGTAGCACTGTAAAGAAGACAAATACGACTGAAACATAAATCCACCAGGTCCGTGGAGCTTTCTTCAGAGCCAGATATATCCCCTCGATTGCAATCAAACCTATAATAAACAGAATAATAAGCCCTTTCAATTGTTCCCCGAACCACTGGGAGAAATTCTGATTGGAAAGCTGATATTTTTGCTCTAAATGAAAACCATAATAGCTTGAGGGCAAACCTACGATAAAGGCTAAGATGATGAAAATCAGAGCATAGAAAAAAATCAACCAGAATCTCTTCCCGGTCAATTTCTCAATCTGGTGTCTTAAGAAAGCTGATAATCCCAAGAAAAGAAATAAGATTAGAAAAATAATCGTATAACCCTGATCTAAAAAAAAGTGAATATTCTTAGCTTTCTGATATTTTATGGCCTGATCTAACCTCTCTTTTTTCTGCTGTTCAGCCTGGATTTGAGATTGAACTAAAGTATCAGTTTTCTCCTGAGCAAGGATCATTCCCTGACAGATATTAAGCCATAATAAACCAGCTAAGATTATTAGAATTGTTTTTTTGATCATAGATTTTATCTCTTAAAGTGTTACTTTATGTTATTACTCTTATCCTTTGATATTTAAAATCTTATTCGGTTTAAAGCTAAGTGCCTTATCCTTTCATCTAAATTCTTAAAATCCGATAGACAAGCCGGACAGAACGATTTTTTTCATCTTAGGTCTTACTTCTTGCTTCTCACTCTTAACTCTTGAACCTTCAAACCATTGAACCTTTAAACTTTATTTTAGATTTAGAACTTCACGATATCCTGGAATATCCATAAACCCGTGTCCACTAATATTGAACGCAATAACCTTCTCCTCACCAGTTTTCTTGCATTTCATAGCTTCATCTATGGCACAGGCAATGCTGTAAGCTGATTCTGGTGCAGGCAAAAACCCTTCTGCCCGGATGAAAATCCTGGCTTTTTCAAACACATCCTTTTCATCCTGAGGATAGGCGATAGTATCAATATACCCTTTATCCCGGAGTAAACTTATAATGGGAGAACAGCCGTGGTATCTTAATCCATCTCCCTTGATTGGAGCCATATTAGTTTGGTGGCCGAGAGTGTACATTTTCAAAAGTGGAGTCAATTCCCCATGATCTGCAAAATCATATTTATATTCACCCTGTAGATTAGGTGCGGACTGGCTCTGAGCTGCGATGAATTTTATCTTCTTTCCTTTAGTCAGAACATCACCCACAAAGGGTAAAGCAAACCCACCAAAATTACTCCCCCCTCCTAAACAGGATATAACCAGATTTGGATATTCTCCGATCTTCTCAAATTGAGCCTGGGTTTCCAAACCAATTATGGTCTGATGCATCAATACGTGATTTAAAACCGAACCCAGACAATAGATCGCCTTTTTATCTTTCTTGGCATCCTCTATTCCTTCAGATATAGCAATACCTAAGGAGCCTGGATGATTATGGTCTTTTTCCCAGAGCTTTCTTCCCATCTCAGTTTTACTGCTGGGAGAAGCATAAACCTCTGCTTCAAATAACTGCATAAAACCACGACGGTCGTTCTTCCAGTCATGCACTGCTCTAACCCAGTAGACAGTGCATTTCAGGTCAGCTAAACTGGCAGCATAAGCTAAGGCAGTTCCCCATTGACCTGCTCCAGTCTCAGTAGTCAACCTTTCAAAACCCTGCTCTCTGGCATAAAAAGCTTGAGCTAAGGCAGTATTGACCTTATGGCTCCCGGTAGGTGAATAGAACTCGCTTTTATAATACATCCTGGCAGGAGTACCTAACCTTTTCTCTAAATTCAATGCTCTGAACAAAGGTCTGGGCCTGCCAGCCTGTTGATATATGCTCAAAAGCTCATCCGGTATATCGATCCATCTTTCAGTGGAGAACTCCTGTTTCAAGCACTCGGCTAAGAGTATCTCAGGAAGTGCTTTAATACGTGACTCACCTTTCTCTGGATCCTTCGGTGGTGGCAAAGGTTCTGGAAGATCAGGCTGAATATTATACCATCTTTTGGGCATTTCATCCGTAGTCAGCAAAATCTGTCTTCTCTTGGAACTCATTCTTCCTCCTGTAATTATGGGTTTGGGTATTCGCTACACGCTATTCGTTATTTGATTTTTGCTTTTTGCTACCTGCTACTCGCTACAAGCTAACTGCTTTTGATCGTCTCCCGTCTTTCTTCTTACGTCTCACTGCTTTTGTAACAGCCTTCGTGCTCTTTCCAGGTTCTTCCTGGTTCCAGGCAAATCAGGAGAATATACTAAACTTTTCTCCCACATTTCAACAGCTTTTTTTAAATCCCCGAAATTTGCATAAACATAACCAGCTCCAAAATATGCCTCCCCGTATTCAGGATTAAGAGTTAAAGCAATTTGATATTCCTGTAAAGCTTTTAAATATTCACCTTTCTTAGCATAGATGTCGCCTAAATAACGATAGGCATAGACTTCAGTTGAATCAACCCGTAGAGCCTTATTTAACAAACTTTCAGCCTGAACGTAATTCCCCTGGACATATCGAATCACACCCAGTCCGGTAAAAGCCCGAGCCTGCTCTTCTGATATCTGGATAGCCTGCTTGAACTCATCTTCTGCTTTTTGAAAAGATTTCTCTTTCAGATAGGCATTTCCCAAAATATAATGAAACTGAGCCTCATAAACCGGATCCATCTGCCTGGTTAAATCGATATTTCCCAAAATAATTAAGATGGCACTCGAAAATATTAATAACATTTTTGTCTTCAACTTTTTTTGCTCGATAATCTTTAAAATAGCAAAAGCAGAAAAAATCAGAAGAAATGGAGCTACTGGCAGACGAAATCGCGTATTCACAAAAAATAGTATCACCGAGAACATATTGGTAAAGATAAATCCCAGGACCAGAGATAACCTTTTCCACTCTCTAAAGGCTAAGAAAATCCCCAGCCAGGCTAAAGGCAGGAGTATCCCGCTGGGGAAGGAGATGAGTTTTTTCCAGAGTAAAGGCTTGAGAATGTTCTGGGGATGTGACCAGAAAAAATAGATATTCGGATTCTCCGAAATCTCATATCCACCCAAAAAAAGGGCAATCTTTTTCAAATAAAGTTTTAAGGCAAAAAAAGGCTGCTTCAAAATAAAATAAAACCCCTGTTTGAACCAGAAATCAGAAGTTTCCGAGGGTTTAAGATTTCTGCCGGAGATTTTTTCAGCCAGGTTCATGCTGTCGTAATAAATACCATACCAGGTCGTCCTTATACCAGAGGCAACTGCCTTATAGCCAGAGGCATTGATATTATTACCCAGATAAAAATTTATCCCACCCTGCCAGGCGATTAAAACAAAATCCTTTCCTGCAAAATAGTTGACTAAAATCACGGGCAAAACGATCAAAAAAAGACCCAGTATGAAAAAAAGTATGAAGCTAAATATCTTTCTTAGGTTTAAATTTTTCCGGAAATAAAAAAAGACCCAGAAAAAGATAAAAACTACAAAAAGAAGGATATTGGGACGAGCTATGGCAGAAATGCCGATAATAATACCACCCAGAAAGAATCTATAAATTGAAGATCTTTTCTGTGCACAACTCAGGATGTAAACAGAAAGAAGACCAAAAAATATTATAAAAAAAGTATCCAGAAATTCTGCGTCAATAAATATCAAGGGAGCATAGAAACAGGCAAAGATGGCTGAAAGTATGGCAACTTTTGAGTTAAACAACCTCCGGGCTAATAGATAAATTAAAACACAACTTAAAGAGCCTATGAAAATCTGAATAATTCTTAAAACAAAAAGATCATTTCCAAAGACCTTTATTAGTAAAGATAAAAAGAAAGGATAAAGTGGAGCTCTAAAAAAAGGAGCTTTTGCCCACAGGCTACCTGAAACGATCTCTTTTGCCCAGTCTAAATTGTAAAGCGCATCTGCGAAGGGGAATTCAAAAAGAGGAAGCCTTTTTATTCCCAAAAGGTAGATGAATCTTATCCCGAAGGCTAAAATAAAAATCAGGAGAGGTAGAAGATTCTTCCTTTTTCCTTCTTCCATCTTATGTTTCACATCCTACTTATTTAACCTTCCCACCTAAGATTGTAGGGCAAGGCTTCAGCCTTGCTTTTGCAACCATTTCCCATTACTTGATTGTGCTGGAATTGGATTTCCCGCATTTTTTCGTCGGGCCTATAGCCCGACGATATTCTGTTCCCGAACCCCATTCCAAAATTTCGGTAGAACAGACATTCTTGTCTGTTCTTCTTGTCAGACAGGAATGTCCGACTTACCTTCTTAATCAATGGAGGTCTGAAGACCTCCGCTATATCTCACTTCTCACATCTTACTTCTAACTTCTTACGTCTTCCCTCCCAGGACTTCAAAATTTATAAAATCTGCATAGTGGATGATTATGGCTTCGATTGAGCGATAACCTTCATCCCCTTCGTGGGAATGAACCGCTATCAGATGAACCACCTGTTCGGGAATTCCACACTTATAAGCCAAAGCTGAGCCAGAAAAAGGATGCCTTAAGAATTTACCTTTTGGACTTTTGGTAATCTTCCCTCCCGTTTTAGCATATTCTAAAATCTTCCCCACATCATGCAGAATCCCACCCGCGATCAGTACATCCTTGTCGATCTTAACCAGACTCTCATAAGCTCTGGAAATTACCTCAGCCACCCGCAGAGCAGTATTAGTAACTGCCCGGGTATGCTCTATTAAATTCACCCTGCAGTCCGGGAGGAGCAAGGTAAAAGGGATCTTTTTCAGATCTTCCGTCTTCCATCCGCCAAGTCTTATCCCCTCTTCCCAGGTTAATACAACCTTTTCCCTGAGCTCTTTGTTTTTAATCTTTCTGATCTCCGGCAGAATCTTTAATATTTCCTTTTTCATAATAGTTTTGGGTTAGATTTTAAAATCATTCTTCTTGTTTTAGCAGCGTCGGGGTTCATCCCCGCTGTCTCCTTTTCTCGTCGGGCATAAAGCCCGACGCTACTTTTAACTTCTCACTTTCTTCTTTTCAACTTAAACTCCGCCTTAATGTATCCTACCTGATCCCCTCTGAAATTCCTGATCAATGGATGGGAAAATTTATTGATCTTACTGATCTGTTTTTCATTTAATAATCCCATCTGTGTTAGAGACTCAATCACTGCTGGACCAATAGCTCTCTGAGTTCCATCTGTTATTTTAACTACCATACCCCAGCCTTTATTTAAGATCCCGGAACAGCTTAAAGCTTCACCTCCGGCTTTGGCTAATATATTATTTTTTGAAGCTGTTGCCAAGCACAAATCCAGTCTCCCTTCCCCTGATACCATTTCCGGATATTTTCTCATAGAATCAACTATCAGTTTATACGCTCTGGAAATCCTTTCATCCTTTGAGTTGAAATTTACAAGATTGGAAAATCCCAATGCCATATTATAAATGGGCATCGCATGCACCGGCACCCCGCACCCATCTATACCTATTCCGATCTTTTTGTCAGGATAATCGCATATCTCAGAGATTGCCTTTAAAATCAACTTCTGAGCAGGATGATTTGCATCCAGATAGCTTTTTATATCCCATCCAAAATAAACGCACATCGCTAAAATCCCGGAATGTTTTCCAGAGCAATTGTGATGAATCGGAGTAAATTTTGTGCCTGGTGCCGGGGTGATGTTATTGGCAGTATAATAATGAGGGATATGCACACCGCATTGTAGATTCTTCTCCGAAAGCCCTATCTTTTTGAGAACACTTCTTACTACATCTATATGAATTTTCTGCCCATTGTGCGAGCCTGAGATTATAGCGATTTCTTTCTGGGAAAATCCGAACTCTTTTGCCGCACCGGAAGTTATCAATGAAATAGTTTGAAATGGCTTGGCAGATGAGCGGAGATAGGTAACAAAATAAGGGTCTCCGAAAGAATAAATCAGCTTACCCTTAGAATCAACCACCGCCACTGAGCCACAGTGAATGCTTTCGACTGTATTACCTCGATAGACTTTGACTAAAATGTTCTGCATATCTTTTATATCTTGTTCAATAACATTCTGTCATTGCGAGGAGTCTCGCCAAAGGCAAACGACGAAGCAATCTGTATTTCTCTAAGTAAAAGAATTGCTTCGCTTTCAGCTCGCAATGACAGTTTTGTAACATCGCGGTCCATCCCCGACGTTTCCTTCTTGTTCCGTATAAGTCCCTTCGTCGGGCATAAAGCCCGACGCTACGAACTGACCCTATGTAAACAATGTATCACCGTATGGACATATTGCAACATGCCCCTACAATTTTATTTCAAATCCTCCAAATGTCTCCTCGCAATCTCCGCATTAGGTCTATCACCAATTTTCTCCAATGTTTTCAAACTCTCTTCTAATAATTTTCTTGCCTCCTTTTTCTTGCCCTGTATTTTATACAAAATCCCTATATTTACTTTTGTTTGTGCCATACCATGCTCATCCCCTATCTTCTCATCTATCTTTAAACTCTTATTATAAAACTCTATCGCCTTGTCCCATTCTCCTTTGGAATCATATACCAGTCCAAGATTGTTAAAGGTCTGTGCCATCCCATACTCATCCCCTATCTTCTCATTAATCTTTAAACTCTTATTATAAAACTCTATCGCCTTGTCCCATTCTCCTTTGGATTTATATACCAGACCAAGATTGTTAAAGGTAGATGCCATACCATACTCATCCCCTATCTTCTCCTTTATCTTTAAACTCTTATTATAA
>Ga0315291_10007916_pt1 | contig 13083 bp, 11 predicted proteins | sample YL17G12_20_MG_FD_203070 | JGI IMG/M metagenome (GOLD analysis project Ga0315291, IMG submission 203070) | Sediment microbial communities from Yellowstone Lake, YNP, Wyoming, USA - YL17G12_20 | ecosystem: Environmental > Aquatic > Freshwater > Lake > Sediment | place: USA: Wyoming | collected... | reverse complement strand
CCTGTAAGGTGCGAGATATCCCAGGAGTCTCTTGGCCAGCCCGGAATCGTAGGCCTTCGAGAATACCTCTTCTTCTTCGTGAAGTCTGGACGTCATGTTCGTTGCTCTTCCGCTTTTTGCTCTCCAGGCTCACATGCCTGCTTCACTGCGAGTTCGGGATGTTCCTCCGGCCGAGACAAGGTCAACCGCGCCGCATGCATGGTCTCATCCCAGTTCTAGCTCTTCAGCCAGGACCTGCCTCCTGTGCAGCTCTCTGTAGAGTCGGCCCGTCTTCAAGAGCTCCTCGTGCGTGCCTCTCTCTGCCACCGTTCCGTTGTCCAGCACGATTATTTCGTCCGCCTCGAAGATCGTGGAGACCCGGTGCGAGATGATCATCCACGTCCTGTTTCCGAGTCTGTCCTTTAGACGTTCGAGTATGTGCCTTTCCGTTGCGGTGTCTACATTGGAGAAGACGTCGTCCAGAAGCAGGATCGCCGGGTTCATGATCACTGCCCTGGAGATGGCGGTCCTCTGCTTCTGACCGCCCGACAGCATTATTCCTCTCTCGCCGATCACGGTATCGAATCTGGAAGCGAATTCCTCCACCTCTTCGGCGATCTTCGCCATCTCGGCCACCTCGGCGATCTCCTCGTCCCGTGCCGAGGCCAGGCCGTACGCTATGTTCTCTCTTATGGTGTCAGAAAAGAGAAAAGATTCCTGCGGCACGTAGCCTATGTGTTTCCGAAGAGTGGCGAGGGGGATTCTCCGGATATCGGTGCCGTCGATGAGTATCTTGCCCGAGGTCTGCTGAAAGAGCCTCGGGACCAGGTTGATGAGAGTACTCTTGCCGCAGCCGGTCCTCCCGACGATGGCGAGCTTCTTCCCGGGAGGCAGTCTGAAGCTCACGTCCTTAAGAACGAGCGGGCCGCCCGGGTAGTATGCGAACGACACATTCTTGAACTCTATTTCCCCGCAGATCCTGTCCACCGGCAGCGCATCCTCGTCCGAGATCTCCGGCTTCTCGTCCAGGATCTGGGCCAGCCTGGTCATTGACGCCGCCCCCCTTTGCACCAAATTTACGACCCATCCCATGGCTATGGCCGGCCAGGTGAGCATCGCGAGGTACCCGCTGAACGCCACGAAATCTCCCAGAGAGATTCTGCCGCTTATCACCTGATGGCCTCCCAACCACAACACAATGATCGAACCGACGCCGCCGACCAGCGCGATGAGAGGATGAAACGTTCCCCAGATCCGGACCAGACTCAGGTTCTTCGCGACGTACTCCTCGTTCAGACTCTCGAAGCGCCGCCTGTCGTGTTCCTCGCCCGCGTAGGCCTTCACCACCCGTATCCCGGAGATGCTCTCGTGCGCTCGCGCGGTCAGGCGCGAGAACTGCTGCTGTACCTGCTCGAATTTCTCTCTCACGAGGCGGCCGAAGCGGTTTACCAGCAGCGCGAGCGCCGGTATCGGCAGGAGAGCAAAGACGGTGAGCATCGGGTCGATGTAGAGCATGAGCGCTGTTGCGGCCACCAGGGTGACGGCAGTGTTTATGGAGTACATGATTCCGGGGCCCACGAACTCGCGCACCGCGCTTATGTCGTTGGTCGCCCTGGCCATTATGTCGCCGGTCTTGGTCCTGTTGAAGTAGGAGGGCGAGAGCCTCAGGAGGTGAGCGAAGAGATCGTTTCTGAGCTCATACTCGATCTCGCGCGACGCTCCGATCATGAGCCTTCTCATGGTGAATCTGAAAACGCCCTGCACCGCCGACGCGGCCACGATCAGGGCGCCGTACTTGAAGAGCTCCCGAACGCGCGTGGCCTCTGGGATGTGATCTACGGCGAGCTTCGTGATCCAGGGAATGGTGAGGCCGATGAGCTGGAGCGCGAGGATGCAAAAGGAGCCGATTATCAGGGCCTTCCTGTGTTTCCGGAGGTACTTGGACAGTCTCGATAGAGCTCTCAGAGATTCCATTTCAAAGTCCTAAGACATGCTCTTTGGGGCGAGAAGGAGCGAGCGAGCGGGAGCGCGGGATTCGTTGATGTTGGTGACGTAGATGGCGGGCTCGTCGACGACCGGGCACTTGTTTTCGCATATCCCGCAGCCGATGCAGAGCTCGGTCACGACGTACGGCAGTTTCAGGGTGAACTTCTTTCCGTTCCCGTCAACGGCCTCCGTGTCCTTGAAGACTATCGCCTTCTTGGGAGTGGGGCACTGCTCCTCGCAGACCGCGCAGTTTATGTTCATGGCGTGGGGCAGGCAGCGGTTCCTGTCTACGAAGGCGAGACCGATCACGGTCTTGCGCTTTGTCTCGAGGTCCAGCTTTTCTATCGCGCCGGTGGGGCAGACCTGGCCGCAGAGCGTGCAGGAGTATTCGCAGTAGCCGATTCTCGGAACGAGCTGTGGAGACCACATCCCTTCCAGGCCCGCCTCCATGAGCGTGGGTTGAAGTCCGTTAGTGAGGCAGACCCTCATGCACTCGGAACACTTCACGCATCTTTCCAGAAACTCTTTCTCCGGACGGGCGCCGGGAGGCCGGATCAGTTTCGGATGGGGTCTCGCCAGAGAAGGCGATATCCGCATGAGAGGCACGGCCACCAGACCCGCGCCCAGGGACCACACGAAATTGCGTCTGCTCAGGTCGACTCTGCCGTCCTTCTTCTGGGGTCTGGCAAAAACGAAGGACAGGGCTCTCGTCGGACAAACCTCCACGCAGTTCCAGCAGTAAATGCACTCCGCCTTCCGCCAGCCGTCTCCCAGAGCAGGGGAGGCGCCAGTGGGACAGGAGCGGGCGCATTTTCCGCATCTGTCGCACTGGCCGATCATCTCCAGTCTCAGGAGGGCGGGCTTGGAGAGCACTGCCAGGAGAGCTCCGAGCGGGCAGACGTACCTGCACCAGAAGCGTGACTTCGCGACGTTGAGCGCGAGGAGCCCGATGAAGATCACTCCGAGAAAGGCACCCTGCAGGAAATGTGGCTGGCTGAAAGCGAGCACGTAGTCCCGGAGAAACCTGTACACGGGCTCGGACACTGCAGACACCCACCCGGGCGCGTAAGCGTAGAGGCCGTCGAAGAAGCTCCGCACCACGAGCTCGAGTGAGGGGCCGATTCCCAGGGAAAGGGAACGCACTGTCAGCGACAGCGGGTCCATCACGCCCAGTAACGACATCGAGAAGAGGGCACTGAGCACGACAGCGACCAGTACCGCATATTTCCAGGCCTGCGCCTTCCCGTAGAGCCCGTGCTCCAGCTTCCTGGGTCTCCGGGCCAGCTCTCTGGCCGTGTTGTGGAGCGTCCCGAAAGGACACCCCCATCCGCAGAAAAACCTGCCGAGGAAAAGAGACAGGCCCACCGTGATTAGGCTTAAGAGAAGGATCGGCTTCAAGGAGAACGTCGAAAGAAGCAGGAGTCCGGCGAAAAGAGGGTCGAGATCGAGGAACAGTCTCACCGGATAGCCGATCTCGTCCCTGCCCTGGTATTGAGTCTGGACGAGTAGAAAGAAGAATATCAGTATGAAGACTACCTGCGAGATTCTGCGGAGGTTCGCCATACGAGCCGTCTTTGCTTGCCCCTTCCGGCAGCTGTCGCACTTCTCACGGTGCGTCAGGAGACCTCGATCACCGAGTGGCGCACCTTGCTCAGGTCAACCTGCCCGACGCCGAGACGCGTCGCCTCGACGAGGTAGCCCATCTGAGTCCCCTTCATGCCGAAGAACGATGTGCCGTATGAGTCGATCGCTACCTGGTCTGTTCCAACGACGAGCGTGTTCAGAGTGCGCACGTCTTTTGTGTCCCCGCCCTGGGGCCCATAGGCCGTCAGTATCCTCGTGGCGTCCAGTACTGTGAGCGACGGTCTGAAGAAGCGTCCGAGATCGGCCAGGCTGTGGTCGAAATCCTGGTGCAGCCTGCCTCTCGGGTCTCCGATGACTCCCATCCAATTCTTGAGCGCCATAGTGAGTCTCGAGCTCCCGTGATGCTTCGCCACGGGCACATTTATCAGCCTGTCGCAGTCCAGCGCTTCAGAATAGACGGGCCACGTCTTGAGCACGGTGCCTTTCATGTCGACTTGCTTGAATTTCCTCTCGTCGACGAAGCTCACCTCTGCGCCTGCGCTCTTCGCCGCCTCGGCGATGCCGCTCCTCACGTACGTGCGTCGCGGGTCGTTGCAGGGATAGTCGAAGACCTTGACCTTCTTGGCGCCAGCATCGTAGCAGCTCTTCACGACAGCGCGGACTAGAGTCGGGTCGGTGTTGGCCGCCTGTTCGGGAAGGCGGTCCCAGCCTATGTTCGGTTTCACCACGACGACGTCGCCCCGCGACACAAACTTGGACATCCCGCCGAGGGCCTTCAGTGCGGCAGCGTAGTTCTTGTCCGGTGAGCCGCCTCGCGTCACCACGAAGAGGAGCGGCGCCTGCTTCCCGACTGCCTGCCTGGCAACGGCCTGCTTCTCTGCGGACAAAGCGGCGAGGGGGTCCAGCCCGGCAATCGCTAGGCTTGCCGCGCCTGCGCCGGTCACCTTCAGGAATTCTCTTCTGTCCATGGAACGACTCCGTCTTGCAAAGGTGCAGAGTTGCTGAGTTGTATCGGAATCCCGATCAGTCGCAGGATAACATCCCGCGAGCCGGGGTGTCAAATGACGATGTCCGGCCTGCGCCGGTTGGCCGTTGTGCCGCCTCGCGCCTGGAGCCGACAGAGCCCTTTTCACTTTGCAGCACTCCACCCGTTGTGCTAATCTACGGGCTGAAAGACGCCACAGGAACTGCTTGCGGTAGCGGGCGCGGTCCTCACAAGGAGCGAGGAGAATTGACTGAAGCCAGGATCAGTTCGCCGGTCCTCAATGACGAAGAAGTTGCGATAGACAGGGCGCTCAGGCCGACCAAACTGGAAGATTTTGTCGGTCAGACTCACCTGAAGGAAAACCTGAGAGTATTCCTGCAAGCGGCTGTGCAGAGAGGAGAAGCACTGGACCACGTTCTCTTCCACGGTCCCCCGGGGCTCGGGAAAACCACCCTGGCCAGCATAATCGCGAACGAGATGGGCGTGGAGATTACGCACGCCACCGGACCCGTCATAGAGAGACCCGCTGACCTCGCCGGACTTCTCACGAACCTGCCGGAACGGGGGATACTGTTCATAGACGAGATCCACCGGCTCAACCACGTCGTCGAGGAGTACCTTTATCCGGCAATGGAAGATTTCCGCATTGACATAATGATCGACCGGGGCCCGAGCGCCCGGTCAGTGAGGCTCAAGCTCCACCGCTTCACGCTTGCAGGAGCGACGACTCGCGCGGGGATGATAACCTCGCCCTTGAGGGCGCGGTTCGGAATGACCTGCCGCGTGGGCTACTACTCGCCCGACGAGCTCGGCCAGATAGTGAAGCGCTCGGCCAGGATCATGGAGGTCGAGCTGGATGAAGACGGGGCGGCCGAGATCGCGCGGCGCTCCAGAGGCACGCCGCGAATAGCGAACCGGCTCTTGAGAAGGGTGCGGGACTTTGCAGAAATAAAGGCCAAGGGGAAAATAACTAAGACCGTCGCCGACGGCGCGCTGCAGATGCTGGAGGTAGACAAGCTCGGCCTCGACGACATGGACAGAAGAATGCTCGAAGCGATCTGCCTCAAGTTTGGGGGCGGACCCGTGGGTCTAAGCAACCTGGCCGTGGCTGTCGGCGAGGAGGCGGAGACGCTAGAGGACGTCTACGAGCCCTTCCTCATTCAAGAGGGCTTCATAAAGAGGACTTCCAGGGGAAGACAGGCCACGTGCCTTGCCTACCAACACCTCGGACTCCCCGCGCCGGAGGGAGAAGCCAAGCAGGGCATCAAGCAGAAAGAACTGTTCAGAGAGTGACCCCGGCCGAGGCTCACGTGCGACTCCACGTCGTGTGCAGTCTGCAGTCGCCGGTTACTATCACGCGGGAGGCGAGTTGACGGAGAAGATCCTGGTTCATGCCTGTTGCGCTCCGTGTTCAACGGTGCCGGTGCCGGCGCTGAGGGAACAGGGGTTCGAAGTCTCCACCTTCTTCTTCAACCCCAACATCCACCCTTACACAGAGTTCAGGAATCGCTTGATGTCAATGCAGCAATTCGTTAAAAATATAGGAGTTACCGGGTTCTTCTATACGGGATATCCTCTGGAAAAGTTTCTGCGCGTGCAGTTGTCACGTCCAGAGTCCAGGTGCGAGGGCTGCTACGAACTCCGGCTGACCGCCGCAGCGAACAAGGCCAGAGAGGAGGGCATCAGACTCTTCTCCACGACCTTGCTCGTAAGCCCCTACCAGAAGCACGAACTGATTCGTGATGTCGGCAGGAATGTCCAGAAGGCGACCAGCGTAGGGTTTCTGTACTTCGACTGGAGACCTCGATGGAGAGAGACCAGGACAATCTCCAGGGAAGAGGGCCTGTACCTCCAGAAGTACTGTGGCTGCGTCTTCAGCGAGAAAGAGCGGTACCTGGGCACATAGCGTCGCGCGAGAGAAAGGGTGTTCACGTCCACTTCTCTTTATCCACTTGTATCGTCCTCAGCCTGTCGCTTGCTCTTTTCTGAGGCTTTCCGGCACTGACTGCCGGAGGAGCATTCAGAACACCCGCGCGGCGGATCATGGGAGGATAAGTCTTGCTCGATCGTCGAAATGCCAGCGGAGGAAAAGACCTCCGTCTTGAGCGGGACACCGGCTTGAATGCCGGCGCTAATCTCGGCCCTAATTCTGACGCGGATTCTCGCCCGGAAGATACTGCGTCCGGCCTTACGCTCGAAGACTTTCACTACGAGCTGCCTCAGGACTTCATTGCCAGGAGACCCCTCACGCCCCGCGATTCGTCCAGGCTCATGGTGCTTGACCGGGCGGCTCAGAGCATCGAGCACTTCACGTTTGGCTCTCTACCCTCTTATCTGGAAGAGGGCGATTGCGTCGTGCTGAACGACACGAAAGTCATGCCGTGCAGGCTGCAGGCCACGCGGCCGGAGACCGGCGGCAAGGTGGAGCTTCTCTTCGTCCGCAGGCGTGGAGCTTGTCAGTGGGAGGCCCTGGTGAGACCAGGCCGGAAGATGAAAGAGGGAACCCTGCTCGTGCTGCATGGCGGCGGCAGCGCAGAAGTGGTGGAAAGGACCTCGGCCTCGACGTTCCTGTTCAGAGTGAGCGAGCCCTTCGAGGAATACATGGAGAGCTGGGGCGAGATGCCGATTCCGCCCTACATGAAGCGGCATGCGGATGCGGGAGACAGGGACGACTACCAGACGGTCTACGCGAAGACGCCAGGTTCGTGTGCCGCGCCCACGGCAGGCCTCCATTTTACGAGAGAGACTTTCCAGAAACTGGAAGCGAGAGGAGTTGAAATCGTGAAGGTGCTCCTCCACGTAGGCCCGGGCACATTCAAGCCGCTGAAGCCGGGCCCGATTGCAGGTCAGACGCTGGACCCGGAGTATTTTGAGGCGACGGCAGAGACCTGTCAGGTGGTGAATAGAACGCGGGGTCGAGGAGGCCGGGTCTTCGCAGTGGGAACTACTACAACGAGGTCGCTCGAAACGCTCGCTGATCTGGCTGCCGGTGCCGAAGTGGCCTTCCGTGCCTCCGTGGCTGCGGAAGGCGGAAGTGCCGCCGCGGCTGACGTCGGCGGCGGAGCGGCAGACAGCACGAGTGTAGGCGGAGACGGTGCCGCTGGCGTGGCCAAACGCGTGGCTCCAGGTGATGGTGCGCCGAGCCTCGAGCCCGCAAAGGGGTGGACCGAGAAATTCATATATCCGCCCTACGACTTCAAAGTCGTGGACGCGCTCATCACGAATTTCCACCTTCCGGGTTCGAGCGTGATGCTGCTTACGTGCGCGTTCGCGGGGAGAGAGCTTATCCTCTCGGCTTACGAGGAGGCAAAGAGAACGGGCTACCGCTTCTACAGCTATGGCGATAGTATGCTCATAATCTAGGAAAGCAGTCCTTTGCGGCGGGCAGGAACGACCCGCGTCTGAACACCATGGAATTCCATCTCGAAAAGAAAGACCCAAAGACGTCCGCGAGAGCCGGAGTTGTGGTGACGGAAAGGGGGAGGATAGAGACCCCCGTCTTCATGCCCGTCGGCACTCAGGGCACCGTGAAGACGCTCTCCCCGCACGAGCTCGACGGTATAGGGGCGCAGGTGATCCTGGCCAACACGTATCATCTTTATCTGCGGCCGGGTCACCAGCTGGTTCGCGAGCTCGGAGGACTTCACAGATTTATGAGCTGGCCTAAGCCGATACTCACCGACAGCGGAGGGTTTCAGGTCTTCAGTCTCTCGGACCTCAGAGTTGTGAGGAAGGAAGGCGTCGTGTTCCGCTCGCACCTGGACGGGTCCGAGCACTTCCTCTCGCCCGAGCTGGCGATCGAAATCCAGCGGGCCCTCGATTCCGACATCGTGATGGTGTTGGACCAATGCGTGGGCTACCCCGTCGACCTGCCGCTGGCCAGGCAGTCCATGGAGAACACCCTCGAATGGGCAAGACGATGCAAGGTCTCCTGGGAAAACTCGGACCCCCCCGGGCCCCGGGCCCTCTTCGGCATCGTGCAGGGCAGCACGTACGAGGACCTGAGAAAGCAATGCACGAAGGCGCTTGTGGATATTGGTTTCGATGGCTATGCTCTCGGCGGTCTCTCAGTCGGTGAGCCAAAAAGCGCCACGTTCGACATGACCGCAGTCAGCACCAGCGAACTTCCGGAACAAAGCCCGCGCTACCTCATGGGGGTCGGTTTCCCCAGGGACATCATCCAGGCCGTCTCGCTCGGCGTGGATATGTTTGATTGTGTAATGCCGACGAGGAACGCTCGGAACGGCACCGTGTTCACGTCTCGTGGGAAACTCGTGATCAAGAACGTGGAGTACGCGAGGGACCTGCGACCGATAGACGAGGATTGTGACTGCTACACCTGCAGGAACTTCTCCCGGGCCTACCTGAGGCACCTGTTCCAGGCGGGCGAGCTGCTCGCCCCCAGGCTCGCCACACTGCACAGTCTCAGGTTCTTTTTGAGAATGATGACTGAGATGAGAAGGAGTATACTGCAGGGACAGTTTACGGAATGGAGCGCGCAGTTTCTTGCCAAGTATGATTCAGGCGCGCAGGGCACGTCCTGAGGAGGCACGCTGGACGATTTCCGTTGGGCGGGTGACAGAACTACCATAGGGGCCGCCACCACGTCCGCGGGGGCCGAAGAGGCCGAGAGTCAGGATTGACGGAGAGGATCCATCACTAATCACTGAGGAGGGTTCGATGGTAAGCGCGGCATACGCAATGGGAACGTCCGGAGCTCCGGGTCAGTCGGGTGGCGGCGCATTTGGCGGTCTCTTGATGATCCTCATCATTTTCGGAATCTTCTACTTCCTGCTCGTGAGGCCCCAGATGAAGAGACAGAAGGAACACAACAAGATGATCGAATCCGTGAAGAAAGGTGACCGGGTCGTAACCACCGGCGGGATTCACGGCACGATAGTGGGCGTCAAGGACGACATCGCAGTACTGAAGATCGCGGACGAAGTCAAGGTGGAGGTGTCTAAAAGCTGCGTCGCTGCCATAAAGGAGAGGAGTAGTGGCGAGTAGAGAGCGAGTGCTCAAGTACGGAAGTCCCGTCCTCAAGCGCAGGGCGGACGAGATAGAGAAAATAGATGAGTCGACAGAGAAACTCGCCGAGGAGATGTTTGTCGTCCTGGAGCGCTCGCGCGGAGTCGGGCTTGCGGCCCCGCAGATCGGCGTACCGCTGAGGCTGATCGTGCTGAGCATCCCCCAGGAGGACGGCACCCGCTGGAAGTGCGCCGTAGTAAACCCCGAGATAGTCCAGAAGAAAGGTGCCGTCAAGTCCGAGGAGGGCTGCCTGAGCGTCCCAGGCGTTTGGGAAGAGATATCCAGGGCCGAGGCAGTGGAGATCAAGGGGCTCGACCTCAAGGGTAAGGAGATAAGAGTAAGGGGTGAGGGAATTCTGGCCAGGGCCGTGCAGCACGAGCTGGACCATCTCGACGGCATCCTGATAGTTGACAGGATAGGTCCCCTCAAGCGCCACGTGCTGAAGAAGCACCTGAGGAAATTGGAAGAGGGCGCAGCGCGCGACGAGAGTTCCGCGCCCCACAGTCCCGGTCGTCCTGCGACGGAGAAGTGATGTGGCGCAGCAGTAATTCTGCCGGCGTTCCGCTGCAGTTGCCGAGTCGTCGCGACATGAAGACGTACTATTCCAGCTGAAACACGCACTGCGTCGCGGTGGACGTCGCTCGCGCCGCACCGAAGCTCGCCTGAAAGGAGCCCTTATTGAGAGTAGTCTTTATGGGAACCCCCAGGTTCGCGGTCCCCTCGCTGTCGAGACTGCTTGAAGACGGGCACTACGTATTGGCCGTGGTTACCCAGCCCGACAAGCCGCGCGGAAGAGGACGCGAAGTAAATCCTCCTCCCGTGAAACTCTTCGCTCTCGAGAATGGCCTGCGGCTCCTCCAACCTGAGAACGTAAACCTCGAAGAACGCATCACAGAACTCGCCTCGCTGAAGCCCGAGCTCGTCGTTGTCGTCGCGTACGGAGCGATACTCCGCAGACAGCTTCTGGACCTGCCGTCTTCCGGGAGCATAAACCTGCATGCCTCGCTGCTGCCCAGATTGAGGGGTGTTGCACCCATCAACTGGGCGATAATCCTCGGTGAGAAGGTGACAGGCGTGACCACCATGTGGATGAACGAGAAAGTCGATGCGGGAGAGATAATACTGCAGCGTGAAGTCCCCATTCTGCCTGAGGAGACTGCGGGCGAGCTCACAGAGAGAATGGGGTCCATCGGGAGCGAGCTTCTCTCTGAGACTTTGAAGGCAGTGGCCAGGGGGATCGCACCCAGAGTCCCCCAGGACGTCTCGCTGTCGAGCTACGCGCCGCGGCTCAAGAAGGAAGACGGGATCATCGACTGGAGCAAGGACGCAGAATCCCTCTTCAACCACATCAGAGGTGTGACTCCGTGGCCGGGTGCACAGACTATCTTCAAGGGAGAGACCTTGAAAATAGTAAAGACGAGAGTCGTGCAGTCAGTCGAAGAACCCCGGGCCGACGGAGAACGCTGGGTTGTCAGAGGACACTCGCCTGGCGCTGCGGTAGACGTTCGGGGAGATGTTTCGGGGCAGGGCGGGATTGTCGTGGCGACCGGCAAAGGCGCCCTGCTGGTTCTGGTAGTTCAGCCCTCAGGCAAAAGGCCCATGGGTGCCGCCGAATTCGCTAGAGGAAGGCGGCTCCTGAAGGGCGACAGATTCGGGACGTGAGATGTCTCCTGAACGTAAGAGCCAAAGGATCGGCGAGAAGCGCGACCGCGGGGCAGGGGCCCGCGTCAAGGGCGATCGCCCCCGGCCTCATGGCCCCACCGCACCCCGTGGCTCCGGCAGGTGGCGCAGGAAGCGGCCTGCCTCCGCAAGAGAACTCGCAGTCGAAATCCTCTCCGCGGTCGATTCGCGTGCCGCATTCAGTGACCGCCTGCTGACTACTTACCTCGGAAGGGCAGAATTGAGCCTCGAGGACAGAAATCTTCTCACGCACCTCGTGAAGGGAACCCTGCGCTGGAGGGGGCGAATCGACTGGGTTCTGTCGAGCTTGCTCAAGGCAGAGCTGGACACGCTTCCGACATGGATAAGGAATGTGCTGCGTCTGGGCGCGTTCCAGCTCCTTTTCATGGACAGGATTCCGGTTTCTGCGGCTACCAACGAGAGCGTCAAACTGGCACGTCAGAGAGGGCATCCCGGCACCGCGGGTCTGGTCAATGCAGTATTGAGGCGCCTGGCATCGGGCAAGGAGCCCATCGAGTACCCCTCGATGGAAGAGGACCCGGTGCAGGCCATTTCAGTAGTGCACTCGCATCCGGAGTGGATCGTCAGACGGTGGCTCCTCAGATTCGGGGTCGACAGGACGCTACGAATCTGTGAGGCAAACAACTCGATCGAGTGGATCTGCGTGAGGCCGAACCTCACACGCACGGAGCCGGCGTTGCTGCTGTGCAGGCTGCGTGGTCAGGGAATTCGGGCGGAGCAGGGCGGCCTGAACCCGGACGTGCTGAGGGTGGAGGGTGAACTTGCACCTGCCACGGACCCCCTTTTCAAGGAGGGTCTCTACACTCCCCAGGACGAAGCTGAATCGCTGGTGTGCCATCTCCTATCGGTGACAAACGGGAGGACCTTTCTCGACCTTTGCTCGGGGCCCGGAGGCAAGGCGACCCAGATCGCCGAGATGGCCGGGGACAAGAAACAGGTTTGCTGCCTTGAGATTCATCCCGCGCGAGCAGCGAGGGTGGCAGACGCCGCGAGACGACTCGGACTCACGTCCGTGAGAGTCGCAGCGGCGGACGGCAGAGTCCCGCCGCTGCGGAGAACGTTCGACCGAATTCTTGTTGACGCACCGTGTTCGGGGTTGGGCGTAATCGGCAAGAGAGCGGACGCCAGATGGCGGAAAAAGGAAGACTCCATCGCCCTCCTGTCCAGACTTCAGAGAGAGCTTCTGGAATCCGCCTCGAAGCTCCTTGATAAGGGCGGTATTCTGGTCTACAGTGTCTGCAGTTTTGAGCCGGAAGAGACAAGCGAGCTCGTCGCGTCTTTTCTGCGCGAGCATCAGGAGCTCGAGATGGAAAGCGCGATAGGCTTTGTCCCGGCTCCGCTCGTGGACGAGACTGGGGCGATGCTGATACTGCCTGACGAATTCGGGACGGACGGCATGTTTGCGGTGCGGCTTGCCAAGAAGAGGTGAGGAGCGGGTGGGCATCGGGCCAGGGTCGTTTGAACCTCATTCTGGTGCCGTTGACCGGCACGCGGAAGACAGGCGGAGGTCAATATTGAAAGGTAAGTCCGGCTTGTCGCCATTTTGGAAGACGGTGCTCCTGGCGGTCATAGCGTTTGCGGGTGGGGTCCTGATCTTCAACTTCGCGATAATGCCGTTTCTGGTGGGCCACGGCAACGAGGTGAGAGTCCCCGATCTGTCCCTTCGCACCGTTCCCGAGGCCGAGAGAATTCTCAGAGACCAGGGACTGCGGCTTGAAGCGACTTATCCGGTGTTCAGCGCGGACGTGCCCAAGGGTTGCGTGATTTCTCAGTATCCTCCCGCGCTGGCGTTCGTCAAAAAGAGCCGCGGTGTGAAAATC
>Ga0315291_10007915_pt1 | contig 13083 bp, 14 predicted proteins | sample YL17G12_20_MG_FD_203070 | JGI IMG/M metagenome (GOLD analysis project Ga0315291, IMG submission 203070) | Sediment microbial communities from Yellowstone Lake, YNP, Wyoming, USA - YL17G12_20 | ecosystem: Environmental > Aquatic > Freshwater > Lake > Sediment | place: USA: Wyoming | collected... | reverse complement strand
CCGTTCTCACCGATGACCCCGAAGGTCTGGCCCTTCTCCACCGAGATCGTGACGTCGTCAAGAGCGGTCACCAGCTCGTCCGGCCGGAGCGACCGGAAGAAGTCTCCCTTGACCAAAGCGCTCTTGAACGTCTGGAAGCGGTGCCGGGCGGAGTATTTCTGGTAGATCCGGAAGACGTGATCGACCTCGATGGGCTGCACTCAGACCTCCTCGGCGAAGGAATCACGCAGGCGGTCGAAGATCAGGTAGCCGAGGACAAAGAGGACCAGGGAGGCAAGGAGGGTGATGCCGAGGCGCTTCCAGTGGAAGAGGCTGTTGTAGAACAGGCAGAACTGGTAGCCTTGGATGATGTGGGTCATCGGGTTGAGGTTGAGCACGAGGCGAAGGGCGCTCGACTTCTGGATGCTGGGGAAGGTCATCGCGTAGATGATCGGCGTCGTGAAGAACCAGAAGGTCAGCCAGTTGGAGAGGATGTCCTTGATGTCCCGGAAATGAACGGTCAGGGACGAGATCATCAGGCTGAAGCCGAGGGTGAAGATGTACTGGACGAGGACAACGACGGGCAGGAGCAGAGCGTAGGGAGTGAGCGGCTTCCCCATGACCAGGATGAAAAGAAGGAGAATGGGCAGCCCGAAAAAGAAATGGATCATATTGCTGGTCACGGTGACGACGGGAAGGACCTCGGCCGGGAAGAGGATCTTTTTGATCAGGTTTCCGTTGATCATCAGGACATTGGCCGATTCCAGGGTGGACGAAGCGAACCAGTGCCAGGGCAGGATGCCGCAGAAGAGGTAAAGCGCATAAATCATGGGGCTGCGCTCAAAGGCCGGGTCCCGGGGATTCATGATCAAGCCGAAAACGGCCGTATAGACGATCATCAACAGCAGGGGGTTGAAAAAGGACCAGAGGAACCCGAGGACGGTGCCACGGTAGCGCGCCTTGAGCTCCCGGACGACCAGGTTCTGGATCAGGACGCGGTACCTGTAGAGCTCCTTGAGGTTTCTAAGAATACGGGCCACGTTCCTCTCCTGCGAAGATCGCCCTCATCTCGGGCGCGCATTTGCCCGTCTCCTCGTAAACCCACAGGGGTGGAAGGACTTTTGGAGAAGCCGCGTCGAACCGGCACTCGGCCAGGAACCAGCGGGGCGGCATCCCGGCCCGCGAATGGACAAAGCGCAGCCTCCCGACGTTCAATCCGACTCCCTTCACCGCCCTGTCGAAATCGCCTTTCCTCTTGACCGGGTAGATGAAACAGGCGCGGCCGTCCTGCTCCAGGACGCTTCCGGCAGCCAGCATTATATCAAAAATGTCGCCTTTAATCTCATGCTTGGCGATGGATTTTTCCGCTGAGGCGCTGAGATGCCCGCCTGTGCCCTTAATATAGGGGGGATTGGAAAAAACGAGGTCGAACTTCTCCTCGGGTCGGAACGTCCTGAGGTCCTGTTCCAGGACAACGATTTTTTTTTCGAGGCCATTGAGAGCGATATTACGTCGGGCCAGGTCGGCCAGGCCGGGCTGGACCTCCAGGCAGACGATCCGTCGGAAGGGTTTCCGGCTGAGAAGAAGAGAGATGATGCCGTTCCCGGCGCCTAATTCGAGCAGATTATCCGCCGGCCGGGTGCGGATGAAATCGGCCAGCAGAGGGGCGTCGACCGAGAACCTGTATCCCCGCTTCTTCTGGAGGATGAGGACGCGGCCGTGGTAGAAGGAGTCGAGGGTTTCATCCTCTCCAGGCGAGGGCTTAATCCTTTTCATCTTCACTCAGCTCAGCGAACACGACCACCAACTCCGGCCCGACCTCTGCGTATCCGCCCCGGACCGGGAATGACTCCCCTGAGTCGCCCGCCCGGTAAGTCACCAGGCCTGGGCCCAGCGCCGTAAATAGCGGGCGATGCCCCGGAAGGACCCCCAGGTATCCTTCCAGGCTCGGGATGGTCACTTCATCGACGTCTGTATCGGCCAGGAGGCTTCGGGGGGTAACAACCCTGAGCCGGAGGGAGGAGGGGCCGTTCTGGCTCATGAAGCGCGCAGTTCCTCGGCCCGCTGGACCACTTCCTCGATCGGCCCGGCCATGTAAAAGGCCTGCTCCGGCTTGTCGTCATGCAACCCGTCAACGATCTCTTTGAAGCCCTGGACCGTCTCTTCGATGGATACATATTTTCCCGGCCGGCCGGTGAATTCCACGGCCACATGGAAGGGCTGGGAGAGGAAGCGCTGGATTTTCCGCGCCCGGGCCACGACCTGCTTGTCCTCGTCCGAAAGCTCTTCGATGCCGAGGATGGCGATAATATCCTGGAGCTCTTTATACCTCTGCAGGATTTCTTTGACCCGGCGGGCTACCCGGTAGTGCTCTTTACCGATGATGCGCGGGTCCAGGATCCGGGAAAAAGAATTCAGCGGGTCGACGGCCGGATAAATGCCGATATCGGTCAGAGCGCGGGACAGGGTGGTAGAGGCATCGAGATGGGAAAACGTCGTCGCCGGGGCCGGGTCGGTGAAATCATCGGCCGGGACGTAGATGGCCTGGACCGAAGTGATCGACCCCTTCTTGGTCGAGGTGATCCGCTCCTCGAGCTCGCCGAGCTCGGTCGCCAGGTTGGGCTGGTAGCCGACCGCCGAAGGCATCCGGCCGAGGAGCGCCGAAACCTCGGAGCCCGCCTGGGTGAAGCGGAAGATGTTATCGATGAACAGGAGGATGTCCTGGTTCATCTCGTCGCGGAAATATTCGGCCACCGACAGCGCCGTCAGCCCGACCCGAAGCCTCGCTCCGGGAGGCTCGGTCATCTGCCCATAGATCAGGGCAGTCTTGTTGATGACGCCTGACTGTTTCATTTCCAGCCAGAGGTCGTTGCCTTCCCTCGTCCTTTCCCCTATCCCGGCGAAAACGGAGTAGCCGCCATGCTTCTTGGCCACATTGTGGATGAGCTCCTGGATGATGACCGTCTTGCCCACTCCCGCCCCGCCGAAGAGACCGATCTTTCCGCCTTTCAAGAAAGGTTGGATGAGGTCGATGACCTTGATCCCGGTCTCGAACATCTCCATCTTCGTGCTCTGTTCCCCCAGGGACGGAGGCAGCCGGTGGATGGGATATCTCTTCTTCGCATTGACGGGCCCCAGGTGATCAACGGGCTCACCGATGACATTGAGCAGGCGGCCGAGCGTCTCCTCCCCCACCGGCACGTCGATCGGGCCTTCCTGGTCGATGGCGGTCATGCCGCGGGCAAGGCCGTCGGTCGGATGCATGGCGACACAACGCACCTTGTCCTCGCCGATGTGCTGTTCCACCTCGACGATAATGTCCACGGGAGTGGGCGTTTCAAGCCCTTCACTGGTGATCCGGAGGGCGTTGTAGATCTCCGGCAGCTCCATATCCTTGAACTCGACATCCACCACGGGCCCGATGACTTGGACAACCCTCCCGATTCTCTTTTTTTCTCTATCGTTCGTCATGGGACTCTCCCTATTGTCCTATTCGGCCAGAGCGTTGACAGCCGTCATGATCTCCAGCAGTTCCTTGGTTATAGAGGCCTGCCGGATCTTGTTTAAAGCAAGGAACAGATCGGAGATCAGTTCCCCGGCGTTCTTGGTGGCATTCTCCATAGCCATCATCCGGGCCGCCTGCTCTGCGGCGAGGGACTCAAAAAAGCAGTGATAAACCTGTGTTTCCACATACAGGGGCAATAGAGTTTGAACAAGGCGGGGCGACTCCGGCTCCCAGTCGGGAGCCGCCATCTCCGCTATCTCTGCTTGCCCCATCGGCCTGATGGGCAGGATCTGGCTGATGGTGAGGCGAGGGGTCAGGATCGATTTGAACTCGTTGTAGATGAGGTATACGGCATCCGTTCTGGCGAACGTGTACTGCCGCATCAGGAAATGAGCGATCTCTCTGAGGTCCCGGAGGCCGAGCTTTTCCACCTTTTCGGCGTAGGCCCGGTGGACGGTAAACCGCTGCCTCCTGAAGCAATTGACCGCTTTCTTGCCCACCAGGACCAGCCCGATATCGCAGTGGGCCGACTTGTCCTGGAGGAAGGCCAGTGCCCGGGCCAGCAGGTTGGAGTTGAACGCCCCGCAGAGCCCCTTGTCTGAAGTGACGATCAGGACTTCGATCTTTTTCTCTTCCCGCCGGTCGAGAAGCGGCGACGCCTGGCGGCCAGCCCAGGACGCAACCCGTTCCAGCAGGCCGGGCAGGTCGTGCCACTGGGGACGTCCCTCGAGGACCGTGCGCTGGGCCTTCTTAAATTTGGCCGTGGAGACCGTCTTCATGGCCTGCGTGATCTGCTGGGTGTTCTTGACGCTCTTGATGCGTCTTCTGAGGTCAATAAGAGCCGGCATATTATTCTTCTGTTTTGAATTGCCTGTTGAAATCCTGGAGGGCCGAAGCGATCGTCTTATCTAGAGCGCCGTCTAGCGTCTTCTGCTCGGCGATCTTAGGGAGCAAACTCGGGTGCTCCTTGTCCATATAGGTGCAGAGCTTGGCCTCATATTTTCTGATCGAGCTTACCGGAAATTCATCCAGGAAGCCTCTGTTCCCGGCATAGATGATCAGGATCTGCCTTTCAACGGATAGCGGCGCATATTGATTCTGCTTCAGGACCTCAGTCAGCCGTTCACCCCTGTCCAGCTGGGCTTGGCTTGCCCGGTCGAGCTCCGTCCCGAACTGGGCGAAGGTCAGCAGATCACGGTATTGCGCCAAGTCGAGGCGCAGCTTCCCGGCGACCTGTTTCATCGCTTTGATCTGGGCATTGCCGCCGACCCGGGAGACCGAAATGCCAACGTCGATGGCCGGACGGATGCCCGCGTTAAACAGCTCCTGCTCGAGGTAAATCTGGCCGTCGGTGATGGAGATGACGTTCGTCGGTATGTAGCCGGACACATCGCCGGCCTGGGTCTCGATGATCGGCAGGGCCGTCAGGCTCCCGCCGCCGGACTCCTCGTTGAGCTTGGCCGCCCGCTCGAGGAGACGGGAGTGAAGATAGAAGACGTCTCCCGGGAAGGCCTCGCGTCCCGGCGGCCGCCGCAGCAATAGCGATATCTCCCTGTAAGCCGCGGCGTGCTTAGACAGGTCGTCGTAGACCAGCAGGGCGTGCTGTCCCTTGTCGCGGAAATATTCTCCCATGGCGCAGCCGCTGTAGGGAGCCAGGTATTGGAGCGGCGAGGGATCGCTGGCCGAGGACGCCACGACGATGGAATAGTCCATCGCCCCATAATCCTCCAGGGTCTTGATGATATAAGCAACGGTCGAATTCTTCTGCCCGATGGCCACGTAGATGCAGATGACGCCGGCATTCTTCTGGTTGATGATGGTATCGATGGCGATGGCGGTTTTGCCGGTCTGGCGGTCGCCGATTATGAGTTCCCGCTGGCCCCGGCCGATCGGGATCATGGCGTCGATGGCCTTGATCCCCGTCTGCAGGGGCTCCCGGACCGGGAGGCGGTCCACGACCCCCGGAGCCAGGCGTTCGACGACCATGTGGGCATCGGCCCGGACCGGCCCTTTGTCGTCGAGGGGCTGGCCGAGCGGATTGACGACGCGGCCGATGAGGGAGGGGCCGGCGGGAACCTGCATGATGCGGTGGGTCCGGCGGACGAGGTCCCCCTCCTTGACCAGGTGGCTTTCCCCGAGGAGCACGGCGCCGACACTGTCCTCCTCAAGGTTCAGGGCGAGACCGAAGACGTTGCGCGGGAACTCGACCAGCTCGTTGTACATGACCCGGTCGAGGCCGTGGATGCGGGCGATCCCGTCGCCGACAGAGGTGACCGTCCCGACCTCGCGGATGTCGATCTCGGTTTCATAGCCCTCGATCTGTTTTTGGATGATCCTAGTGATTTCGTCGGCCTTGATGTCCATGACGCGTCCTATCCTTCTGAAATTCTCTCTTTAATTTTCGCCAAATGTCCCCTGAGGGAGGCGTCGTAGATGACGTTCCCTCTCTGCAATGAAAACCCGGCCACGAGCCCCTGGTCGATCGAGTAACGGAGAAAGACCGGCCGGCCTTCCAGTCGCTCGAGCTCGGCTCTGAGCCGTTCCTTTTGACCGTCGGCTAGGGTGACGACCGAACTGACCTCGAACGTGGCTACGCCACGGCGTTCGTTCCAAAATACCGGCAGCTCCTCAAGGATGTCGCCTAGAAGGTTCAGCCGACCGTGGCCGAGGAGGAGGATGATGAAACGCGAGGTCTTGGCCATGAAACCCGAGACGGCCAGGACGTCCTTGATGACCTGCGTCTTCTTCCGGGCGGCCACAAAGGGACTGGCCAGAGTCCCTTTAAGGGCGCCGTGGGTGGAGACGAGCTCCCGGAACTCGGCCAGCTCGCGGTTGACGGCGCTAAACTCGGCCTCGTCTTTGAGGGCGCCCACCAATCCCTGCGTGTATCGTTTAACGAGAATGAGGTTTTTCATACAGCGCTTCCAGCCTGTGGATGGATTCGTCGATGAGATGGGAATGGAGCTCCGGCGTCAGGCGCCGCACGATGTTCGCCCGGGCCAGGGAGACGGCTATCTCGGCCGCATGTCCCTTGAGCTCAGCCCGGGCGGATTGGGAGAGCGCTTCGACCTCCTGGGCCGCAAACGATTTGATCTTTTCGGACTCCTGCCGGGCTAGAGCCAGGACGCGCTCCTTCTCCCGCTGCCCCGCTTCATCGCCCTCACCCTTGATTTTCCGGACTTCCTGCTCCAGGCTCAGCATCCTTTCCTTGAGCGATTCGAGCCTGGCCTCTGAGTCTGTCTTGGCCCTCTCCGTCTCCTGGATGGTCTTCTCCACGGAGAGGCCAATCTCCGCCAGGAATCTCCGGAGCGGCTTGGCCAGCAGAAAGCCCAGGCCTCCGAACAGGATGATGAAGTTGACGGTCTTTCCCAGGAGATCGGTGAGCGGCGAAACGTGGGATCCTTCGGCCGGAGAAAAGCCCAGAAACAGGGGCAGGAGCAAAATGAGAAAAGCCAGATTCTGCTTCGGTCTGCGCATTAGTTCAAGAACTTCTTTTCGATCTGCTCCGCCAGTCCCGCCGCTTCGGACTCGAGCTTGTCCTTGAGTTCCCGGACGCTCTTATCCAGGTCGGCCTTGGCCCGGTCGACCTGGCTGCGGCACTCGGCATTGATGTCCCCGATCAGGCGGGTTTTCTCTTTCAGGGCGTCCGCTTCGAGCGAGACCCGGACGTTCTCAGCGGCGGACCTGGCCTCCTTGAGCGCCTGATCGACCTGCCGGGCGCTCTCCTCATAAGACCCGATGGCTTTCTCAAAAGCCTCTTTGTTTTCCCGGATGGCCTTTTCCCGGGCGTCGCGAATCCTTCGAACGGGGTTGAAAAAGAGCTTGGTCAGGGCGAAAAGGAGGACCCAGACGATCAGGAAGACGACGATAACGTTGCCATCGAGAGAGAGCATCGTGTTATGGCTCGGCTAATAATTTGAATGCCAAAATTTACCATGTTCCCCCCTAAAAATCAAATGGCCGGCTTCCTCGATCCAAGGCGGAAGAGTTTTTTCACCTCGCCCACCAGGAACAGGGAGCCGGTGATGAGGACGGAGCCGCGAGGAGGAGCCATCTCGATCGCTTTTTGGACGGCTCTTTTCGGGTCGGGTTCCAGGAAGGTCTTTTTTCCCCGAACCGGCGCCAGAGAAAAAATCATCTCCGGGCTGGCGGCCCTGGGCAATGGGACAGACGTCAGGATGATCGTCTCGGCCAGAGGAAAAAGGAGCGCGGAGACCCGGCGGATGTTCTTGTCCTTCATGATGGCGAAGACAAGGGTGAGCGGCCGGGGAAGGAATTCCCGCGCATAGACGGCGACAACCCGGGCTCCCGCCTCGTTATGGGCCCCGTCCAGGACGACCCGCGGTCGGCGCAAGATGGACTCCAGCCGCCCTTCCCAGCGGGCTTCCCGGACTCCTTGAATGATCCGGCGCTTTGGGAGCCGTCTCCAGCGGCGGCCGATCTCGACTGCGGCGGCAATGGCCACGGCCGCGTTCCTTCCCTGGTGTTGACCTCGCAGCTCGGGAGAGAAGACAAAAACCTCGCCTTCAAAGCGGAATGAGAACCGGTGGCCGTCCTTTTGTTTCCGGGCTTGCAGGTTCCCCGGTTCGTCGAAGACGCCCCGGAAGGGCGCTCCCACCTCCCTGGCCCGCCGCTTGATAACATCCCGTGCTATCCCCGGCGTCAGACCGCAGACCACGGGAACGCCCGGCTTGATGATTCCTGCTTTCTCAAAAGCGATCTCAGCCAGGGTCCCGCCGAGGAATTCTTGATGATCCCGCCCCACCGTCGTGATGACCGAAACAAGGGGCGTGACGACGTTCGTGGCGTCCAGCCGTCCGCCCATTCCCACTTCGAGGACGGCGATGTCTACCTTCCGTTCGCGGAAATAGAGCAGGCCCAGAATGGTCAGAATCTCAAAGTAGGTCGGCGGGGATTCCAGCTTCCCGGAGCCAATAAGCTCAAGGATTACGGTCTTCAGGCGGCCGAGCAGGCGGCAGAAATCGCGCCGGGGGATGAGCGTATCCCCTATCCTGATCCTCTCCTCGACCCTGACCAGGTGGGGCGATGTGTACAGGCCGGTGCGGAAGCCGTGCCGGGAGAAGACCCGGGCCAGCATGGCGCAGACCGAGCCCTTCCCGTTGGTGCCGGCAACCAGGACCGAGGGATAGGCAAGGTGCGGGTTGGCAAGCGCAGTCAGGACCGTGCGGACGTTATCCAGGCCGAACTTAACCCCGGAATCGAGAATCTCCTGGAGGTATCTCTGGCACTGCCCATAGTTCATAGATGCTTGTTGAGGAAGAGGCGGAGGGCCCGGACGATGTAGTTGCGGAGGGCCTTGCGTTCGACGACATCGTCCAGGAGTCCGTGCTGGAGCAGGAACTCCGAGCGCTGGAAGCCCTTGGGCAGCTTCTCCTTGATGGTCTGTTCGATGACCCGCGGGCCGGCAAACCCGATGAGGGCTTTGGGCTCGCCGATATTGATGTCACCGAGCATGGCATAACTCGCCGTCGTTCCACCCGTCGTCGGGTCGGCAATGACGGAAATAAAGGGAAGCCTGGCCTCGCCCAACCGCGACAGGGCGGCGCTGGTCTTCATCAGCTGCATCAGAGACAGAGCCCCTTCCTGCATCCTGGCGCCGCCGGATGTGGAGACTATGACCAGGGGCAGCATTTCGCGAGTCGCGCGTTCGATGGCCCGTGTGATCTTCTCGCCGACAACCGAGCCCATGCTTCCGCCCATGAAGGAAAACTCCATAGATGAGACGATCGTCTCGATCCCGCCGATCTTTCCCCAGGCGTTGAGCACGGCTTCAGCCAGCCCGGTCTTCTTCTGGTTCTCTTCGAGCCGGTCGGCGTACTTCCGGGTGTCCTCGAAATGGAGCACATCCACGGGATAGATCCCCTCGTCCAGGAGCTCGTACTCCCCCTCATCGAACAGTGTCTCCAGTCGTTCCCGGGCCGAGATCCGGAAATGGAAGCCGCAAGAGGGGCAGACATATTTATTTTCCAGGATGTCCTGCTTGTACAGGATGCGCTGGCAGTTATTGCAGCGGGTCCACAGATTTTCAGCCGTCTTATCTTCAACCATCAGCGTTTTTCCGGGATTTCAGCCGGGCCAGGCCGGGCGCTAATCCTTGTCCGTCCCCAGGACCTGGGTTTTGACGCGCCGGGAAAGAGCCTCGATGACATGGTCGGAACTGGGCAGGTCCTCTTCGATCTCATCCTCCTCGGAGAGCAGGTTCATCACCGCCCGGAGGAGCTTTTCCTTGTCCACCGGCTTCTCCAGATAATCGGCCGCGCCGAACGTAGAGAGGGCCTCCTTCCTGTACTGTGGTCCCTTGTACAGTCCGGTGACAATGATGACCGGCACCCGGCCGTGGGTCTCCTCGGAGATCCTCTTGGTTAGGTCGAAACCGTGGATTTTGGGCAGGATGGCCTCGAGGACGACGACGTCGGGCTTTTCTTCCTTGAATTTCTCGTAAGCCGACTGGCCGTCGGACGCCCGGATGACCTGGAAGCGGTAGGGCTCGAAGATGCCGGCCAGAGACTCCAGGCTGGCGGCGTCATAGTCCACGATCAGGATTTTCTTGTCGGTCATCTGAGATGGCCAGATTGTAGCCCAAACCCCTTCCCGGCGTCAAGGAAGGCTCGGATTCAGGTTCGTCAGCCCACTCGTTTCCCCGGCGAGGAAACTCGCTTCGCATCCTCCTTCGCTCTTCTCTCCTTTCAGTCGAGAAACCATGCCCGCTCCGACCTTTTCCCGAAACGCCAACCGTTTTTAGGCCCCTCCTAATTCGCTAGGAGGGGAAGGGAAGGTTAATGGGGTTCGAACAGAGTTTTGGAGGCGTTTCGGAAGCAGTTTGACGCCCCTACCCTTCGCCTCGGTTAAATAAGATGTGCGCGAGCCGTTGCGGAGGGCTTTCGGGCGGAATCTCCCTCGCTTCACCAAAAAAGAAGAAGAGAACCCTGCCCGGGCCACCTTCAAACGGTCTGTCACAAACCGGCCCGCGCCGCGACTAAATATGGTGTGCGCGAGCCGCTGCGGAGGGCTTTTTGAGGGACTCTCCCGAGCTTCTAGCCAAAAGGGAAGTTCGAGAGGGCGAAAGGATTGATTTTATCGCTGTTTGACCTATAATATAGGCACGGGGCAGAAAATGAAAAAAATCGTTAGTTTTATCGCTTTCTTTGTCCTCTCGACATTCCTCGTCTCCCAGAGTGTTGTCGATGTCGCTAAAAAGGAGCAGGAACGTAGAGAAAAGCTCAAGGGGAAGAACGCCAAGGTCGTCACTAACGCCGACCTGAAGACGGTCAAGAGGGCGCCGGCCGTAACAACGCAGGCTACGCCGCCCGCCGAAGCGGCAGCTGCCGAACCGGATGAGGCGGATCTGCCGGAAGCGCAGGAAGCCGAGAGGGCTTATGATGAAGGTGCAGGCTCGCCCTTCGCCACAGAAGTTCTACCGGATACTTCTATGATCGAAAATCCCGAGTTCGCGTTGGGATCACCGGACGAGCAATACGCCGAAATATCCTTTTATGGTATTCTCGAGCTTGAGCTCACGGCAAAAAATGAGGCAGGCCCTGATATTGTCGTCCATGCCAGGGTGGCAGGATTAGAGGAAATGGCCAACAGCCAGGAAGAAGGTATGCCGGTCGGTTTCGCAGGAGTCAGGCAAATGGGAATCCCGCCGATGTACGGCGTCCTTGTTCTGGACGATAGAGGTGTCTGGCAGGCCATCGGCAAAGACACGGGAAGCGGGAGCCCGGCAAGCTTTGACCTCGGCACCATAGCTTCCAGCAAAAGGATTAGGATTGTTTTTCAATATCTTGACATCCCCGACCAAGGCACCCTCGGAGCGAAGCCCTGGCGCACGAGCGAAAAAGAGATAACTATGGGCGTCGACGCAGTCGAAGCCCTGCACTGAAGCGGGGACGCGTCACAACAGGACCCGGGTCCATCCGGGTAATTCTAAGGCTCCTTTTTCCCTCTGTTGCCGGGGTTTTTCCTTTGTGATATATTGGCCGCAATGAAAACCACCCCGCGGCCCGATATCTCCGTTGTCATCCCCGTCTTCAACGAGTCCGAGAACTTAGAAGAACTCCATCGGGAGCTCGTGGCGGCGCTGGAGAAAACCGGCCGGCCTTTCGAGGTCATTCTCATCGACGATGGGAGCACCGATTCGTCCTGGGCGGTGCTCAGGAGCCTCCAGCAGAAGGACGGCCGTATCAAGCTTATCCGCCTGCGGAGAAACTTCGGCCAGACCGCGGCCTTGGCCGCTGGTTTCGACCATGCCGGGGGCGGGATCATCATCAGCCTGGACGCCGACCTCCAGAACGACCCCAACGACATCCCCTCCCTCATCCAGAAGATCGAGGAAGGCTTTGACATCGTCAGCGGCTGGCGAAGGAGCCGAAAGGACAAGTTCTTCTCCCGCCGAGTGCCTTCGGTCATCGCCAACACGCTCATTTCACGGCTGACCCGCGTCCGACTCCACGATTACGGCTGCACGCTCAAGGCGTTCCGGAGCGAGGTCATCAAGAACGTCAAGCTCTACGGCGAGCTCCATCGCTTCATCCCGGCCATCGCCAGCCAACTGGGAGTCCGGATCTCCGAGGTGGAGGTCAACCACAGGCCCCGCAAGCACGGAAAATCCAAATACTCCATCTTCCGTTTCACCAAGGTCATGCTGGATATGCTGACGGTCAAGTTCTTGCTGAGCTACTCCACCCGGCCCCTCCAGATTTTCGGGCTCCTCGGGCTCGGCAGCGGGCTGCTGGGTTTCCTCATATCCCTGTGGCTTTCCTACGAGCGGCTGGTCCTTAAGGTCAGTGTCGCCAACCGCCCGCTTCTCCTCCTCGGTGTGCTCCTGATCGTCATCGGAATCCAGTTCATCACCCTCGGGCTGCTGGCCGAGATCATGGTCCGGGCGTACCACGAGTCCTCGGGGAAGAGGATCTATGTCGTCCGCGAAGTCATCGATTCTGAGATGGAGGGCGGCGCCCCGACGATACCTCGATGAACATCCTGATGCTCGCCCCCGAGCCGTTCTTCGAGCCGCGGGGCACGCCGATCAGCGTCTATTTCCGGATCCTGGCCTTGGGAGAGCTCGGCCATCGCGTTACCCTCGTCACCTACCCCCTCGGAAAGAACGTTGTCCTTAAGGGCCTGAAGATCGTCCGGCCGCCCAACCTGCTGGGGATGCGTCGGATCAAGATCGGCCCCTCCTTGGCCAAGCTCCCGTTCGACGTCCTGCTCCTTCTCCAGGCGACGCTCGAGATCGCCGCAAATTCCTATGACCTGGTTTTTTCTCACGAGGAGGCGGCCTTCCTGGGGGTCTGGATTGCCCGGATCTGGAGAAAACCGCATGTCTATGACATGCACTCCAGCTTGCCCCAGCAGCTCGAGAACTTTAAGTTCACGCGTTCCCCCCTTCTCGTCACGCTCTTCCAAAGAATGGAGCATTTCGTCCTCAGAAACTCCCATTCCGTCATCGTGATCTGCCGGGATTTGATGGATACGGTCGCTGGCCTGGGCTACGGGCAGAAAGCGGTCCAGGTTGAAAACTTCCTCGACTTTCCGGCCGAGAAGGCAACGGCCGAAGCGGTCGCAATGAAGAAAAA
>Ga0315291_10007914_pt1 | contig 13084 bp, 12 predicted proteins | sample YL17G12_20_MG_FD_203070 | JGI IMG/M metagenome (GOLD analysis project Ga0315291, IMG submission 203070) | Sediment microbial communities from Yellowstone Lake, YNP, Wyoming, USA - YL17G12_20 | ecosystem: Environmental > Aquatic > Freshwater > Lake > Sediment | place: USA: Wyoming | collected... | reverse complement strand
CTTAAGAAAGGGAGGGTTGAAGGAACGGTTCTCCTGATGACCGGTTCCTTCTTAGGTATTTTCATCATCATGGGTATTGCAAAAGGAATCTTTAAAATTTTAGCTCTCTTTTAATATCTCGTGAGCCGAGAAGCCCCTCACCTCCACCCTCTTTCCAACGGGGAGAGGGGAAGGGGGAGGGGGGATTCGGAATTTAAAATTATTATACTTGTTACTAAGGAGTCCATAATTGAGAAGACATATTCTTCGGGAAATCTCATCTAACCCTAATGCTGTTCAGTTAAGCAAGAACCGTTCACCCTGAGCCGTGAGCCTGTCGAACGGTGGGTCGAAGCGCCTGCCCTGAGTGAACCGTTCGTCCCTTCGAGAGCCTCCCTCCGGGGCATGAGCCCTTCCGGGGCGGAGCCTGGCCCGGAGGGAGGCCCTACGGGGCCGGAGGCAGGGCGAACGGTGAGCCGAAGGGCTCAGCACGAACGGGAAGATCTCCAGTGTCTATACAATTATGGACCGATTAATAAGTTTAGGAAGGTCAGATTGAGATGTCGGAGCTAAAAGAAATCCTGGAAAATCTTCCTCATGATTTTCCTTTTCGAATGATTGATCGGATACTCGAGATCGAAAAGGGAAAGAAGGCAATTGCCCTTAAAAATGTAAGCATCGATGAACCGTATTTTTTAGGCCATTTTCCAAATGAACCCATCATACCAGGGGTTTTGATTCTGGAAGCGATGGCGCAAACCGGAGGACTGGCTTTTCAGTCATCATTTGAAAAGGAAGAGGGAGGGATTCCGGTATTGGTAAGGGTTGAAGAATTTCGACTGAAAAGAAGAGTGATGCCAGGGGATCAAATCATCATCGAGGCAGAAGTTTTACATATATTTTCTAACTTGGCCAAGATAAGGATTCTGGCTAGAGTGAGAGGAGAAACAGTCGCCGAAGGAACGGTGGTTTTAGCGAAGGCCGCTTCTCCCCAACCCCTCCCCTAACGTTTTGCGCACGGGCGATGTTTGCAGAGGGAAAAACATGGGTACTCGCTCTCTATATTCGGCATAATCTTTCCCCAGTCGTTTCATCAATTCAGGTTCCTCGACTTTTTTTAGTTCCCAGACATTGATCACGATGAAAAGGGGTGTAAAAATAAACAATAGTGAGATGGAGCCGAAAAAAAAGCCAAGCCCAAATAGTTGTATGAAAATTCCTGTAAGCATGGGATTGCGAACGAATCGATATGGGCCAACTATTACAAGTTTTGGGGGAGGGCTCAACGGAACCGGTGTCCCCCTCGCTCTCACGAAATACGAAACCGAGAGAAGCATGAGAAATAATCCGAATGCAACGACGAGACCACCCGCAAACTGATTCCATGGGGAGCAAGATATTCTTGGGAGATGGAGTGATCGATCGACAACAAAAGACATGAGAATGAAACAACTGATCAATCCCAAATAGAACAGCCCTACTATTGGAGCAAACAGAAGTTTTGTTTTCCAGTCTCCAGTAGCTACTCTGTAAACCAGATTTATCCATTTGCCTGTTAGGGACACTGACTCCTCCTCAGGTTTCTTTCAGGAAGGCTTTTGTCGTCAATCTTCCTTTTCAGGTACCTTACATTTTGCGATATAGCGTAATAGAGCTTCTTGCAAGAATTTCTCAGAATCTTCTATGTCTTTCCAATCTTGAGAAAGCCGATGGACGTTTTTCCCTCGCAATTTTGAAGCCGTACGAACTTTGGTATAAGCAACTTCAGTGGTGATATTCATGACAGGCGCAATAGCCTCAGCCATGCGTAAATTTCGGCTCTTGAGAGGAAGTCGATCAGGATCTTGCAAGGCTTTTTTTAAATCCCCCAGACGTTGTGGGTCCTTTCTGAGACTTTCTATAATCTCAGCTGCTTTAAACAAGGATGTAATTTCATCATTTGAAAGCAGTCGCTCAGGTTTGTTGCTAAACACATGTTCAGCAGCCGCCCAAAGCATCGATAGGCGGCTAGGCATGCAGTTTTCAATATAAGATTGGTTAAGCCCTCTAACTGCGACAATCGCTTTAGGAGACGATAACACAACTTCAATGTCATGAATATCTTCTTTAGTAACGGCAGTTAGCATTCTTTCTTCTGGTCCAACAGAAACTGTTGGTTCCAGCCGTGGAATTTGTGAAATACTTAAATGCTGTATATAAAAACCGACCTGATAAAGATAGGCAAGGAAATCCAACAAATGGTTTAGCTTGTCAAGTACTTCCTCAGCAGAACCTCTATCGGTCGTTTCAAGACGCTTGCTAGCTTCAAATGTCCCAACCCTTTCACCTAAATTGAACTGCCAATTCCAAAGGCCATTCAAACTGGGTATCAGCTGATCTAAATGAAAAATTCGTTCACGGGATGACCGCCCACCCAGTGCAGAACAAAGTGCTCGAATTAGTAAACCAATTGGTTCCTCCTGATAACTCCGTTGACCTTTTGCTCTTGTTATAACGTGGTCATCCGATGAAATTATTTCAATTTGATGTCCAGTAGAGGGATGTCTTAGCATTATTAGGGTCCTATTTCTGTTACTGGGATCGAGAAGAGTTTGTGGGCTTAGAGAAACACTAAAAACAGAAAGAAAGTTCGCAATAGAATTCTCTGTTAATTCTGATAGAAACATAACAGGACCAACAATCAGGTACCCATTAGCGAGCAAATTGTCTAATTGTGAGTCGTCACCTAGCATTGACCTTCCCTATCGAAATTTTGTCTAACGTTCAAGCACAAACGAAGCCTTTGGTTTAGGCGCTTACCCTTTTGTGCTGATGTTAGGCGGCGTTTGAACCTTGTTCATTTATTTTAACGCCACATTTTCTTTCAATGGTCTTCAAGAGAATTTTCCAAGCGAAGGGAGGAATTTCCAGAGCACTGCGACCTGTGGCTCGAAAATTCCAACGAAGTGATTTCCATCTTTTTAGTTCGGGAACCGCCTTAAACTCCTCTAAGTTCACAGGAGGATTGAGCTTCTGTATTTCCCGCACGTAACAGCCGTACGGCCATCCCCACAATAATTTACGTTTACTGTTAGACACCGCTTGCCAAAGGGCTGAAATATCTTTTCCAACTTCTCTTTTCTTGATGTCCTGCGCAACCTTCTTTGTCATCTTAAACCTTCGAATTAAAGTATTAACAGTAAGGTTATTGATGGACTTTCGGTAAAGGAGTATTAGATCACCTTTACGTGTTCCCGGTTCACAACTCCAGAGTATCTCCCCTTGATAATCGTGCTCCCCATTTTCATCCAGATAATTCTCTGGGCCAGCGTAAAATAGCCAAAATTTTTGATCCACATCGGAAGAACCTCGCTTGACTGGCTTAAAAATCCAGAAAATAGCCACCAGAACCAAAACAACCGCAACTAAGATAAAAAGGCTCATAGTCGGCACCATTAATGGCTATGCCAGGTATTAAGAATGTCGCCTGACGTTCAAGGCCAAAAGAAGTGAGATAGCATTTGGATGTCAATCTTCTGGCCAGCGCTATCGGATGTTATAGACAGTCGTTTCAAGCGAAGCGAGATGCTCATTTTGTTTTCGCCAAATAGTTTCTATATGCTCTGCACTGTACGCATTTTTCAAAATGAAACTTTTCCGTGTTAATTAATTTACGCTCGGCCGCCTTCTCTTGTTCTGTTAAGGGAAGAGCATAGCCTCTTTCAAGCCAACCGAACTCTTTATCAATAGGATTGTGTTTTCCTAATGTCCAATTAACCACAAGATGCGATTCTGTATTGGAGAACTTAAACGGGACAGCGTATTGTACGAGATTATACGGGTTAACGTTCACTTCCCTTATTTTTCCCTCTGCCGTTCTTGTTAACGCACCACCACACCAATCCTGGCTTTTTTCAAGTTCATAGGCCTCAACAAGTGCTTTGCCGGCATAGACGTTGTTTTCTGCATCTCGATAAAACTCGCCATAAGATATGCCAACCCTGAACCGATACTCTGGCCATAATATTGTATTCGCAATGAGGTACATGGTAACATCAATTAAATTTTCGTATCCATATTTGTCTTCTGATAGTGAATAAAGTAATACGGTGTCAGAAAAGAATGCATGGCCAACCAGGCGTTCAATAAAAATCTGTTCATGCGTCGGCGGTATCGAGGCCTCTTGTTTAGGTATACCCTTCTGCAGGTTTAGAATGCTAACGATATGGCGGTTGACCAATTCTTCAAAGGTTGAGCGTTTTACGAGCTCTCTGAATCCTAAGATATCGCATACTGCTACCATTGCCTTTTCAACCATATCATTCTTCCGATAAGGTTAATTTTGGGATTCCCGCTATTCGACTTTCCGATAACGTTGAAGGCAAAAGGAATGTAAAGGATTTTAACAATAGTCTTCCGTTTTTGCCCTGTTGTTAACCGCGCCACTAACGTGGTGGTAGCCCAAGGTAGACGTATGACTCTAACCTCCTCAAGCCCGAGCCAACGCCCGTTTAAGGTCCCCATCTCTAAACGGCCGCGTTATCGTTAAATCTTGCCCCCAGCGTTGATCCTCGACCCATCTCGCCGCTCCATCGAACGAACCGAAAACAGTGGAATTCGCTGCCAGTGTAATTGCCAATAGGAGAGACAGGCGGTCGGCTGCCTCCAGAAGCTGGGGATCTGGCCCCCGAGGCTTTCCACGGCCTCCGTGTACCACTCGGCTTCGAGCATCATAAAAGTCTCGAACAACTCTACTTGACTTGGCCCGCAGATCCGGATCATCTGAAAGGAGGAACGCGGTCCGCTCTGATAAGGTTCGTCTCAAGGGCTCCGTCTCATTGGCACCCAGAAGGGCTTCAAGTGCGATAGCTGTTTTGACCACCGCCGCTCCCAGAGAGGGTTCCAGCCTAGACTCTAGCAACCACTGCAATCCCTGCCGTAGACGGACACTTAGCTCGTTGGATTGTGTGGCTTGTTGGACGAGCACGTCAAGGCCGAGGCGTCGAAACCTCCGAACGAACCGCTCGTCCACTACCACGCCTCTGATACCACGCTCTTTCTTCTTACTGCTACGGAGGAACTTGAAGCCAGGCCCAATAATAAAGTCTATGATTTCTTTCCGGTGCTCAGCAATGGCTAGGCTGTTCTGCAGAGTAGTGCGAGAAGAGTAGAGTACGCTGCACAATACAGCCACCTGTTCTACAACCTTCGCAAGAAGCTCTGCTTCGTCAGCCACCGAATGGGGATCGCCTGGGCGGAACACCTCGATCACAGACCTGTTCGCGAACTGGCGGATACGCTGCAGATAGAAGTTATTCTCCCATGAGTGGCGTGCAAACACATTTCGCCTGCGGGTAAGATCCTCGAGCTTATCCGCCTCGTGGTTGTCAAGAAACCGAATCGTTGCGGCAATGCTATGTATCGGCAGTGTGCGTTTGACATCCAACATCCATGTGGTTCGAATGAACCTCGAACTATCTGGATCAAGAGTCGGCCTGCCCATAATTCCCAAACTAATCTGTCTCGTCATCTCTAAATACACTCCGCTTTCGTATGACGGCTAACGTTATGGGCTAGCGAAACAAAAACGCGAAGGCCGAAAAATTCAATAATGAAGCGTTTTTGTTTGGCCGTTACGCAAGCCTGTTGTTAAATGAAGTTTCAGGCATGCTCAAAACAGAGCCGTCTCCCTATACGACCCCTTATATATATTTCCTTAGCTGGAGTTGGGCGCCCTTCTTTTTGGAATCCAACCAAGGGCTCTGTGGACATCGTTAAATCCCAAGAACCATCGAGCCAAGGGTTCGATAGATTCATTATTGGGTTCCTTGGTTTTATCAAATTCCCCTGCACAAGAACGCACATTGTTACCTATACACTTCTGGTCAAAGAGGGCACGCTTCACACATTCTAAAAAAACCAAATCGGCAACGATAAGATGGGTAATCCAATCTCGATAAATCAGACCCTTTAATGGAATTGAATCTCCATGTACAATATGATTCCTAAGTTCGTAGAAATCCCAAGCCCAACAGCCAGCTACACTAAAAGTGAAGGTTCTTCCTTTGTTATTAGTTCGACTATCTTTATGAAAATCATCGGACGAGATATACTTTTCCATGTAGTCCACAAAGTGCTTGCGTTTCCCTTCTCTCGGAAATTGAAGCAGGATTTCAAAGCCTGTTGCCATCATGACCACTTTCGAAAGTTCAGAAACTTGGCCACCTTCTATGTGTGCCAATCGGAACCACTCCAAACTCCTAAATAGACGCTCGCGGAAATCCACCGAAACCCTGTTCAGGAAACATCTATCAAATCCCTCTATAAGTTCCTTTTCAAAGCTCCACAACGATCCACCTGTTGCCCAGGGCTTAGGAAAAGTAATCTCTCCAATTTTCCATCCACCACTGTGGAGACTACCAGCCTTTACAGCAATGTAGTCATTCCCAGGGTGAAAATTTTGGGTTACCAGTTCAAAAACATCTGTGCTAGGTGGCCCCCAACTCCTGTTGTTAGCGCAAACTGCTCTTTTGACATTAGGTTCAATAGCACCACATATTAGAATGTCTACAGCATTTCTCAAGTCACTATACTCAGAGTCATTTAAGCTGCGAAAATCAACATTTCCATGAGTACACACTGTAATTGTATCTACTGGCCTCCCTTGGTAATCTACATAGGACTTAAAATAATTATCCAGGTGTCTTTTTATTGCTGGATCACTAATCTTTTGGTTAGCCTCAACATGATACGGCCAAAATGTGACGGGGCCGAGTTTTATGTTTTTTTTAAACCCACCCCATGGCAGGAAAGAAATCTGCAAGTTATTGCCCTTTATTTTATTCGTGTCTAGGTTGCAGGATAATAGGACTCCCGATTTCAGGTAACGGGTGCGGCGCAAACAACGTCCCGCAAGGTGGGATTTGTGCCCCTTCCGTTAGTGCCGATGTTTTCTGCCAGTGCGGGCATCCTTTAAGGAGAACCGCCCCCTTTTCCACGTTATTCCGAAATGAATCTAGTAGGCGAATCTGTGCGAACAGCCGTACAGTCCCTTGTTAAAATATGTTTCGGCGCCTTTAACTACATAGAGCATTCATCTTTCTATCACAGTTGTCTCTCAGATAATCCCCAAATATGTTTTTGCTTTCTGGATTGCTTAAGTCCTGGTAATATTGTTCAAAGTCTTTGATGAGACATTCATGGAAGATTTTGCGGTTGATGATAATTCCTTTAGTGGGGTCGACTGCATCAATTCGTTTTACTAATTGATCTTCCTTGAGATTTATTAAGGAATTGATTTTACTTTCCGCTTGATGTAACAGCCCGCAACGAATTTGATCGAAGAATATTTTGCAAAGGGCAGTGTCTGTTTTGAAATCTGGAAAGTTTTTGCTGTGCTCAAAAAAGTCTCTGAAGGCTTGCCAGCTCCATTTAAAATTGGTATCAGGATTGTTCCTGTAATATTTTTCCCTAGTGTGGGTGAGACCTAAATAAAATTGATTTAAAGTTTCAATTAATAAAGAATCAATTGACATTACAATAAAGCCGACGTTAGTTCTAATACTCTTCTGATCATGATTAACTAACACCTCTAGGGGCTTAATATACCGGCCATCAAAGCGATCTCGCAAGATATCAATTGCTTTGTCCCAGTTAGGAGAGTATCTATTTGACAAATCCTGTGGCCAATTGGTACATGTGTAGTTAGGAGAGATTTTTTTGCTCATAAGCCATATTATTTTGGTGAGGACTGTCCTCACGCGCTAAATGTCCCATAACGTTCAAGGCCAAAGGAAGTGCGATAGCATTTGAATGTTAATCTTTTGGGCGGTGATATCTGCCAGTGCAGGCATCCTTTAAATAGAACCGTCCCCTTTTCCAGTTATTTAATAAATAGAGCCATTCATTTACTGCGCTCTCTTAAAAATCGATTTCTCTAAGTCTTTTGGAAGTAGATTCTGGAAATATACCAGAATCTCATTCGGCTGTCTCTGTTGACTCGTCATTTCAATAAGTTCTTGGATTTCTTCGGCAGAAACCACTCCAATTCCGTCTTCATTCGCTTTACTAAGATCGGATGCTGAGATCTTTCCCCTTTCCAGAGTTGTAAAAATTAAAGGGATAATAGAGAATTCAGCAAGTCGCTCCTGAAGTTCTTTTACCCTCCTGGAGAATTTCGAAAGCTTCTGATTTACATCCAAGTCCTTGGTTGTACACTCTACCGCAATGATATAGTTTGAAGGAGGCACGAAAGCAATGAGGTCGATTTCTTCATTAATGGCCTTTACCCGACCATAAGGAGCGACGTTAAACCCAAAGAAGTGGAGGAGAAGACCCACTCCAATCTCGAAGTCTTCTGAAGGATCTTTTCCTTTCCCCCGGAGGTAATTCTTTAATTTATTAAGGTCTTCATCGAAAAAGTTATACGCCTGGATCCTTGGGTTCTTTACCAGCGCAAACGGATCATTGACCCTTCGCATAGCAAGGGTATTTCCCCTGAAACGTAGGAAAATGACTACTGAAGAAGCATTATCTACCCTTACCTCTTTGTGTCCGATTTGGCGATCTTCTACCCTCTTCCAATCAGTCTTAGCTAAAGCATTTGAGCTCCTTCGCATGGGAGTATTCCCTGATAACTCGATAAGTCCTATTGATATCTCATCCAATTTCTCATACCCGCTAGTCTCCACATAGGTATCAAGTTTGCTCTGGTAGAGTTTACAGTTATCTCCCAATCGAATTCGTATGGGAGCGATGATTTCCACCGAAGCGGATTCAGTAACGCGTCCCCAGGATGGCTTGGAAAATCCGAGGAAACTTACAAACAGATCATCGAGACCGTCATATGGGAACCCAAGTGATCGCAATTGCCAGTCAAGTTCCTCTTGTCCAATAGCTTCAGCATGATTGTGAAGTAAGTTATGGATGGATTCTCCTCCTCTCCCAAGGACTATTGTGGGAAATTCAAAGTCAACAGAAGGCCAACGACCTGACTTCCGGTTCGTATAAAACCAGGTCCTCGAGGGTTGTACTACCACGTTATCGTTTATGATTTTTCCTAAATGAATCTCTTTGCCGGTTAACATTAATATCCCATTTTCAATCTGAAATAGAAGGCTATCCAATTCTTTAATGTCTCGAATCTCATGAAAAACACTAAAGCTTGACAACATGTGAGGCAATTCTCCTTCAGGGGAGCCCTTCACTGACTTTTCCGACAAAATGAGCCGCATTCCCAGATTGACCCACTTCTGGTAAGCGAGGATGCAGACTGACCGTAGGTCAATAGACTTCCATCCATCATAATACGGTTGTATAGCAGTTTTGAACTTCTCTATCTCAGTCATTGACAAGAACCTTTCTCCCAGGTTTGACACACGCAAATTCTAATATCACGTGTATAATAAGTTCCTTTATTTGAATACGAAATGAACGGCCAGCGATTCGAGTGCTTGAGAAGGGCGAAACCTTTGGGGGTTGACCTTAAGCACTCTGTTATCTGCCGGTGTGGACATCCTTACTATCTGTTTGCAAAATGTATAATGTAGCTTTGTATAATGTAGCTTTGACCCCATATCACCCCCACAGCGTATTATCGGCTGCTGTGCGTTGTCGGCAACATTTAGTTAAATAATACTATTTTTGCTTTATTTTCATAGCCCAATCACTCAAAGTTCCACCTAACATTCTTTTTGGATTTAGTTTCTCATTTTTAAATAATTTCCAGAAATAATTTCTTAATTGACTAGCTTCAATGTCTTTATTCAAAACGCCTAATACTGTAGTCTGTGGAAGGGACAACTCTTTTTTTGGAGAAACCGGAAATAATCCGTGATCTGCAAGTATGTTTTTAGCTTTTTCATAATCTTCTGGTTCAGCACCCTCCAAATCAAATGTTAATATTACAGTATATTTCATATAATCCTCCTTTATAAAGTTTATATTAATAAATAATTATATCTGTTGGCAATAACGCACAACGTCTGCAGGCATTACGCCGTACCGTTGTTTCTTGGTGCCAAACGCCATAGGGCGGGGACAACTGATGTTATTTTACCAAAAATCAACATTGCCATATCCAAATGAGCGAGCGTCGTAATGGCTGCTGTTAGCTCCCCTTTTATGAGTCATTGTGAGGACAAAACACATAAGATTAAGTTGGGCCGAAAATACTGCCCGGTTGATGAATGGCAATTCTGGTTTCAGTGATTCTTTCCAGCATCAACAACGGTAGTGTGTGGTCGAGAACCGACGTGTAGTACTCTACGAGCGAACCTATATGGTTGAGTTCTCCTGAGTTGATTCTGTACCAAAGATCAGGTAGGTACCTGACAATAATGCTAAGAGAATAGAGCAAGATGAAATTGATGATTATCGGATCATCGACCTGTTTCCAGAGTGGAACGACAATCGAAGTCGGTGAGTATGCTGATGAATATGTTCGAACCGACTGATGCCAATACCTATCGGAGGGATGTTCAAATCTCCCGATAATGTATGATTGGCCAGAAAAGCCATCCTGCTCAATCTTGTAGTCGCTAAACGGCAAATCGAGCGAGGCAAGATAGTCTGGCGTTAATCGAGTTGAATCAGAGTAAAATGCGATATCAGTTGTTTTTGTGGGAGTAACCGCTGGAGCTTGTAGTGTGAACTGCCCTGTCTTTTTCGTATGCTCCTTAGAAGCTTCTGATTCACGTTGAAGATTTGATGATGCGTGCCCAATGTGAAAAGCCAACGGAGGTTGGCTGGTGTACTCTTCGATTACGTTGCTTAACTCTGGAATTCTTCTGAACAGGTCAACTATGTTCACCAGCTTGTCTTTATCCGCAACATCATCATACTTCCTTGGTCTTCGTTCAAAATCAAAGGGTTTGGTATCAAGACCGAGTGACTTTGCATACGAATAGAAATGACCTGTTCTAATTGCAAAAGAGAAAAAACTTAGGGGAAAATCTCTGCTTGTATCAACGAGAGTCCCGAGGCCGTGCCCATTCTCTGTATGTTTTTGGATTGAGGCGAGGTCATCTTGGTTCCTCACACTGCTAACCTGTTCGGCAATTGTCATTTGAAGCAGGAAGTAGTAGCGCGAAAGCACTTTGGCATTCAGAGCAAGGGGTTTGGCATCCCAATAGCCAACGGCGCTATCCACTGCCGAAGAAAGACCAACTGACTTGGCTTTAACGATCTCTTCTGAGACAGTAGACGACGACCCCTTGTTGGCCTTCTTCCGAATCAGGTTTTCACATAATTTGACGCTCTTAAACCTATTCAGCCGGAGCCAGACAATCTCGTCGGTATTCTCTGCTTTGTAAGACTCGTCTCTCATAATGTGAAGTCTCCAATAAAATGGCAGATAACGTGTGGCGGATGAAAGAAGTTGCCATAGGCAATTTGGGGAAATATTTAACTTCCCTTTTATCCGCTGTTGTGCGAGTAGGTTAGCACCGAAACGACTTAAAGGAGCGAGAGTTCCAAATCCAACGATTTAGGTTATTTCTTCCTTATAATCCCATATTTCTCTGCAAGGGTTTGTTCCCAACCAAATATTTTTAGAAGAAATTTTTCGTGTTCTTTAAACTCTTCCATCAATTTATCATTCAATTTTAATCTCCCAAGTGTAACTGGGTTGTAAATAACAATTTCGTTCTCATTACTCATTTTCTCATCTAATTCCCAATGGGCAACTGCATTTCTCGTTCGTTGAACAAATCTTAAAGATGTTTTTACTCTTGGGTATTGTTTCAATTTTTTAAAATATGGGATTTGCTCGTAAAGTGAGATCTTTTTTTCAAAACTAAAATTGGGTGTGTTTATAATGTACCAATAGAAAATTGAGGATTGTCGATTAGTTTTAGGAAAAAAATATGTCCTTAGCCTCCAACCAAGAGCTCCTTCTATTACGGTTGCATCCGAAATTATGTTCCCCCTAAACCAACTTAACTTTTCCCTAATGATTTTTTTATCCATAATTAACACCAATACTCAATAGTCTTATAATTTTTAGCAGGGTTCGGAATTTCGCACAACTCGTTCACATCCTCACTTGGTACGGATATACTCCTTTTTTGGTGATATCAGCACTCGGCGCGGATATTCCAGCTCGGGCAGAATCGCCAGAACATTACCAACTGATAAAGCTTCTCATTCTCACATAGGTATAACATTTGGAAACTCCGGTGTTTTTCTACAGGATGCCACCTTCGGTCTTCGAGGGTCCTAATTTTTGAAACAAGAAGTGGGTTACTGGGAAAGGAGAGGATTATCCGACCAGATGGATCTTCCGAGATTTTAATCCTGGTCATCGAGCTACCCTATGCGTTTTTGAATTAAGAAAGAAAGGAGTTCGAAACGAATATTCCTAGGGGCAAATTATCACAACCACAAAATATGTCAATTGTTTTTTGTGTCTTAAAATAAACAAACACCCCACATCGACCCTTCCCCCGTTGGAATTTTTTCCACGGACCTATGGCGATTTTAAAGTTGTTGATTTATGGTTATAGATACCCACCACAATATCTCCCCATCTTATGGTTGGGAGAAGGGTGAGGGGTTTGGGATAGTGAGAATGAGAGAGCGAGTCACAGAGTCCGGTATCATTGAAGATCGGGAACTGGCAGAATATTACAACCTCATGGCCAAACGATATATGAGGTTCCCTTGTCAGCGGGTCCTCAAACGGGTGGCAGCTAAAGGAATTGAGAAGGGGAAAGCCATTGATGTCGGAACAGGGCCTGGAATTATTCCCATTTTTATATCAAAGGCCATCCCGGGGATTCAATTTAAAGGGATTGATCTCTCTCCGGTCATGATTGACCTTGCCAAAAGGAATGCAATGGAGGCGGGAATAAATGATAGGGTTGAATTCGAAGTCGGATCGGCCTACTCCCTTCCCGTAGAAGATCATTCTCTCGATCTTGTCCTCTGCATCAATACCATCCACCATTTAGACCACCCTGTCGACTTCTTCAACGAGGTGGCCCGATCCTTGAAGGAAGGAGGGGCGTTTGTTATAGTTGATTTTCATCGGGATGCCTCTTTTGTGTTCATCGGAATTTTCAATCTTCTTTGGAAAGCCTTTTTCGGAAAGCATCCTAAAGCGAAAAAAGGGTTCTTAGAATCCGTT
>Ga0315291_10007913_pt1 | contig 13085 bp, 6 predicted proteins | sample YL17G12_20_MG_FD_203070 | JGI IMG/M metagenome (GOLD analysis project Ga0315291, IMG submission 203070) | Sediment microbial communities from Yellowstone Lake, YNP, Wyoming, USA - YL17G12_20 | ecosystem: Environmental > Aquatic > Freshwater > Lake > Sediment | place: USA: Wyoming | collected... | reverse complement strand
AATAATTAATACATGTGGCTGAGGTGGTGCAGTTAATATCTGCTCTTAAAACATAAACTCCTGGTTGAATTACCCACATGCAAGAAGTTATATTAATTGAAGCAGGATCGCAGACGTCTCCAACGCCTATTGTTCCGCCATTATCTTCCTGGTCCGGATTGTACACATCTGCACAATTATCGCAGACGTTACCTAAACCATCGACATCATTGTCTTCTTGTAACTCATTCCAATCATTTGGACAATTATCAACAGCATTTAGTATGCCATCGCCGTCAACATCATTTATGCTTCCTGTATGGAATGTCAATGTTGCTGATGTGTCGCATAAGCCTGCAGCATCGCATGACGTTACTGAATAATCATAGTTTGATAATTCTATCAAGCCCGTCAATGGAATTGTGTGGCTTGTAACCATAGCTGCATCATTTGCAGTTAAAGGAGGACTCATGCCCTGAATGTTATAAGTAACTGTTGAATTCGCAGCCTTGCTTGTTGTCCAAGTTATGTTTACATTAGTATAACCTGAAAGGGTTGCTACTACATTAGATATTACAGGAGGAATTGCATTTATATTAATAGTTCTTTGTTCAGAATAGCCAACATTTGATTTGGAGTCAGTTGCCTTGACTTTGTAAGTATACATTTCATCTGCCAAACCTGTCTTTGTTGTCTCGCAAGTTACAGATGATGTGCCCGCGCCAGATGTTATAGTCATAGATTCTTCAATGCTGTTCCATATCAATGAGCAGGAGCTTACAGTTGAATAATCATCTATTGCATTTACGCTTACAGAAATAGTCGCAACAGTTATAGTCGCGCCATTTGCAGGTGTTGGAGGTGTATTAAATGTGACAGTCGGGCCTGTTGTATCTGTATAACAGCTGCTTGTATCAAATGTCATGCAGCCAGCTGAACATGCTAATGTTCCGCCATCAAAGCCTTTTAATATGCAAGTTTCTTCGCTTAAATTAGTTCCATCACATGCTTCGCCATCGTTGATTATGCCATCACCGCAGTTTTCAGTCGCTACACAGCCGTTCCAGCCGTTGCAGGTTGAATTGCAAGCTTTTGTTCCTGCATAGCCCTGTGCTGTTGTGCAGGATGTTGAATCTCCAATCTCGCAGGTTTCAGGAGGCGTTGTTTTTACGCCATCTCCACAAGACAACGTTGATGTGCAAATATTCCAGCCATTACAGGTTGAATTGCAAGATTGTGTTCCTGCATATCCGCCCGTTGCTGTACAAGATTGTGAATTGCTATCACAGATTTCGGGAAGAGTAATCACACCATTGCCGCAAAGATTTACAATAACAGTTCTTTGCTCAGTGTAGCCAATATTTGAAGCAGAGTCAACTGCCTTGACTTTGTAAGTGTATGTGCCTGATGTTAAGCCAGATTTTGTTTTTCCGCAAATTACAGAACTTGTTCCAGAGCCTGATGTTATAGTCATTGGCTCCTCAATGCTGTTCCAAATTAATGAGCAAGAAGTTATTGCAGACTGCGCGTCATTTGCAGTCACGTTTACAACTATATTTGCAACAGTTATAGTCGCACCGTTTGCAGGTGTTGGAGCTATGAATGTAACAGTTGGAGCTATTGTGTCAGGCATTAATAATGGAAGGTAATCTCCACCAGCTGTGATGCCTCCGCCGCATCCATAAGGAGTGCCTGTATCTCCTATGCCATCACCATTAAGATCTGTACCTGTATAAGTTGCCCAATAGTTTCCGCCGATATATGGCCCGCCAATGATATTTGTTCCCAGAGTTTTTGTAGTGTTCCAGCTGTTGCAAGTATCTGGCGTACAAGATGCATGTGGGCAATAGGCAAAGTAATTATCATATATTGTATTGCCAGTTTTAATTCCCAAATTTAAAGCCGTATTATTGAACTTATTGTGCATAATCTGGCTGTTTGATATAATGAACTGATTCATATCGCCGCAATGTATAATATTATTTTTCTCGAAGATTATACCTGAAGGATCTCCTACCAAGCATCGTCCGACGCTATCAACAGTATTATTTCTAACTGCACCGCTGCCAGTTGGAATATACAAATCCGCGCCATAACCGCCAGCCATAGCATTGCTGCTATGATTGAAAGTATTATTCTCTATCAGGTTTCCAGCTCCCTGACTGTTTATACCAGACAAAGTATGATATCCGAATGTGTTGTTAATTATCTTGCTGTTTGACATTGCGCCAGCATCTATTGCAGAGCCGCAGCCAGGAGATATTGCGCAGCCACTTATTCCATTTAGAGGTCCATTATCATAGAAATAATTGTCCCTGATGGTATGATTTTGACCACTGCTTACTATGATACCCGCAAATTTTCCAGATCCCGTATTTGGTATGTCGTCGCCATTTCCAATAATGGTGTTGTTTCTAATAGTAATTGTATTAGAATTAGCATAAATATGTATGCCTGCCATTTTATTAGAAGTAAGATTATTGTTAGCGATTAACGTATTGTTAACGTCACTAAATATATAAACACCATACTCTTGGTTATTGCAAAATTTATTAGAACTTATATTATTGTTGAAGGTATACGCAAGTTGAACACCATTATTAGTATCGCATGCTGTATTGTTGAATACAGTATTATTTCCATCTGTTAACCCGCCATTCAAGTGGAAGGAATCACCTACGTTATATGAATTGCCAACATAATTGTTAGCTATGTAGTTATTAGAAGACTGTATATTAAAATTAAAATTACTGTATGTAACATTATTGTTTGTCAAAACATTATTATCCGAATCTGATTTAAGTGTTATAGCATCACCATGGTTATAAAGGATATTTCCAGACAGTGTATTATACCTAGAATTTCCTATTAGATTTATGCCGCGCTGATTTCTCGTTATATAATTATTTTTTATTGCGCTTGAAGATGTTCCATTAAAAAGTATGGCGCTACCAATTGCGCCACTGCCCCAGTCTGAAACTGTGCAATTGGTAATTGTAACGTTGGTTCTGTCTTGCGCATAAATGCCAATTGTATTACTAGTATATATTCCATCAATTGTCTTGCCCTGGCAATCAAAAATAACATTTGAAGCTTGTATGTCAATGCACTTTACTGCTGAAGAATCTAAAACATTTGTAGAAAGAACGTATGTGCCGTTTGTTGTAATCGGACCGCAGCCTGAAACATAAACGCCTCCACCTTCAGGCAGGCCGCCTGGGCCAAATGAAGTTGGCTGAGGTTCGGGGGGCTGCATTTGTGGCTGCTCGGGTGCGTTTGCATCCGGCAAGTCAACGCTGAAAAGTCCTGTGAGGTTTGCACCTGACGCTACTACAACTAGCGCCCCTACTGCAACTAGCACTAGAACTAGTATGCTAACTTGGCCATGTCTCCTACACATATCTCTTATTTAGAATATAACTAATATATAAATGTTTGTCAAAAATTATTTCTAACGAAATTAATTACTTTTCAATAAATCTTCCAATATAGCCTTAATTTTTTCTTTATGTTCTAAATTTCCAGCAAAAGTTAGCCATCTTTTAACATCTTTCACGACTTCTTCTTCGACAGATTTTGTTAAAGGCGCTGCCTCGTTGCTTTTCAGAGGATGCTTTTGCAATATCTCTGCAGTTTCCTCAAAAAATTTTTCCCTCTCCTTTCCACCACTATACACACCTTGAGAATATTTAGCATATGCTTCTATTTTTGTATTGCCTATACGCGTCGCATGCTCGCCCGCACGAGCTAATGCTTCTTTAGCCCTTGTCAAATCACCTAGTTCTTCATACGCTGCAGCTAATGTCTGCAGCAATGCAGGTACGGGCAACAAATAATTTACATCTGAAAGTTTTTTGGAACCTTCCTCACCTATTTCAATAGCTTTTTTGAAATTCTTGGTGTTCACATACAAACTCGCCAGATTATTTAGAATTTTTCCAACGTCCTGAAAGTCATTTATCTCTTCAAAAATTTCTTTGGCTGCAATAAATGTCTTTTCAGCCTCTTCATAGTTTTTCTCAGACTTGTATATAAGAGCGCGCATATTCAAGACATTTCCCAACATTTTTTTATTGTTTGTTTCTCTGGCAAACTCCTCTGAAAGCACGATACTCTTTAGAGCTTCATCATGCTTGCCAACGTTTACAAAACTAGCTGCTCTGTGATAATGAGCTTCGGCTAAGCCATTTTTTTGATTTAGTTCTGTTAAAAGTGTAATTGCTTCATCCAGTTTAGGAAGCGCAGCATCATTACGGTATTTGTCTTTTAAAGCCCCGCACCATGCTAAAAGCGCCTTAGCCTGCAATCTTTTATCACCAAATTCTTTTGCTAGATTATAGACTTTTTCTCCGTCTTCCTCAAGCAAGTTTGAATTACCATACACATTTTCTACATCTAGTTTTCTCTCTAATGTTTCCATCTGTGCAGCCTTATCTTTCAAAAGACCAAAAACTTGCTGGTATTTCTTTATGGCACTTTCAAAGTTTGATGTATCTGCAAAATGTTTTGCAGCAACCTTCGCCCACTCTATAACTTTTGCTTCATCTTTTGCAGACTCATAAAGTTCTGCCAGCAATGGGCTGAACTGTTTAGCTTTTCTTCCATAAACAGACTCTATCACCTCTGCAACCGTCTTATAAAATTCTTGCTTTTCTGTATAGGCTTCCAGAGCTTTCTTTGCGATTTTAGAATTTGCTGGCTTCCAGTCTTTCAAAAGCTTGTTTTCAATCAGATATGGTATGCAATTTATTATTGTTTTTCCATCAATACCAAAAGTCTCTGCTGCTTTGCTTAAAACCTCGCTGTTTGCGGCAGATTTTGCTGCAGCAGCTATAGCTAAAAATTGTGCAGCAGATTCAGGGGCATCTTTAAATTTATCTTGCAAATCTTTCTCGAAGCCTTCTGGAGAGTATAAAGGCATATACTGAATTTTATCCTTGTGCTCATCTTTGATTTCACGTAAATTATCGTTTCCGAGCTCTTCTTCTAAGCCTAAACTATCAACCTCATACGACCCAACAATGAATATTTTAGATTTTGGTGCACTTCTGATTATATGTGTTAAGGCTGCAGCATTTGTCTCATCAATCTGCTCTAAATTATTCAAATACAATACGATTGACTTCTTTGCAGACCTGTTTTCCAATATCTGCAAAGTCTTATCGTTTCGCCTGGCTTGCTCATACTTGAAACTATCAATGTCGCGCTCTCCAGTATATTTATTGCTATCGAAAAGTTTAGTCTTAATTATGCCCTCTATGCCCGCAACATTATCTATTATATTTCCTGTTTTGTCCCAAGTAGGCAAAATATCCTTATATTTTTCTTCAGCCTCTTTAATCGCAGAATCAAGGTCGTCTTCAAGCTCTTTAGACTCTTTTCCTGTGAAAAAAGCAATTGCATTTATGTATCTGCCTGTTTCGCTTCTCGTAATAATTCTATAATTACCTTTCTGAAGACCGCCGTCTGCATCTTCTTCAACAGGCTGGCCATCTTGCTGAATGGTATCTGTAGTAAATGTGTCTACTGCGCCTACCATGCTAGATAAAATATCCTGGTCTAATTTTCCCTGTGATTTGTAGCTCGCAAGATTCATCTTGCCAGCCTTATATTGAACAATAACTTGCAGTAATTTTGTGGGATCTTCTACTCTCAATCCTTTTGCATCTTCAGGCAAAGCCTGCCCACCAAAATAGCCTGGCTTTGAAACATCTGCAGTTCTGAAATCATAGCCTAATTCTTTGGCTTTTTCTCTCAAATCAGAAATTGGTTTCTTGTCTGCTCCTGCTTCTACAGGAATAAAAAGAACGCCTCCTTTGTCCTCTTTCAGCTTAGAAAGATAGCTATCTAGAGTTGCTTCATAATTATTCTTTACTTCAGGAGTTGCCATTGTTATTTTTATAGGAATACTGTATTAAGAGTATTCCCAATTGCCATATAGATAGAATATGTATTATCTATATATAAAGCTTACTATATAGAAAATTGGCCTATTTTTGGTCAATTTTCTATTCCACAAACCTATTTGCGTTATGGCATTTAAAGGGATTATAAGCAGACTATGGGCTATCTCCTAGAATTAGAAATCGCCAAGCCTGATTTTAAGTGCCCCTAAACTGCATGAAACGAGCTTTTACAGACCTTAAGGGCTTCCCCTTTTAGCTTAGAACCATAAGGTTTATTAACTATAGCCGGACTATAGTTATATGGCTATAACAACGATTCAACTTCAGGAAAAAGTTAAAGTCCAATTAGAACGGTTAAAGACTAAACCTAGAGAAACATATGAAGAAGTAATAGAACGGCTTCTTAAGGAAATAGATGTTCAAAAGCGAAAACAGCGCGAACTTCTCATCGAAGGCTACAAAGAGATGGCAGAAGAGAGCTTGAAAATTTGTGAAGAATTCAAGTATGCCGATGCAGAAGTGGCCGAGAAATATGGAGATTAGGCGAGGAGATATTTTCCTTGTTAATCTTGAGCCTGTTATTGGCTCAGAGCAAGGCAGAACAAGGCCTTGCTTAATTATACAAAATGATGAGGGCAATAAGGTTAGTCCAACAACAATAATCGCGCCAACGACAACTAAATTTTTTACAAAAGAATTTCCAACAAATATTGAAATTACAGCAGAGGAATCTGGCTTGAATTCTGATTCAACAATTCTGTTCAATCAAATACGCGCAATCGATAAATCCAGATTAATTAAAAAGTTATGCCACCTTAATCCCTTAATCATGCAAAAAGTTGATTTAGCTATTAAAATAAGCCTGGGGTTGGAGTAGACACAAATTATGAAAACTCAAAAACGGAGAAAGATAAAATTGCAGAAAGAATGCAACCTTATTTGTGCAAAGTGTAAAGGCAAAATAGAATTCGGAACTACATACACGATGGAAAACAACAAGCCCATTCATGTTGTTTGTGTGCCAGATGGTCCTTGTTGGGATTAACAATATTCCTTTGCGGTTTGTACTAAATAATTCAATTTATGATTAAATTCATTCAACATCAGCATTTGGCAGCTTACCTTTGAATCTTTTTTGTTCCTGGAAATAATGTTTTCTGCAGAGGTAGTTCCATCCTCTATTTTCATATTTGCCGCCTAACAAGCAAGGATAGACTTCTCTGTAAGCTTTATTCTTGCATTTTCCATGATAATCACATTTCGGCATTTTAATGAGCATTCTAAAAATATCGTATAAAGGTTATGGTCACATTCAGCAAATGTTAAGGTTTATGCCATTTTACAATATAATATGTTATCTCGCCTTCTGCATCTACTATTCCCACCAGCAGATTCTTTCTTGTTGAATGCGCAACCCTATTCATAGCTGCAAACTGCCTCCATGTTAGAGAATCACCTTCAGCTGTCGCAAATAGTACCCATTTGGCATGATCCTGGCCAGGCTTTATGCCCCTAGGATATATCCTATAATCTGCGCCAAATTTGAGTGCTGTTTTGGTGATATAACCCCTTGTTCTGATGTCTTTGTATACCTGATACCTAGTCCAAAAGTTCTTTTCTGTCTTTTCTGCCTTGTTGCAGAACTGCTTAAAATCAAGCTCTTTCTTGTTATCAAAAACAATGAGCTTGCCTCTTTCAACAAGGTATAAGGCTTCATCCAGGGCCAGCTCAAGCCTTTTTTCCTTCACCCCGTGAAGCTCTCCAAAAGAGCTTCTATCATAGAACTGTTGTGCTAAATGGAAGTCTTCTATAATAGCCACTCTATTTCCTATAAGGTGTCCTCTTATTGGCTCTTTAAGCTTGATTTCCTCTATAACAGTGTTATTTTCAGGCTTATGCTGTTCTAAATCAACCTTTTCTATTTCTTGTTCTTCTATCTCTCTAGATGGTTTGTATTCTTCTTTATGTTTTTCTTTATGCTTATCTTTATGTTTCTTTTTTCCCATTTTACGCTTCGCTAGAACTACGCGCCACATCAAGGTTGATAATGGCTATGCGTGTTCCTAACATAAGACTTTAATATGCGTTTAAATATCTTTTGATGACACACCATGAAACTAACTATTTTGGGAACTGCATCTGCATTCCCTACTAAAGAAAGGGCGCATTCAGCGATGTTGCTAGATATAGGACCAGAATCTATTTTGTTTGATGCAGGCGAATCTGTACAAAGACAGATTCAGATTATAGGGGCTAAGCCTTTCAAAATCTCAAAAATATTCATAACACATTGGCACGGCGATCACGTCTTAGGATTAGGTGGGCTGCTTCAGAGCTTTGGCATGCTAAAAAGAAAAATTCCTGTTGAAATTTATGGCCCTAAAGGAACTTTCGAAAGATTCCAGCATTTGAGAAAAGCGCTTGAGCTCAGAATAGGCTTTCCAATCAAAATAATAGAAGTTCCTTTGAAAACAATCAGAGTAATATCTACAGAGAAATATGAAATTTGGGCTGCAAAAGCAAAACATGATATCGATTGTTTAGCTTTTTCATACATCGAGAAACCAAAACGAAGGGTTGATATCAAATATCTGAAGAAATTTGGCCTGACAAACAATCCTATAATCGGAAAACTTGCTGAAGGCAAAGACATTACTTGGAAAAATAAAAAAATATCTGCAAGCAAGGCCACATATCTGCAAAAAGGAAAGAAATTAGTTTACATAATTGATTCTGCGTATACAGAAGAGCTTGTAAAATTCTCAAAAGATGCAGATTTGCTTGTATGCGAGTCAACTTTCACATCAGATTTGAAAGCTGAGGCAAAAGAATACGGCCACATGACTGCAGCTGATGCTGCAATGCTGGCAAAGAAAGCAAAAGTCAAGCAATTAGTCATAACACACTTCAGCCAGCGCTACAAAACATCAGATGATTTGCTGAGAGAAGCAAAGAAAATATTTGCAAATACTATTGCCGCCAAAGATTTTATGCAATTGGATATTTGAATAAAGAGGGGAATCTCCAAACACTAGGCTTTGCAGCTTTTCGTTAAAGATTTCTAGCTCTAATGCATTCAAGAAAACTAAATTAAAAATAAATAAAGAAGAAGTTTACTTCTTCTTTTTCTTCTTTGGCTTTTCTTTCTTTTCCTTGCTTACTTCATCCAAAATATCTTGTGCTTCTGGTTTCTTTTCCTTCTTGCCTTCTGCTTTTGTTTCCTCAGCATCTTCTTCAAGGAATTCATTGAACTTCTTTGCAAAGCCCTTCTTCCTTGCAATGTAACTTAATGCAGCCACTATTACAATCACTGCTATTATGAAAAGCCAGTTAGGTATGTTGTAGTATGTCTTTTCTGCCAGGAATGATGTTATAAATCCCATTGATGGCATTGAAATTGGCGGCAATTTCAATTTTGAAATTGCGCTTTCATTTCCAGTTTCTTCTGTTTCATTTGTCTCATTTCCTGATAGTTTTGCAGCAGCTTCAGGAGATAAGAATTCAGAAATATTTTCTGGAATCTCTTGTGTTAAGTTTTGCTCTTCCGTTAAATTTTCTGTTATTGAGACATTCTCAGTCGTATTTGTTAAGTTTGTTTCTTCTGTAATTGAGATATTTTCTTCTGTTTCATTGAAAACAGTTTCATTTGTTTTCCATTCTGTTTCATTAGTTTCATTTAGGGTTATCTCTTCTGTTTGGTTTTCAATCTCTGAGCCATTCCCCTCTGTTTCGTTAGTTTCATTTCCAGTTGCAACTTTTTTAGCTCCGAATGTTGGCAAGTTAATTTGCGGAAGACTTAGCTTTGGCATTTCGAAACTTGGCCTTTGAACAGATTTTATTTTTGCAGCTATTGAACTGAAGAATGCCACAATCTTATTTCTGATTGCAATTAATCTTTCCTTTGGAGTTCCTTCTGTCAATGATTTTTCTTCTGGCTGTTCTTCAACAGCTCCAAGTATTATATCAAAGCTCGTTGTTGATGAAACAGTTCCATCTGCTAATCTCGCAGATACTGTTACTTTATATGAATTTTCAGCAGTTTGTTCTGGAACTGCTACATAAGCATATATTGTCCTTGCAGTCTTGCCGTTTAATTCCAAAGATGCGGGATTTAACTGTACAAATTGCGCTCCTGTTCCGCTTACATCAAGATTGTATGTTGAATTTTCAAGCCCTTTATTCTCTATTACAATAGGAACAACTGCAGGCTCTCCTACAGCAACATGAACTTTTGTAATTGCTGCTGTTGCCTGTACGCCATAACATGCAGACATAGGTGCTACTTTCAGCTTTAATTCTGCTGTTGCAGATGCGTGGCTAGGCTCCTGTGCCTCTGCTCTTATGATAATAGTTTTGGCCTCTGCAGGAACATCTTTTGGATCTATTAAGAGGTTAAATTCTGTTGAGTTGCCTGCCTCTAAATCAACAAAGTCCTTGTCTATTGTTGCAAAGTCTGCTCCTGTTGCAGTTAATGAATATTTTTCTGTAAACTCGCCGTTATTTACCAAAGAAACGGCATAAGCTTTGGATGTGTGCGGACATATAGTATCTTCAACAGCTGCCAATTTCAATGATGTTTCATGGCAACTTCTTATATTTGCAAGTATTGTCTGCTCCTGTGATTCGCCTATGTTTGGATTTATGGTAACTTTAATGTTGAAATCACCTGCTACTCCAAAGCCAGGGAATAAAACCACATTTGTGAACTTGGCTTGCTGTGCAGGAATGTCAAGAGCAGTATTTTCTACAGTTGACCACACTGGCCCTTCCACATCTAAAGTGTAAGAATTATCTACTGAGCCTTTGTTCTCCACTGCTAATGGAATTTTAGCTTCTGAATTTTCACAGAAGCTGATGTAATTTGTATCTGCGCTCGCAGATAAGTCATAACATCCTTTTGATGTAAGTTTCAAATCTGCGGCTGCTAATGCGTGCGAATTCTGCGAGGCAGCGTTGACAGTCAGTGCAAAATTTCCGGTTTGGTCAGCAGGCGGCGTGCTGTATACAACTATGTTTTTAGTCTGGTTCGCTTCTAGTTTTACTAACTCTTCAGATAATGTGCTCCATTTTGCAGGAACGCCTGAGATAGAGATTGCAAAATTTTCCGTATACTTTCCTGTATTTGTTAAAGTTAAAGAATAAACTGCTTCTGTTGCAGAACAAATTTCACTTGCAGAAGCATTTGTTGTCAGGGAAGCAGAATGGCAGTCTTTTACAGTTATTGCTGCTGTTGCTGTTTCTACTCCTTTCAATGAATTTAAACTTATTTTCAAAGGATAAATTCCCGGGCTTGCAGAAATGCTTGGTGTTACATAAACATAAATTACTTCAGAACTGCCTGGCTTGAGATTAAATCCTGCAGGTGCAGCGATTGCCCACTTGCCCGCAGAGTCTGAAAAGCTGACTGTATAAGAATTCTCATAATTCTCTGCATTATTTGCTGTAAATGTGAAAATAGACGTGTCTGTAGCGCATGTTGCAGCGCTATCTTCGCTCAAAGTTAATGCGTTTACACCTGCAAATGCGAACAGAAAAACTAACAGGATTATTATCTTTTTTACCATGTGCACCTCTATTTACTACTTCTCGCGGACATCAGCATATAAGCTTTTCTTTACTGAAATGTATATATTATAGAATACAAGATTAAGGGAAACTCTTTAGTTCAGCAGGCTTTAGCAGCTAGCCAGAGTAACTTTAGGGTTCTGCAAACTCTGAGACATTCAAGAAGACTGCAATTAGAGCCTTTTCTTAACTACTTTTATCCCATATCTCAAATTCAGCTTATGCCAGACCACATATATCACTGCCGCTAAAAGCAGAATTATCAAAAATGTGACTAATGAGCCGCTTTGCCTGCTGAACATGGCAGTTGGGGCCGCATAAGCAACAGTTTTAGCACAATCAGCTGGACAGCCAACTGCATTTTCCCCATTTCCACAACTGCCATCTCCGCAATAAGTATAAGCAGCAGGTATTGGGGCTGATGGCAAAGATTCCTGCAATGGTGTCAGCTTAATTCTTGCACCATCTGGCAATAATATCTGCAGCAATTCAATGCGCAAATCATTCAGGCTGTTTCCATCCATGTCTATATCCTTTGATTCGCCCTCGCTTAAAGTTACAGTAATAGGCGAAGAATAAATATCAATAGTCACGTAGCCAGATGTTACTGTTTTTAATTTTGCTGAATGGCTTTCTCCCATAGCTGCAAAATTAACTGTGCCGCCAACAAACATGTCAAATGTTCCACCTCCAAATGCCTCTGTAATTGTTGATGGAGCTGACGGAACTGATTTTTGCGGTGCAGCTCCTGGTGGTGTAGGTGTAGGACATGTTGCGCAATCAGCATCTGGTGTGCTTTGTGCGCAGCAGTAATTGTAAGCTGTGCAATAAGTATCATTGCCACAATCACAGGCGTTTCCTATATTATCTGTAGAGAATATGCCTGGCCTAGTGTATGCGGCAGATGGGTCTCCTCCATGTTCAGACCATTCCATAATTTGAATCTCCCACGTTTCATTTGTAGTCCTGCTTCTAATGCAATTTATCCAGTGATTGTCATCAGACATTCCATTTTGTTCGCCGCATATTCGCCCATTTGTATTTTGCCAAGGCGAAGTTGTAGCATTGCAGGGCCCGCAGGCAAATTCAAAATAAAGTGATGTGCCACCCATATCCCAACAATTTGGCCCTCTGCCTCCAGATGCCCAAGCACAACTATCATCCATTAAAGGACCTTGTCTGCCACTATCCCAGCCTCTTGTAATATAATGTCCGCTCTCTAAAATATCTCTATAATTATTTGATGAGTTTAAACTGATAAGCCTCGTCTCATTAATCAAATCTGTATTCTCCTGCCCGGGATTTGCAACAGATGGGCAATTATCAAAAGCATCCTGTATGCCATCTGAATCTGCGTCAGGACAGCTTTGCAGGCAAGTCACAGTATTTGCATCGTCATCCTGCAGATTCTCGCAGGCATTATCGCCTGAATTATCATTTGAATCAGCAGATAAATAAATATCATCTATGGAATTTGCGCAGGCAGTATTATCAGTTAGAACGTTATAATCGCCCTCGCTGTACAGCCACAAGCCATATCTATTGCCATTAGCAGTATTATTTATTAGGTTATTATAGGAGCAGCCAATGCCTGGGACGATACCCCTATATCCATTATTGTTGGCTGTGTTAGCT
>Ga0315291_10007910_pt1 | contig 13086 bp, 9 predicted proteins | sample YL17G12_20_MG_FD_203070 | JGI IMG/M metagenome (GOLD analysis project Ga0315291, IMG submission 203070) | Sediment microbial communities from Yellowstone Lake, YNP, Wyoming, USA - YL17G12_20 | ecosystem: Environmental > Aquatic > Freshwater > Lake > Sediment | place: USA: Wyoming | collected... | reverse complement strand
TTATGCAAGAAGACAAATCACTTGGTTTAAAAGATATAAAGCTAATAAAGTTAATAAAAATGAGGCTGTAAGGCTTGTAGAAAGGTTTCTAATTAATTAATAATCCCCCCCCTTTACCTCTTTAATATAAGATATAAACCAAAAAAATACTTTTTAATAATGATTTTAACTTTTTCTTCAATTTTTCTATAAAATATCATTAAACTATTTAATATTTTGAACGGATAATAAGGAAAAAGCCAAATTAAATCTATTATTTTCTCTAATATTTTACTTATAAATCTAGGTAATTTATATATTATTTGATATATCCTTGTAAATACTCTTCCGTATAAATTAGCAAATCGTATCTGATTTCCTTTAAAATCTGGCATCTCAATGTTTATTATTGGATCTAGAGGTTTTAGTGGATTATAAAATTTACTTTCAATAGCGATATTTGAAAGTTCAGTTCCTGCATAAGGAAAAAAGATGAAATAAAACATATCAGTTGGTTCGAGTTTTGCATTTAATTTAATAGTATCTAATACTTTTCTCATATTTTCATGAGGAATTCCAACTATATTATATGCATGGGTTTTTATTTTATATTTTTTACAAGTTTTAAAAGCATTTAGTAAAGATTCTTTACTCATATTCCTTTTCAAAATTTTGTTTCGAATATAATCATTTCCGCTCTCAACACCAAAATATATACCAAAACATCCCATTCTCTTTAAAGTTTTAATAATTTTATCATTAAGTAAATCAGCTCTTAAATGGCATTCAAATCGTATTTTTATACCTTCTATATATAATTTAGAAAATTTATCAAACCAATCGTTATGGAAAGGCCATAAGTCATCTTGAAAACGGAATGTAAGAATTTCTGGGTATACTTTTAAGACTTTATTAATATAATTAATACAATTATTTGGATTTCTAAATCTGACATATTTATGTTTATTTGGATATAAACTTCTTGCATAATTATTCCAGCAGTATGTACAGTTGTATGGACAACCTCTTGTTAGAACTACAGTTGCAGTTTTAATTTTAGATGATAACAATTTTGAAAAATCAAATATTTCAAATTTAGGTAACGGTAATGTATTTAAATCTTCAATTAAAGGATGTATTTTATTTTTATAAATTTTACCATTTTTTTCTTTTACCCATAGAGATTCTATTTTTCTTAATTTATTAGAATTTTTATAATTTTTTATTAACTTTATAACAGGTTGTTCTCCTTCACCAATACATATTGCATTAACTCCTTTCCATTGAATAACTTCATCTGGCCATAATGTAGGATGATAGCTTCCTACTATTACAAACTTTTTTAAATTACTCGCATATTTAATCATTTCTTTTGCTTTTCTCCATACTCCTGTTCTCACAGAGAAACCAATAATATTTGGATTTGATTTCTTTAAAAGTCTAATAAATGATTCTTTTTGTATTGGTTCAGTTAGATGTATAAGATCAACATTCCAGCCTAAATTTTCAATTATACTTGCTAGTTGAGCTATACCTTCACTGTACCATCCTCCTTTTATGATATTCGCACCATTTTTAGTAATTGAATATTCAAAATCAGGATAAACAAAAGTAAATTTTAATTTCTTATTTTTAATTTTTATCATAAATTTTATTTTAGCAAATAGAAATAAGTTTTACTATATTTACTTATATACATATTTCCTTATATTTTCTATAATTATCATATGCTAAAAAGTAATATAAAGTATATACCTCTTGCTGCAAGAATGAGACCAAGAAATTTAAAGGAATTTGTTGGCCAAAATCATTTAGTTGGAAAAGATATGCCAATAAGAAAATTAATAGAATCTGATAATTTAGTTTCTATGATATTTTGGGGTCCTCCTGGAAGCGGAAAAACTACTCTATCAAGAATAATAGCAAATGAGACTAGCAGTAATTTTATTAAAATAAGTGCTGTAGATTCTGGAAAAGATGATTTGAAAAAGATAGTCAAAACTAGTAAAGATAAATCTCAATTTCAAGATACATTATTCGTTAAAAATAAAACAATAGAACAAGAAAGAACAATATTATTTATAGATGAAATTCATAGATTTAACAAAGCACAGCAAGATTACTTACTTCCATTTGTAGAAGATGGAACTATAATTTTAATAGGAGCTACAACAGAAAATCCTTCTTTTGAAGTAATATCGCCTCTTTTATCAAGATGCAGAGTATTTGTACTTAAACAACATACCTTAAAAGATATTAAAAATATTATATTAAATGCATTAAAAGATAAAAGGGGACTAGGTAGTTTAAATATTGATATAAGAAATGATGCATTGGAATATTTAGCTCAGTATAGTAATGGTGATCCAAGAACTGCATTAAATGCACTTGAATTAGCTGTAAAATTGACATCGTAATATTTAAATTATTTGTATAATACATTGAAAAACAAAATAACAAATCCAATAATATTTAAAAACAATTTAAAAAGTAGAAGTATATTTAAAATTATTATATATTATATAGTTTTTTTATATATATTTTATCGATTATTCTTAAAATATTTAATAAAGAACACTGTATGTATTGGTCTTTTGGCTCCAACATGTATTATAGGTCTAATGTTAAATGTTATAGAAAATTATTTTTTAAACATTTCTTATATACCTAAAAATAAATTAAATGAAAATGAAAAAGTCCTTTATATATTATTAAAAACATATTATAAGAAATATTTTTTAAAAAAAAGCAAATTTCTATTTCATGGTAATTTAGGTAGAATTTTTTTCACAAATAAACGAATGATTATTCCTACAGGACCTTTAGGAACATTTTTGTTTAATAATTCGTATTTTTATAAAGATAGTAAATTTAAATTAAAAAAAGACAAAAATATATATTTAGAAGAAGATAATATAGAAATAATAAGTATTAAAGGAAAAAATATTTATAATTATCTTATTAAAAATAAGCTTATAAATCAAACAAAGTCTTAGTAAATTAGATAAATTGATACCTAATTATATAAATTATGAAGAAAATAATAATTACAAAAAAAATAATAGCCCAAGCACTAGCTCATAAATCTCTTTTATATGATAAAAATGGAGAAGAACATTACAATCTTATTTCAGCTCTTCACAAATCTATGAGATCATCAGATTCAAATGCAGCTTTGTACTGGACAGCTAGAATGCTTGAAGCAGGCGAAGATCCGCTATATATAGCAAGACGGATGCTTAGATTTTCATCAGAGGATATTGGAAATAGTGATCCAACAGCATTAATATTAGCAAATTCAGTATTTCAAGCTTGTCATAAAGTAGGTGTACCTGAATGTAATGTATTTCTAGCTCAACTCGCTATTTATCTTGCAAAAGCTCCTAAAGATAATTCTGCTTATATAGCATATGGCAAGGCTCGACAAGATGCTTTAAATAGTTTAAATCTTCCTGTTCCGATCCATCTTCGTAATGCACCTACAAAACTCATGAAAAATATTGGTTATGGTAAAGGCTATATTTATGACCACGATTTACCTAGTAAAAAAAGTGGACAGCAGTGTATGCCTGATGAATTAAAAAATAGAAAATATATATAATTTCAATATAATATTGCATTGGAATAAGTTAAACGTTAAAATGATTTAGTTATGAAATCCATCAAAAACTTTAAAAAACAAAAATATCTAAAAAACTTTTTAAATTTTCCAATTTTTATATTTATATTAATCATTTTAATTTCTGTTATATCGATACTTGGATCAAAGTATATAATCAGTAGTAATCAAAGTATATTGGGAACAACAGATAATTCTAATAATTTTTGTTCTAAACTAGGAGTAAACGGTGGTAATTTCCCTGATGAAAAAGTTTTTCAAGAGATGAATACTTATGGCTTTACATGGTATATGGGACTAATTACTGGTGAGGGAGGAAAAGATACGGTTATTAATGCTATTAATACTGCAAGCAAGTATGATATAAAAATAATACTTAGAATATGCTGGGGAAATTATACTAGCTGGAATTGTGATTTCAATCCTATAACTGATTCTAGTGCTGGAAGTAGGTATGCAAAGTTAATAAATGACGTTGCAAGTTCTGTGAGTACAGAATTTTGGGCTATAGCAGGACATAATGAACCAAATGCAAATGAAAAAGTTCCTTCTGATAAAGAAAGAGAATTTATGAAACAAGTTCTTGATGGAGTAAATGATAGAAGTAAAGTTCATCTTCTTAGTCCTATTATGGATTTACATGCAGCTCCGAGTGATAAATATCCTGATGCTCAAACTGCACAAGATTATTTAACAGAATTAAATCAATCAGGACTTTTGGATAGTTTAGATGGAATTGCTGGAAATACATATGAATTTACTGATCCTAGACAAAAGATTACAGATAGAATAGATAAATTAAATAAAACTTTATCTGAAAAGAATATAAGTAAACAATTATATATAACTGAAACAGGTCCTATTGTTCAAGCTAATTTAGAGAATTTTAAAGATTCATTAACTGAGGTGTTAGGTAATAGTAATATTGAAGCTGCATTAATATTTAAACCTGAAGGTCTAGCTGATCCTGGACCTCATATAACTTGGGATCAAGCAAAAGAATTAGCCAGTAAATGTTCTAAAGAAGGTGGAAAGGTAGTAAGCTGTGCTTTTGAAAAAAGTGAATATCTTATGAAATCTTGTTCAGTAAATAATTCATGGGGAGTTGCTAGAGGTTTATACTTAGAAGTTATAAATGATTCTTTAGATAATCCACAATGGGAAGGAGAAGGAGAATGGCAGGCAAAGATAAATAATCTTCCTACACTCAGATATTATGCTTCAACTAATGTACCCGGAGAAGATACAGATTCAGTTCCATATGGAGCTATGCATAATAGATTAAACTTTGAAGAAATATATATAAGCAATGAAAAGACTTATTTAAACTTTAATAAATCAAGCTATGGATATGGTGTAATACGAGGTGAAGGAGGTGGAGTTCTTTTTAAGTTACAATATGAAGCGGGTGAAGGATCACTAATTTATGTTACTGATTTTCCAGATCCTTCAAGTGAATTTAGAGTAGCTGAACAGCTTTTGGAAACAGAAGAAGAATACACTAAAACAAAAAAGGATAAAACCCTTTCAGAAAAAATAATGATAGATACAAGCCGTAAAAGTGAAAGCTTATTTGCATGGCTTGCTTTAAATAAATGCAAGGGAACTAAATACGAATTTAAAAATGAGTATAAAGAAGATGAAACTCAAGGTTACTGGACAAAGGTTGATCATGTTGTATATCCGTATGATTTAGCTAAGATTATTAAAGATAGCAATCTCATGGATATAATTGGTCAGAGCTGTAATAAAGAAAGCGGTACAATAGAAAGTGGATCAACCGATAAGCAGTGTAAAATCGCTACAGATTTATCTCATTGCAATAATTGCTGGGAATATCAAGTACCTATAGATCCTTTACAGCCTACACTTGGATATACAACTGAACATGACTGTGATAATTTACTATGGAAAGGTGGAGGAGAAATAAAAACTGGAAGAAAACAAGTTTTATCAAGTTGTCTGTTAAATACAGATATATATGTACGTCATACTACACAAGAAGCATCTGGGATGGAACTATCAGTAAATCAAATTTTAGAAGGAGCATGGAAAGCTCAAGTTATGATGAATCCAACTGATAAAAGAATTTGTAATCCTAATTTTGGGATAAAAGTTGAAGCCGAGTCAAAACTAGTAGATGTTAAACTTGAATGTGGTGGTGGAACAGGAGCTGGATGTGAAAATAATTTATTAAATAATGGTACATTTGGTGAAGGATCGAGACTTCCCAATGGTACAACTAAACAAGAGTGGTCTGGAACACCAGTTTATTGGTATCCATTCTGGAATCCGAATCCTCCAGGAGAAAAATATGATTGTAATGTATATAAAGAAAAAGATTGTTTAAAAGTATTTTCTCCTGAAATAGGTATTGTTCCTGACAATGTAAATGATAATAGAAAATCTGACGGAGAATATGTAAAAGTATTTACTCCAGAGAGTATTCAAAGATATGATGCTGGATTATTTCAAGAGATATGGTTCAGTGATATAGTACCTGCTAATACTAAAATAATAGTAAGTGCAAAAGGACAAGCTAATAATGGATATACAGGACATGATAATTCTGATTATAAAGCAACTGATGATTTTAAACTCTATGTTGCATTAAAATATGGAACGGCTATTGAAGATTTAAAAAGTAAAGGTCCTGAAAATGAAAATTACCAACTTTCTAATTTTGATAATTATGTATCAGTTAAAAATTCAGCATCTCAGACTAATGACTCTTCAGATCCACCAGGTTTTATTGAAATTAGTTTGGGAGATACATACACGTTAACACAAGAAACCGATAAAATTACAATATTTGTTAGAGGAATTGAAACAAACACATGTCCTACATGTCCAAATAAATTACAGTCATTTTGGGATTCTGTATGTGTAACTTTACCAGAAAGACCTGATATTACCAACGTTTTTCCAAAAGAAGAAGCTACAGCATATCCATGGTCTGGAGAAATAACTGGTGGTTATTGTAAACCCGATCCAGAAACTACTTTAAATTGTTCAGTTGGTCCTGGACATCCACAGGCTCAAAAAACTATAAATTTGTATTATCCACTACTTGGAACAGGTGTTAAGATTTTAAAAGATACTGCTATAAAAGACTATGCATTATATTTATCACAGATTAAAGATTGTCCTGATAATGGTGATATTACAGAAACTTGTTATTGCAGTGACGAACCTGGAAAGGAGCAGTATGATCCATTAACAGAATACCTGTATGATACTGGTTTTATAGATACAAAAATAGAAGAGAGTTGGGCAAAAAAAGTACATGCTAGTCCACTTCCGTATGAAGGAGATGGGGATGAAGGTGAAGATGATGATTATGATACAGATGATGTTGTAGGAACTTGTGATGATACAACTAAAATGCCTTTATATTTACCTTTTGAAGGAACTAAATTTGTTTTTCAATCTTGGTATAATCAAAATGAAGGAACAACTCATAGAAAAATTCCAGCTATGGACTTTACAGGTGGTTCTTTTGATGTTTTAGCATCAAGAGGAGGAATTATTACTGCTATGAAAGATAATAGTAATATTTCAGAATCTGAAGATTGTTCTACTTCTAATTTTATTACCATATATCACCCAGAATATAATCTATATACTAGTTATGTACATCTTAAACAAAATTCAATTCCAAGTAATTTGTCGGTAAAAGATAAGGTTAGAGCAGGACAATTTTTAGGAATAGCTGATAATACAGGTTGTTCTTGGGGTATTCATCTACATTTTGTAGCAAACTCATCATGTATTAATTCCACTGACTGTTGGAATTATGCTTCAATTAATAAGTATTGTTTTGTAGAATATCCTGATACTGATTGGGCTAAAACAAGTAAAATAAATGTAACATCAAATAATAAAAAGTATACAGGAGACTATTATGGTCCAGATATAGATGCAACACTTATGGATGTGTTAGGAGAAGTAAGTAAAGTAGTTCAAGAAAATACTGGTAAATGTGTACCTAAAGCAATGTTAGCTGCTATAATGAGTGTTGAAACCAATACAAATTATACAGCTAGTCAATTAAATACAAAATTTCCTGATCCGAGTTCAAATTCTGCATGGTGTAGCCGTATTAATTTAGCATGTACTAATACTAACACACCTGCAGTTGCATCAGATGAAGAAATAAATACAAAATTAAATGAGATACAAGGTAATGGAAATTGTGCTATACCTATTCCAGCTTCAGCTCCAGTTAACTGTAAATCAGAAAGAATATGGAAAGATTTAGTAATTCATTGTTGTGATGTAAGAGGTCCTATGCAATTTATGATTTCAACTTGGATAGGTTATAAACCAAATGTAGGTGGAATAAGTAAAAAAGTCTTAACAAAATATGGATTCAGTATAAGTAATTATGGTGAACCTAGAAGAGAACGATTGTCAGATTCTATATCTGCTGCTGCAATAAAATTGAGTACAGAATGTGATAAATGGACAAAAGATGAAATTAATACTGTTAAAACTCAAGCTGGTAACTATGGTGGAGGAGGAAATCCTAATTCAAGTTATGCAAATATGATATTAGAAAGATATAATGAATTTAAAAATCAAAATTAATATAAATGGATAATAAAAAAAATAAAAACTTCTTATCACTTTATAAATTACAAGATATTTTCTTTTTGGTTGTTATATTAATACTAGCATTATTAATTATTATTAAAATAAATGAACTTTTCAAATACAATGAAGAAAAATATAAAGAAGGTCACGAAGTAAATGATCAAGAAGATAATTATGAATATCTCGAAGGAATAAGTGAAGAAGAAAAAAAGAAGACTATACTATTTAATGATTACTTAAATTATATTAATAATTTAGATAATAAATGAGAAAATACTATAAATATATTATATTATTTGAAATACTATTACTTATTATTGTTGTTCTAATAGGTAAAAATTATAAAAATAAAGAAGTTAAAACAAATGAAACAGAAGGAGAAGAAGTAGTAGTAGAAGAAATGAATTCGATTTTTTCAATTTTACCTTATGAAGAAGAAAGTATATGTGTATATTATTATCCAGATTCAGGTGTATTAGAGATTCAAATAAATAGTTCTCCTTATGATATAAATGTTGAGTATGCCTTATCAATTCTACATAAATATAAAGAAACAAAAGATTATACAGCTAGTGATGTGAGGATAGTTACTCCATCTTTTATGATGAATGAGTAAAACGATATTTTTTTAATGATCTTCCGATATAATTTAAAAGAACCTCTCTAATAACCAATGGTATTAATCCTCCTTCAATCCATATTCTAAAAGTAAGCAATTCTCTTATATTATTATTACCATCATTTTTTGATAATTTAAATTGATTTTGTATATGATATTCTCCATAATGAAACACCAAAGCTTCTCTTAATAATTCATATACTCTCATTCTTCTAGAGCTTGTGTTTTGTATGATAGATCCGCCAGTAAAAGGACAAGTATCATCCCATGTGTCCGATCTTACATATACATCTGCCCCATCGTATTTTTTTAAGGGATCGCTAAATTCGTGTGCATCTAAACCAATTACTAATGGCAATCCAAGAATATTAGAAAAATGAATAATTTTATATAAATATCCATTATGCTCAAATTCAAATTGGAAGTGAGACAAATTTAATTCAATAGCAAGTATTATACCTAATACTTTAAGTTCATATAATTCTTTTAACATAAAAGCTGCTACGTTATACCATAAATTAGTTGGATGAGGACATATTGATATACATCCAAGTTTTATCAATTCTCTAATTTGTGAAAATGTATTCATAACTCTTCTATTTCTTACTGAAAAATCAAGACCAGATACGGCAGATTCTAATTCTAGAAGGATAATACATCTAAATTTGGCTTGGTTTAGCTGGAAGAATTAATGTTAAATGCTGACCTAAATGTTGTCCTAAATTAAATAAAGTTGGTTCATCTCTGATAGTATAAGCTTAAATAGATTATAATATACTAACATTTTTTTCAATTCCACTTCTTTCAACTAGTTCTTCCATTTTATATAAGGTCTTCCAATCCCATGCATGAACTACTAACGTAAAAACAAGTCTGTGTTGTGCATGTTATGATTCAGTTATTTCTAATATCGTATTTATTGCAGTTTCGGGATCATAATCACTTTTTTCAATAGGATTTCCATAAAAAATTATTTGTTCTATATGCATAGTATGAACAAACAATCATATTGTATCTCCAGGTCTACTAAATACTCTTGTTTTCGAATCGATACAGTTTCCATAATAATAAACGTATTTATTAGAATTAATAATCTTTGACATAAAGTGGACTATGGGCTTGTAGGGTTATTATCATTAATTCTTTATGGAGACTATTTACTATTACATTATAGTTAATATGGGTCTATTAACGAATAAGTAAAAAGAAAAATAATTATGACTAATTAGAAGATTGTTATTTGGACGAATAAATAGCTTGTTTTTTCAGATAACATTTATTTATCTTTCTATAAAATGTGTATTTTGTTATAATATTTTTTATGCCGAGGTGGCGGAATTGGTAGACGCGCATGGCTTAGGACCATGTTCCCAATCTAGGGATTGGAGGTTCGACTCCTCTCCTCGGCATTAATATTTTTTTCCTCTTAAGATATAATAAACTAAATTACTAATCATCTCTAATATATGTCAACACCTATGCAGGAACAATATGATAAGCTGAAAAAGAAACATGAAGATTGTATATTATTATACAGATTAGGAGACTTTTATGAAGGGTTTGATAATGACGCTAAAATACTGTCTAAAGTATTAAATATAGTACTAACAAAGAGAGGTAAAGGAATTAATTCAAAACCTATGGCAGGTATACCATATCACGCTTTAGATAATTACCTTCCTAAACTTGTTAAAGCTGGATATAAAATAGCTATAGTTGAACAACTTGAAAAACCTCAAAAAGGTAAAAAATTGGTTGATAGAGATATTGTAAAAATAGTAAGTGCGGGAACCATTACAAATGAGAAATCTTTGAATGAAAACCAAAATAATTTTATTTCAGTTATTTCATATTTTAAAGAAAAAAGATTTTATACATATGGAGTATCTGTATGCGATTTAACCACCGGTGAGTTTTTTATATTCGAGTTATATACTGATGATTTGAATAATATTGATTCATTAGTAATTGAACTTAAAATAATCAATCCATCAGAAATTATCGTTCAAGAAAGTTTATATCAGACAATTAAAAATAAAATTAACTTCGCATCAATTCAGAAATTACCAGATATAGACTTTATTTTTAATGAATCAAATAGAATACTATTAAAACATTTTAAAGTATTAAATTTAAAAGGTTTTGGTATTGAAAAATATAAAGCTGGTATTATATCAGCAGGAATAAACTTAAAATACCTGCTGGAAACCCAAAAAGCTTCATTAACACATATTAATAAAATTTATTACAAAAATTTATCAAAATATATGATATTAGATGAAAATACAATAAGGAGTCTTGAAATTACCTATTCTTTAAGACCAGATTCAAATAATACTCTCATAAAAATAATTGATAAATGTCAGACTTCAATGGGTCGAAGAAAGTTATATAATTGGATACTAAATCCTCTTTTGGAAAAAAAAGATATAGAAGAGCGTTTAAATTCTGTAGAGGAATTATTCAATGATTCAATAAAATTAGAATGTATTAGATCTATTCTAGATAATATATATGATTTAGAAAGAATTCTAGGTAAAATTGGTAATGAAAATATAAATGCGCGAGATTTGATTGCATTAAAGGATTCATTATTTAATACAAACAAAATTTCTAAGGAATTAAATAAATTTAAAAGTTATATTATAAATAAAATATATAGAAATATTATACATACAAAGTCAATTAATGATGTAATTAAACTTATTGAAACATCTATTTTAGATAATCCACCATTTAAAATCACTGAAGGTAATATTATAAAACATGGATATAATAAAGAACTTGATAATATCAAAGAAGCTAGTATAAATGGTAAAACATGGATAAAGAAATTACAACAAGAGGAAGCTATTAAAACTGGAATTCAGTCGTTAAAAGTGAAATTTAATAAGATTTTTGGTTATTATATTGAGATTACAAAATCAAACTTAAAAAAAGTTCCATCTAATTATATTCGTAAACAAACACTAATAAATGCTGAGAGATTTATAACTCCAGAATTAAAGGATAAGGAGGAAATGATATTACATTCAGAAGAAAGATCATTTGATTTAGAATATAAAATATTTACAGATATTAGAAATAAAATTTCCAAATACTTGAAACATTTACAAAGTATTGCTTATGACATTGCCTTATTAGATTGTATAAGCAACTTTGCATATATAGCAAGAAGAAATGATTACACTCGTCCAATTATTAAAAAATCTAGTAATAATTTGATAAATATAGTCCAAGGACGTCATCCTGTCGTAGAAAATATTAATAATGAAGTTTTCATTTCAAATAATACGAAGTTGGATACAAAAGATAATCAAATTGCCATCATTACAGGTCCTAATATGTCAGGGAAGTCTACATATATACGGCAGGTTGCTTTAATAATTCTTCTTGCTCAAATAGGATCATTTGTTCCAGCAGAAAAAATGGAGTTTGAACCTGTAGATAGAATTTTTACACGTATCTCTTCAAATGATAATTTATCAAAAGGTGAAAGTACATTTCTTGTTGAAATGAATGAGATGGCAAATATTTTAAATAATGCAACAAATAAATCATTAATAGTATTAGATGAAGTAGGAAGAGGAACTAGTACTTATGATGGTGTTGCAATAGCTTGGGCGGTTGTAGAATATATACATGACAAAATAGGATCTAAAACACTTTTTGCAACACATTATCACGAACTTGTAGATCTTGAAAAATATTTACAAAGGGTAAAAAATTATAATGTTGCAGTAAGAGAAACAAAAAACAAAATATTATTCTTAAGAAAAATATTGAAAGGAGGAACAGATAAAAGCTATGGTATCTATGTAGCAAGTTTAGCTGGCCTTCCTATAGAAATATTAAATAAAGCCAGAGAAATCCTTTTAAGTTTAGAACAAGAAGGAATTTTTGAGGTTAAGCATATAGAATCAGAATTATCTCAAAAGAAGAAAAGTTATCAAAAACAGCTATTCTTAGATGTGAAGTTACCAGAAAATATCATTATTAGAGAACTGAAAGATCTTGAAATCAATAATTTGACACCTTTAGAAGCTTTAAAAAAGCTAAATGATTTAATAAATAAGAGTAAAGACATGTAGTTGAGTCATAAATAATGATATGGTATAATTATCTAATGCCTCTTAATATTAATATTCCAAGTTAAATGAATATAGGTATAGATGTTAATACCTTATTTAATAAAATAACCGGACAGGGAGTATATCTTAAAAACATTATTCTTTCATTAAATTATATAGACAAAGTAAATAATTACTTTTTA
>Ga0315291_10007908_pt1 | contig 13090 bp, 18 predicted proteins | sample YL17G12_20_MG_FD_203070 | JGI IMG/M metagenome (GOLD analysis project Ga0315291, IMG submission 203070) | Sediment microbial communities from Yellowstone Lake, YNP, Wyoming, USA - YL17G12_20 | ecosystem: Environmental > Aquatic > Freshwater > Lake > Sediment | place: USA: Wyoming | collected... | reverse complement strand
CGCGGTCGGGCATCTGTCGCCTTGACTGTATATGCACGGTTGTATATACTCACGCTACAATCTTGAACCCTCCGGGCGACCGGGGGTAGGCGCCACCACAGGGTGGCGCTCTTTCTTCTACTTGCCCATCCAGCTACTTGGGCATGTCATGCTTCGCCCGTGCTCAGCGTCACTTCCCTCGGCATCAGGGCAGCCTTGAGATGCGCTTCAGTCATGCCGAGCTTGGCGTCACACTCGCTCGCCAGGATTTGCGCGTCCCACTGTCGGCCTACCGGCGCGACATTCACCAAACGCCCTACCGGATGTACCCGTTTCGCTACCGTTATCGCTGGAATCAGGTCGCTGTCTGCGGATACGACGAGCGCGTTCTCGTACTGCTCTTGAAACGCCATCTCGACTAGAGTCACCGCGATGTTCACGTCCGTCCTCTTCTCCTCGTACGTGGTAAAGAGCTTCTGGCAACCGCCGCCCGCAAGAGGAACGAGGCATCGCGTCTCCCGCTCGGCGAACCTTCCACGACGGACCTTGACTCCCCTGTCTCTCTGCACCTTCAGGAGAATGGCGTGGCGAGCCCGTTTCTGCCGCCAATCGTACATGCCCTCCCGCGCATAGGTTGTGAACAGGAACACATCCTGTAGGGTCTCGTATGATGACAGCAGGGCGTCGGCGAGAGCGTGGTAGTCAAGCCATTTGTATCCTGCATAGGGTCTGCATGGACCGTGTTTCTGTATCAGGGCGTGGTAGAGATTGAACCCGTCGAACAGAACGACCGTCTTCCTGGGGCTGGTGATGTTATACATGACGGAGTGCTACTATATGTCTGGAGAGCAGAGAACGCAACAGCCAACCCTTCCCCAGCTTGATAACTACTAAGGAGAAACGGGCGGAGGGCGACTCGGTCGCCCTCCGCGTAAGGGTCTAGGCTTCGATCGCGCCGACCGGGCACTGATCGACCGCATCGTCGATGCAGTCGGCGTTCAGGTTGGCGTTTGACTTGACCTGAGCGACTTCCGAACCCATCTCGAAGACCTCCGGGCAGACCTGGGCGCACAGGCCGCAGCTCACGCAGAGGTCCTTGTCGATCTTGGGGCGTCCCATCATGCTCCTCCTTTGCCAAAGCGATGATCGGGCGGAACTATATCACCCCCGGCCGGCCGGAGCCAGCGCGGTTGGCGCGGCCTGGGGGCTCGGGTATAGTTGGGGAAGATTCCGTTCTAGGAGGTCGAGGAAGATGAGAAAGATCTGGATTATTCTGTGTTTGCTGCTGGTTTCTACCGTCGCCGGTCTCGTGGTGCCGGCTGCGGCGATGACGCTCGATGAGGCCTTGGCGATCTTCCATGGCGACGACGTAGGCGTGCCGTACAGCGCCGAAGGAAAGGCGCAGCTTGAGGCGGCGATCGAGGCCTTCCGCGTCGCCCTGGGCGTTCCGGCGAGCCTGAACGAGACGAGCGAGGACAGGGTCGGCGAGTTCGCCGTCGACATGGCCAACAAGAGCATCCTGAACAAGCTCTCCCAGTGCTACTACACCCTGGCCGACATCTTCGTCCCCAGGGGCGACGACCAGAAGGCCCTCTACCTCAAGGGGAAGGCGTGGGGGTTCAAGAGCCTGCGCATGAACCCGCAGTTCGCGGCCCTGGAAAAGACTGGCACACCTGGCAACAAGGAAGACAATTTCATCGAGGCCGTGCAGGCGGAGACCGACGTCCCGGCTCTCTACTGGGCGAACGCCAACTGGCTCCGGACCTCCGAGTACGACAAGTTCGGCGCGTTGACGGGCGGCGTCCCGCCCAAGTCCGAAGCCATGGCGTTGCGCACCCTCGAGCTTGCCCCGACCTACATCTGCTACGGGAGCTACCGGTCCCTGGGCGCCTTCTGGGGCGGGCTCCCCGTGATCCCACTGCTCAACCTTCCGTACGAACAAGACCTCACCAAGTCACTTCCCTACTTCTGCTGCGTCGTGAACGAGCCGGCCCTGTGCACGGCCTGCACAAAGTGCACGACCTGCCCCATCGACCCCTCGGTGAACGAGTACTTCGAGAACCGCTACTTCTTTGCCGAGTTCTATCTCAAGGAGATGAAGCTCTGGGCCGACGCCAAGCGCGTGCTCGAGAGCATCCTTGCCGACCCGATCGGGGACAAGTACCCGCTCTACAACGGAGTCGACCAGGAGAAGGCGCGAACCCTGCTCATCGAGGTGAACGCGGAGCTCGCCAAGAAGTAGGAACAACTCATACGGAGACCGACGAGCCGCGGGCACAGATCGCTCGCGGCTCTTTCTTTTCTCGGCCGCCTCACACGCCTGCGGGGTCCCGGTCGAGAAGCAAGGCGGCCCAGCGTCTTGAGAGGCAAGGCCTGCGCGTGCGCTATCATCTCAAAAGACCATGCGCACAATCGATAAATCCACCTGGCCCCGCCGCCACCACTTTGAGCTCTTCTCTGCCATGGACATCCCCTACCTTGGCCTCTGTGCCAACGTCGAGGTCAGCGCCTTTCGCCGGGCCGTGAAGGAGCGTGGCCTCTCGTTCACCGTCGCGCTCGTCCACGCGCTTGCGACCGCGGCCAACGCCGTGCCCGAGTTGCGCCAGCGGATCCGCGGAGACGACGTGGTGGAGCACGAGGTCGTCCATCCCTCCCTGACCGTGCTCACGCAAGGCGACCTCTTCTCCTTCTGCCTTGTCCCTTACTCCAGGGACCTTCCGACCTTCGCTGCTTCCGCCGCCGAGGCGATCGCGCGGGTCCAGGTCCACCCCACCGTCGAGGACGAACCCGGCCGTGACGACCTCCTCTACCTGACCGGCATCCCCTGGGTCTCCTTCACCGCCCTCACCCATCCCGTCCATCTCCACCCGCCCGATTCCATCCCCCGCATCGCCTGGGGCCGCTTCTTCGAGGAGCATGGACGCCTCCGCATGCCCCTCTCTGTCCAGGCTCACCACGCCCTCGTCGACGGCCTCCACCTCGCTCGCTTCTACGAACACGCCCAAGAGGAACTCGACCGCCTCCCCCGCCGCGTCGCCTGAGGAGCCTTGCCTATCCGTGCCAGACAGCTGCGCGGCCCTCTCCCGCTTCTCTCACCCGGTGCCCGGTTCGGGCGCGGTGCGCCACTCCACGGTGACCAAGATGCGTCGCCGCGCCCGAGGGCGAAAGGACGACCTGGCTGCCAGGATCTCCCCGGGGTCGGGAACATCAGTGAGCAGAGTCTCGCTCCATTGGATCATACGCCGTCCCTCACGGACTTCAGCCAATCACGGAGACGTGTCTCAGACAGGGCTGCATCCTCCGTCGGGGGGACAGCAAGCGGCATACTCTGTGTGTCGAGAATTCGCGGCCCTGCGCTGCCGTGCCAAGCAGTCGACGTATGGGCGTCAATCGTGAAGTTCTCTACTTGTATTCGTTTCTTCTCAATCAATGCCCGCATGTACATGAGTGCTGGAACGACGTGGTTGAACCAGTCCTCGGGCAGCTGTTGAGCCTGCTGCGCGTTGAGTGGTGGGTATCGATAGGCAGTACCCCCGATCGTCTCCCACCCGAGACGCTGGAATGCAAGGCGTATCCTCGTTCGATCGTTTCCATCTGTAGTCCGTGAGTTCAGGTCGAAAGTGATAGTAATAGGCATGTTCTCCTCCTTATCGTACTGCGTGGCTCAGCAACGGCGCACACGCCCTGCCTGAGCCACTGATCTGACCAGCGGCACTGTGCCGTGAGTGGTCACCAATCAAGAGATCCTCTCCAAATCCTGGTGCCTCGGAGCGGACACGGCCCCGATAGTCGGGCCGATGCCGCTTGACATTTCCAGTCTGTGCGGGGATCAGGTGTGTGCCACAGTCACCGGTCGTGTGTCACGTGCAGCGCCAACCCCCTTCTTCAACTCACCCGTCCCTCAAACGCCATGACTGCATCCTTTACCTGCTGGATGTCGACGATGTCGAGTTCGACTGACGCACCTGTACTGGTGATGAGCGTGATGTACGCGCTGCCTCCGAGCTCCCAACTCTCGATGTCTCCGAAGTCCCTCTGCTGATCGCCTTCTCGTAGTATCATTATATCCACCTCCTTAGGCACGAGCCCATGAGAATCAAATGAGCTTACACCCCGTAGCCGCGGAAGTCAAGTTGCGTCGCGCATAGCTATCGCCGGGCCGTACTGAGAGCCGCGTAGCATGGCCGGTCGATCACGTGGGTGCCGCCAGGTTTGGGATTCTTGACAAGCGCAAACCGTAGGTAGACGGTTCTCTGTGGAAACAAACCAGACGCGGCAATGGATTCTGGGCGATTCTTGGGACATGACACCGATCTGGCCGATTCGGGGGACGCAATGCCGATCTCCGAGCCCGTGGGATTCGAGTAGCGAGTCTGAGCTGCATCCGCATCTTCTCTTACCTGTGCCTCGGCCACGTTAAGCCTGTCACTGGCCGTGTTGTTCACCCCTACAAGCCAGGGCCGAAACGCGTGAGATAGGTATTATGTCCCCGGAACTCCCCGTTGGCCTGTAGTGCCTCGTTCTCCGGACTGGCTGGACGTTAGTTGTACGCGGCGGCAAGTCCCCAGGGGGATGTTGGGGTGCGGAGGCGTCGCCGACGAAACGAGTAAGGATTACCACAAGGAATGCCATAAAGACATATCCAATGAGCGTCTCTAGCGCGACGAGGCTTCTTGCCCAAGGCGCGGGTTGGTAGTCGCCGTAGCTCGCTGAGGTCCACGCGAGCACGCTGAAGTAGAGAGCTGGACCGAAGTTGGCGATCTCACACTTTGTGTCCAGCAACAGCGGAAGGGGGAACTGCTGAAGCACGGAGAGAAGCGCTGGGTCCGACGTGTCGCGGTACAGGGCGGCAATTCCTGCGAGAGCTTCGGCATTTGCCCCGTAGATGTAGTCCCCCAGCCGCTTTGGGTCGGAGCTGGCCTCCCGTGCCCAGTCTCTCGAGGCGCTGACATCCCATGTTGGGGCGACAATACCGCAGTAGACGTAGGGCACCGAGAACGTCAGAACGCTGAGACCAATGACGGCGAGGAAGGATACCAGCCGCCAGACGGTCAAGCCAGCTTTAAGAACTAGGACCACCGAGACAACTCCGGCTGCGACGAGGACGCCGATCACCACCGCGAAGAGCGCCCAAGTGCTGACACCAAGAGGGTGCGCTGCAGACATGGCGCGGTGCAGGCACATGTGGAAAAGTAAAGCGATCACAATACAGATCAAATAGAGCCGCCAGCTCCGCCGGACAAAGAGGGGTTTGGCACGTGCGCTTTCAGATCCCCAGGCGTACCTGCACACGCAGTAGGCACCTAGCCACCCCACCGACGCCAGGGAGACGGAGACGAGAGAGTAGGCAGATGGGGAGTATCTCAGGACGGCAGCGTATTGAAACCAGGACAGGACCAACGGGACCAGCACCACGAGGTCCAACGCTCTCTTCAGAAGGTGCTTCGCAACCAGTCCTGTTGTGAGACGTGATCGGCGAGGGTCCATCTGGCTACTTTCCGGCTCCTTCTTCTTTCCGATTCTGCCGATTCTGGGGACATAATACCGATCTCCGAGCCCGTGGGATTCGAGTGCCGAGTGTGAGCTGTATCCGCATCTTGTCTTATCTGTTCCTCGACCACGTTGAGTCTGTCACCGGCCGTGTTGTTCGCCCCGACAAACCGGGGCCGAAGTGCGCGAGATAAGTATTATGTCCCCGGAACTACTCAAGCCCACCACGCCCTCGTCGACGGCCTCCACCTCGCCCGCTTCTACGAACACGCCCAAGAGGAACTCGACCGCCTCCCCCGCCGAGTCGCTTGAGACCCGTCATGCACGGAAGCGAGAAAAGAAGAGCGACATGCCAGGATGTAGCCCTCCCCCTCCGGAACCCCAAGAGACAAGATCCGACCTTACGCTCCAGTCCCCCAAGCTCCAATCATGAACACGCGCCGCAATTGCCCTTTCCACGTGGCGGTCCCGGCGGGAGGCGATGTGACGGCCCTCGTCTTGGTGGAGCTGACGAGGCCGATCGACGAGCGCGCGTGGCGGGCGAAGCGAATCGGGGTGACGCCGGAAGCCGTTGTGCAGGAACTGTTGTCGCTTTCCGACGCCTACATCATGACATGCTGCGTGGCTCGTCCAGCGGCAAGTGCTTGACAAGGAACGGTGTTTGTGGTATTCAGCTAAGCTAGCGACTAGAGACGGAGACGCGGCGCGACTCCTATGGGACCTGTGGGTTCCACTCTAGACGCTTTTCTTTCCCTGCTGGTCGGCGGAGGGCGCAGTGTACATCCTCTACATGGATGAGTCGGGCGTGGAGGAACTTGGGGCGGGAACCTCACACTTCGTCTTGCTTGGTCTCGTGATTCCTGCGGAGAAGTGGAGACTGCTCGATACCGTTCTCGGGAATATCAAGGCGCGGTACGGCCTGCGCGAGGCGGAGATCCACGCAGCCTGGATGCACCGTCGGTATACCGAACAGGAGTCAATCGGCGGGTTCGAGGCGCTCAGCCCCGATGACAGGCGGGCGGCAGCGGAGGCAGCGATTCGCAAGCGAGCCGGTATTATCGGCGTTCAAGGGCGCAAGGGGAAGATCGAGGCCTACCGACGCGAGAGCCGCGCGATTCGACCCTACCTTCACCTGACACGCGCTGAGAGGCTGCAGTGCCTCGAGGCGTTGGCGCGGGAGATCTCCTTGCAGTCGGACGTGCGCGTACTCGCAGATGCAATCAGCAAGCCAGACTACGTGCCAGGCAATCGCACGCCGTACGAGATGGCCTTTGAGCAGGTATTGACCAGGTTTCAGGCTTTCCTTGCCGTCAAGCACGACACGGGAATCGTCGTGCATGACAACAACTCCACGGCCGCTCCGCGACTCACGAGACTCACCCGCAAGTTTCATGAGGTCGGCACCTTGTATCGGGAGATCACGAGCATTGTCGAAACACCGCTCTTCGTCGACAGCTCTCTGACGAGCATGATCCAGATGGCAGATCTCTGCGCTTTTGCACTCAGACGGCTGATTGAAAACAACGAGGAGGCCCTGTGGAACCTCGTTGAGGTGCGCGGCGACCGCAGCGGGGACCGATGTGTCGGCGTTCGACACTACACGGGCAAGCGAGCTTGCAGTTGTAGGGTTTGCTGCGCTCACGGGCGCGAGCCCGGACAGGCACCTTCCTGATTCTGGGGACATCTCTGAAAGCGCGCCGTGAGTCCAGTGGGGATTCTCAGACTGCCTCCTTGATAAGCGTCTTGTAGTCCCTGGTTCCGGTGTCGTCGGAGTCATCTCTTCGCTGTCCAAGCAACATAAGGTTCTTCGGGTGGCGTGTCGCATTCATAGTCGCGAACCTCATCGGGTTCATGTCCCCGCCGCGCTCACGCCCCCCCTTTCGACTTCACCACGGAATCCAGGGTTGGGTCCCGATACGGTTCTCCCTTTCGCAGGATCCAATACGTCGCTTCCGCCAGATGCCGCCCCACCGCGCCAATCGCCTTCTGGTGACCGCTGCGCCGTCTCACGCGCTCGTAGAGACAGCTCACGCGCTTGTGGCCCACCCGTTAGGTGACCAAGATGCGCCGCCCTGCGCTGGTGGGAGAGGACGACTGGTCTCTCGGGATCTTTCAGGACACGCACTGATATCACAAGACAAGTTCGGACTCTGGCAACATTCTTCCGTACTCTTGCTCCACAAGTCTCATGGATGTAGGATGGCGAGCGAGAGTGCGCGTGTCAGTATGCAGCGTCATAGCAGTATGCAGGAACGTGGGGAAGGTCTGGCCAGTTGGTCAGAGATCGGTGCGCCGTGAAACGTAGGCGCTCAACGAGCGTCTTTGAGGCAGCAACTGGCACGGGGAAGGAGAGCACAGATGGCGATCAATTTGCTCAAGCCCCAGAAGTACGAAGACTTCGAGATCGTGGATGGCGAGACAAAGAGAGTCGGGGCGATTCGTGTTAAGCCAAGCGGGGTGCTGTGGCAGCCGAAAGGGAAACACGGTTGGTTCGGAGTCGACCGCGCCACGTTTGCTGCTTTCATGGAGAAGAATGGCAAGGAACAGAGGAAATGAGTCTGACTAGAGTCGTCCCAAGGAAGAGCGCGTTCAACCGCATCGTCGGAGGCAGCCCATTGGAACTGCGGTTCGCGAGCTTCCTTGAAGACTGCGACGATGTGACGGCCTACGCGAACAACTATCTGGCGGTGCATGTCAAGCTGGACTGCGCGAACGCCGATGGCGACGTTTCCCGCCACTACCCGGACTCCCTCGTCGGGCCGTCGAGCAGCGGAGGGTCGTTGTCGAAACCAAGCGGCGAGAGGATGTGGACGTGCCGCTGAAGATGGAACGGTTGCGGCAGTGGTGCGAGGATACCAACCGGGTCCAGTGGTATGTGTCGCGCGGCTTTGTCTACGTGGACGAAGAGAGCTTCGGGAAGTACCGGCCTACGTCGTTCCGGCAATTGGTGGACAGGTTCAGGGGATACAAGAACGGAGGGTAGCAGGTGAAGGGTGGCGGCGCGCACGCCGGTGTCTGCGGCAGAGAGCGAGTCGTACGAAGGGGTGGGCGGAGATGGCGAAGACGGTCCGAGTCGCCGTGCAGCCAAAGATGCTACGGTGGGCGCGCGAGCGCGCCCACCTCGAGCTTGTCGGGCTCACGCGGCGTTTCCCTCGGCTTGAGGCCTGGGAGCGTGGCGAGGCCTGTCCGACGCTGAGGCAGCTCGAGAGCTTTGCGAAAGCCACCCACGTCCCCGTCGGCTTCCTGTTCCTGCACGAGCCGCCCGTGGAGCGCATCCCGATCCCGGACTTCCGTAGAGCGGGCAACACGCACGTTGGGCACCCCAGTCCGGATCTCCTGGATACGGTCTACGTTTGTCAGCAGCGTCAGGAGTGGTATCGGGACTACGCTCGATCTGTCCGTGAAGAGCCGGTCGCGTGCGTCGGCTCCGCGGGAGTCGAGAGCAACGTCGAGGCGACAGCGGCGGACATTCGGCAAGCGGTGGGTTTCGACATTGAGGAGCGCCGCCGCATGCCCACCTGGACCGACGCCCTGCGCCGCTTCATCGGGCAGGCGGATGCGCTGGGCATCCTTGTCATGTGCAGCGGCGTCGTGCTCAACAACAACTACCGTCACCTCGATCCAGAGGAGTTCCGAGGTCTTGCGATGGCGGACGACCTCGCTCCACTCGTGTTCATCAATGGTGCGGACACCAAGGCGGCTCAGATGTTCACGCTTGCGCACGAGCTCGCCCACATCTGGCTTGGGCAGTCCGCCGTCTCCGACGCACAAGCCGCGTGGATGCCGGAGCACAAGATTGAGCTTTGGTGCAACAGAGTGGCCGCCGAACTCCTCGTTCCACTCGCCGTTCTGCGTGACGAGTACGACCCGAGTTCTGAGCTTCAGGTCGAAGTCGATCGTCTGGCGCGGCAATTCAAGGTCAGCACCTTGGTCATCCTGCGTCGGATTCACGATGCCGGCGGCATCACGCGTGACGAACTGTGGCAGGCGTACGCAAACGAGCTTGAACGTCTCGTCGCCATCACGCGTCAGACCGGTGGCAGCTTCTACCTGACCCAGTCGGCACGCGTCAGCAAGCGTTTTGCCCGCGCCCTCGTCGTGAGCACGCTCGAAGGGCAGACACTCCACCGCGACGCTTTCCGTATGCTCGGGCTCTCGAAGCTCGAGACGTTCCACGAACTTGGTCGGAGCCTCGGGGTGCTTGTCTGATGGTGTACCTGCTTGATGCCAACGTGTTCATCCAAGCCAAGAACCTCCACTATGGCCTCGACTTCTGTCCCGCGTTCTGGGATTGGCTAATCGCTCGGAACGCCGCGGGGCAGGTGTTCAGTATTGAGAAGGTGGGCGACGAGCTTGAAGGGGGTGCCGATGAACTCGCGGCGTGGGCCATGCAGTGCGGTCCAACCTTCTTCGTCAGACCGGACGCCGCGATCCTGCCTGCCCTCGGCTCCGTCAGCGCTTGGGCCGTTGGGCAGCGGTACGACCCAGCAGCCGTGAACACGTTCCTCCAGTTGGCCGACTACTACCTTGTGGCCCACGCGCTGGCCTGCGGGCAGACCGTCGTGACGCACGAGGTTGCCTCAGCTTCGACGAAGAAGGTCAAGATCCCCGACGCCTGCATCGGCCTCGGCATCAAGTGCATGACGCCCTTCGAGATGTTGCGTCGAGAGCGTGCCCGCTTCGTCCTAGAGGCACGCCATTGAATCACCCGCGGGGGAGGGACAATGGCGATCTCCGACTCCGCGAGATCCACCTTGTGACAGTTGCAGACCTCCGGGATTCTGGGGACATAATACCGATCTCATTCCAGTCTCATTCTGGGGACATCTCTGAAAGCGCGCCGTGAGTCCAGTGGGGATTCTCAGACTGCCTCCTTGATAAGCGTCTTGTAGTCCCTGGTTCCGGTGTCGTCGGAGTCATCTCTTCGCTGTCCAAGCAGCATAAGGTTCTTCGGGTGGCGTGTCGCATTCATAATCGCGAACCTCGTCGGGTTCATGTCCCCGCCGCGCTCACGCCCCCCTTTCGACTTCACCACAAGATCCAGGGTTGGGTCCCGATACGGTTCTCCCTTTAGGTTCGGGGGACATAATACCGATCTCCGCAGGGGTTTTGGGGACACAATACCGATCTCCGATTGCGTAGGATTTGGGTACCGTGCCTGAGTTCAATCCTCATCTTGTCGTATCTGTTCCTTAGTGACATACTGTTCTCGTGGCAAGGTTCGCGCGCGTCGTGGTACCGGACTGCGCACATCATGTGACGCAGCGCGGAGTGCGCTCCATGGACCTGTTCTTCTCTGACGCCGATCGCACGACCTATTTGGCTCTGCTGGCCAAGTACGCCGAGAGATATGGCGTTGCGTTTCTGGCATGGTGTCTCATGGCCAACCATGTGCATCTGATTGCGGTTCCCAAGTCCGAGCTCAGCCTGGCCAGGTGTCTCGGCGAGGCCCACAGACGCTACACACGCATGATCAACTTTCGCCACGGGTGCCGGGGCTACCTATTCCAGGGCCGATTCCATTCCTGCCCGCTCGACGGGCAGCACCTGTTGGCTGCTGTCCGGTACGTGCTGAGGAATCCGGTTCGCGCTGGAATTGTGGAGCACGCGTGGGACTATGTCTGGTCCAGCGCACGGTCGATGGCGAGGGTCGTACCACAAGACCCGCTCGCGCGTGAATCGGAACTGCTGGCGGACATCACCGACTGGAAGGAGTTCCTCGAGTGTTCCTCAGATGATCTCTCTCCGATTCGGAAGCACACGTGCACGGGACGCCCACTGGGAAGCGACGCGTTCCTCGGCCACGTTGAGTCTGTCACCGGCCGTGTTGTTCGCCCCAACAAGCCAGGGCCGAAGCGCGCGAGATAAGGATTATGTCCCCGGAACTCCGGACGCACCCAGATCCGTAGGGTCTCTGGACACACTCCCAGATCACGCGCCACCGCCGAGATCGGTCGGCCCGACCCCCGCGCCAGCCGCACCGCCCTCTCACGAAGCTCAAACGGGTACTTCGATGGTCTCCCCATGCCTCACCCACTCCTTCCCCCAGGATGCGATCTTCCTGGAAATGAAGCCTCCGTCAAACCCGGGGCGGTTCACTCGAACTGCTTGGAGATCTGCCCAACTCACTGCAGGGCAGAGTGGATCCGTTGCCGCCGAACGTGGGGCTGGATCACCTCTGGACGTACGTAGCGCCCTGGCCCCAGTTCGAAGTCACCCGCTTGGCGCAGTGAATCGTCGGCCGCGGGCAGCCGGCCGTGAAGAAGCGTTGCCCAACCAGAGCTTCGAGCAGACGCCGCGCGGCGCAGCGCAAACCCGCATGCTCTTGACGACAGAGGTCGGCGATGGTAACATTCTCATTACGGGCAGCTGGGATGTCGCCAGTTGTTCGATCTTAGGACCGCTCTTGACGGGGCGGTCTTTTTTTCCTATTGGATGAACGTCAAGCCAGCGTCTGCAACCAACCCCGTGGAGAAGTGCCTCGCCATGAACGGGAGGATTCGCGGATACCAGCCGAGGGTATCATCGCCGATGATGTGCTTCCACGTAGCGTGAGCAACGACATCCGATAGCTGAAGAGGTTGGTGGAGGTGTGAGCAGCCGAACAATGGGACGTTGACCAAGTATCTGGCAAAGGAGGTGGGCCACGCCGTGGTTTGGTTGACCGCCTCGCGGACTCTCAAGAAGGCGTCGAACTGCCATGGATTCTCGAGGTTCTTGGTCTCATCTATGACGAACGCGCCGAGTTGGTAGACTCCATGTTTTCTCTGGACATCCGCTGCAGCACGTTGCTGGAGGTATGTGAGCGCCCAGTAGTAGGGATTCCAGGTCTTGGGTCCGTACTTCCTGTAGATCCGGTCCTGTTTGACACATACCGTCCAGATCGTGGGGGATACCCGCCGGAGCAGGTCAAAGGTGGATTCCTCAAGTGCCTCAAGCTGCGAGGGTGAAAGACCACCCCAAACCCGTTCTTGGAGATTCGTGTATTTCTTCCTGTTCTGGGGCAGCCATTGACGCGGGCTCTCGCCTCGCCGGAGGCTGTAGAGCAGACTGCCCTTGATCTCGTATGCGGCTGAGCTCGACGGCGTTGGGCCTCCGAGGAAGTTGGTCTTGATACCGTTGAACCATTCATCGATCACTGGTAGCTGGGCTTCCGGAACGCCGAGCGCACTGACCACAAGAAGACCGACGTTATCCTGCTTTCGATTCTTCCATGCGGAGAAAGTCGGGAACGCCGTCCCGCTCTCGTCCAGAAAGAGGAAGTACATCTCTCTTGATCACCCTTTCGTCGTGGCAGAAGATGCAAGTATGTATACTATCGTCCATGTGGCGTTCCGTGTCAACTGCGGGTGCACGGTGGCATCGCGGTCTCGCGTTCTTCGCAGGGATGATGGGGGGACCTTCGTCCGGCAGCCTGTCTACCTGACGGGTGTGTGGCTCTTGGCGAAGACTAAGGGGTCAAGTCCTTGCCTTTTACGTTGACTGTGGTGGAGTCAAGCCATGGTTCGGCCTCTGTCAGAGAGATCCTTGCCTCTTGCCTTCCACCGTGGCTAAGATCTGGCACAACCCGAGCGGACTCACGGAGGTGCCTCGTGGCAGGATCGGAGAAAGACAAGATCGT
>Ga0315291_10007907_pt1 | contig 13090 bp, 11 predicted proteins | sample YL17G12_20_MG_FD_203070 | JGI IMG/M metagenome (GOLD analysis project Ga0315291, IMG submission 203070) | Sediment microbial communities from Yellowstone Lake, YNP, Wyoming, USA - YL17G12_20 | ecosystem: Environmental > Aquatic > Freshwater > Lake > Sediment | place: USA: Wyoming | collected... | reverse complement strand
GATGTGGTTTCTCGGTATGCTGCTGGAAATCCGAATTGTCCTCCAAGAGAAAAAATCAAATGGATGATGGATACAGGGAAAATAGGGAAAGAAGATCCGAACAATCCGAATCATAAGATAGAGTATAACGATAAACCTCAAGACAATACTGCTTTAGAAGAATTCAGAAAACTTATTTCAAAATAACTTTTTCATTCATCCAAATTTCTTACCGGCTTCCAAGTTTTAGAAACTGGTCTACTGCGATCTCTTGCAGATGCAAGTAAAGCTTCAGAAGCTTCTTCGCTATCCATTCCACCTCCAGCAAGGTTAATCAAATTGCTTTGTTCGTCAGGCATATTTTCATTAGTGACAAAATCATCCATCTCATCTACGTCATCAACAATGATGCCTTCCGTTCTCCTCCTGCCAGAAGCTCTTTGCAGCATTCTTTCTGAAGTACTATCTTCATCGGAAAAACCTGGAGTTATGTCAATCGGAAAATCAAGAGCTAAATCGACACCAGAACCATGCTCCCCAAAATAGGTTTTAAGTTTTCCGCCAATTCCTTCGGTGGCAGAAGTCAAATCACATCTTTCGGAAAGTTTCTTTGCAGTTTTATAATTTACAAACTTCAACATTCCGTTTTTAAGACATCTGATCAGATCAGAACTCTTTTTCAATCTGAAAATCGGGATACTTGAAATATTACAAGCCAAACTTTGCTGTACAGAAATACCAACATCATCTATGAAAAGGATACCTTTTGTGCTTACAACATAAGCTGGTTTATTTATCTTATACTTTTCAAGTTGTACCGCCTCTTCTTTCGTAAGTTTTTTGTTAAAGTCTATATCCGGCAAATCATTCCCAGCAGCAGACAAAGCTTCATAAAACTCCTGTGCATCCATAATCGTGTCGAAATTTTCTTCCTCTTCCTCTTGAGTTTCATCGGCAGGAATTGGTTTTCCAGACTGCATAGTTTGCATTTTTGCCATCATTGCCTGCATCTGCTTCATCATTGTCTGCATCTGATCTGGTCCAGCCGCCACAGTGGCGACCTTCTTTTCTGGAATTGGTTCTGGGTCAGGAACCACGAACTTCTTTTTCTGTTGAGCCTGCACGGGCTGACGATTTGGAGTTTGTTTTCCCATCGAATACAAAGTCTGCACCGGACTTCCAAGATCGGTATCGATAACATCTCTGACTTCATCGTATTCGCTTTCAACGTATGGTAAAGCCGGTCTTCTTTGAGACGTCTCTTCTTCTGAAACAATTTCCGAACTCGTTGCAGAACCAAAATGGAGTGTTATCATGACCTCTCCCATGGCTTCTACCATATCTGGAGAAAGATTTTCTTTCATATCAATCTGAACTTGCGCTCCAGCAATCTGAAAATTCGTTCCAGAGGGAGAAGAAAAAGGATCGATGACAATTTTTATCTTGCTTCCCTTCTTAAGAAAAGGGATAAACCTCTTTTCCAAATCAGCAGTAATATTTAAATTCAACATTTTTCAACCTCCAACAATCAATTCTGTCAATCTATTGTACACTTTCTTTGCAGAAACGCTCCAATCGAAATCCGTAACAATCCTTTGACGACATATTTGCGCTATTTCTTTTGCCTTGGAATAATTATCATAAACATATCTCATTTTATCTGCCGCTTCATCAACAACCTTTTCCGAGTAATCAACAAAAGAGGTTTCGTCATATATTTCCGACCATGCTTCCATCCTTTTACTTGCCGGGACAACCAAATCAGGTTCTACTAAAAAGGAATCTTCTTTTCTGAGAAAAGTTTTCTGTCCACCTTGGAAAGACGAAAGGATCGGCAACCCACAAGCAGCGGCTTCGGTAAGAGGCAATCCCCACCCTTCCCCACGTGGGAATGCTACAAAGGCATGAGCATTCCCGTAAACATAAGGCATTGCAAACGTCGGAATGACTGACTGACATTGCATAACATGCGGGCAACTATCTCCAAGCTCTTTTGTCATAGCAACCAGAGCTTCTTGAGATCTTGGCTCCAAACCTTCCCTGGTAAACAGGATTAGAGAGACATTGTCTTGAGAAGAAAATCTCTTGAAATATGCTTTCAACAAAACGTCATATCCTTTTCTCCAGTTCCATGACATGACTGACACGAATTTGAAAGAATTGACTCCAGACGAATATTTCAAATCGTTTGATTTAGGAAAAAATGTTTTTGTATCAACACCAAGGTTAAAGACATAAACCGGTTTACGAAAACCAGAATCAAGAAGTTTATCTTTATCCCATTGTGTAGGAACCCAAACCTCATCATCATTTGACAGAGATGACAGAAACTTATTATTATATTTTCCTTCGAACTCACTCATGGTAAAATGAATACTCCTGGATTTTCCATTCAGCAATTGAGGGGCAGACGTAACCTGCCCCCAAATCACTGGAGCATCTTTGTTAGCATGAGTTCTCGATTTTCTCATTATCGGTTCTATTTCGCAGAAAGAGCAATCGTGAAAATCCAATATTCTTGCGATTTGTACGCCAACTCCGAGACTCATAAGTTCCCTGACAAAATTTCTATTCATGGTTGAATATCCCATATGCTGGAATACAGAACCATACCAACGACAAGTAATCTTACATTCCGGATCTTTCCTATTATTCAACTCCTCAGCCAATCCCACAAACCTTACCAATTTCATCTTATGATCTTCGAACCCAAGACCTGAAAGATCTATTTCTGGAGAAATTCTAGGATTTCCACAAATCGTCTTACTTCTCAAGACGAAACGACTATGATCGTGATTAAAATAGAATCCACGTTCCAACATTATTTTATTTCTCTCAGCCTGTCAGCAACTCTTCTTGCACATTTATCCCAATTGAAATTCTGCAAAAGATTTTCTCTGCATTTCACGGCCTTTTCTTTCATTTCATCTTGATGTTCGTATGCGTACCTCATTTTATCAGCAGCTTCATCGATTGCCTTATCGGAATAACTGGCAAATTTCATTCCCTGATAAAACGGGCTTACAGGCAACAAGGAAGAATGGCATGACGTAACTATATCTGGTTTCACAAGAAGTGAATTGTCATTGTTAAGAAACATCTTTTGACCGCCATGATCCGCTCCAATTACAGGAAGACCGCTGGCAGAAGCCTCACAATAAGGTAATCCCCAACCTTCTCCACGAGAAAACAAAACGAAACAATTTGCAGAGTTATAGATCAATGGAACTACCGACGTCGGAAGAAAAGAAGTTATTACCGCAAAATGAGGAAAGCTGTTAGTCTCTTCACTTGAAAACAAATTTTTAGCATAGTCTCTTATGCAAGGAACAAACTTTTCTGAAGCTTGTAAAGGAACGTGAGTAAATACAACTAAACTAACGTCGTCATCAGCCGTAAAGGCTTTTGAGTATGCTTTCAACAGGACATCCCATCCCTTCCTCCAAAGCCAAGTAGAAACAGCATAAAAAACGTAACTCTTCACTGGAAAAGCAAACAAGACAGATTTTTCTCTTGGTTTATATACATTCCCGTCTACTCCCAATGGCATAACAAAAACCGGCTTACTAACCTTTGAATTAATAAAGTTTTCCTTATTCCATTCCGAAGGAACCCAAAGTTCTTTAGCTACTTTCATGCCGTTTATCAAATGTTTATGAACGGCAAGATCTGTTTCCATCATTGTATATGCAATAGATGGACCAGAATGTTTGCCTGGAACATTTGTAGCATAGACTTTTGGACAATTTGCTCTAACCTGTGTTGCTCCCAATTTATGAATTCTTTCTCTTAAACCTTTTTCAACCTGATCTCCCGAAGTCATGGAAGTAGGTTTTACAGAAACACCAAGTCGATCAAGGTTAATGACATAATTCCTATTCATATTTGCATAACCACCAGGATCAAATATAGGACCTTCCCATAAACAATGAACATCCTGATATTCTGACAATCTCTCATAATTTTCAACACCAGTAACCGGAATACTTTTCGGAGCAGTATTTCCATAAGACAATCTTCCCTCAGGATTAACAGACGGAAACAAAACTTTTGATACAACTATCATTCCTGAAGCTATAGCTCCCTGTATATCTCTAGAATTGTAACAATCTTCATCAATTTCAACACTTGGGTTAAGTTTTGTTAAAACCGCATGAGCTTTTTCAAGACTTATATTCGTTTTACAATTCTTTGTAACAATATACTTTTTGGATACAGGTTTCAAATTCTGATTACGAATTTTGTTAGATTCTTCAAAAGAAACCTTGTTTGAAAATCTTTCATCAACGACAGGAACAGTTTTCCCCCTACCTTCCCATACAACATCTCCTCCAACCTTATATAAAAAACCGTCTCCATCTTCAATAGTCTCTACTCCATGAATAGAATCTAAAAATGCAGAAACCTTTCCAGATTTTATCAAAGAACTAAGTTCATCTGATTTTGCGAACGAATCATTCTTTATGTTATAACTTCCATGTTTTGCCGCGGGGAGCGTCGCGCCTATATCACCTATGTATATCGTGTAATTCATATTGTTTACAACTCTCATTTTCCGTCTACCTTTTTACAGATTTCCTTTAATCTATCATAAGCAAGAGAAATTGTATTCTCCCAATTATACTTCTCTACTAACCTCTTCCTGAGAAGTTTAGCTTTTTCTTTAGCTTCTCCATAATGTTCGTATACATAACGCATATGCTTCCTTACTAACTCAAAAGATGATCCATTATAGTCCGGAAATTCCTGATTCTCATAAAAATGAGATATCCAGGACATGTTCTTGAATGGAGGATCACTTATTTTACTAACGAAATACGAATCGGGAGGAACAAGATAAGAATTCGTATCATCAAGAAAATCTCTCTGCCCACCATGATCAGAAGCAATCACTGGAATTTCGCAAGCACCAGACTCACAATAAGGTAACCCCCATCCTTCCCCTCTGGAAATCAGAATAAAACAGTTGGCGGCACTGTAAAGCTTTGGCATGTCTTCTTCCACGATATACGAAGAATGCAAGGCTATATGCGGTAATTCTGCGTCTTTCTTCTTAACCATTTCCCTGAAACATTTGAAATCTGCAATGATTTTCTCCTTGTGCTTTTTTGACACAGATCCTGAAAATCTTGTAGAAATTACCAGGCTTACATCGTCCCTGTTAGAAAACTCTTCAAGATAGGCTCTTATCAACACGTCAAACCCTTTCCTGTATGACCATCCGGAAGCACTCAAAAACACAAAACTCCTAACCCTATCCCCAAGCTTCAAAGGCTCTATCCCAGGTTTATATCTCTCTGTGTCAACACCAAGAGGCATCACCCTTATCTCAGCAGCAACACCGGAATTCTTAAACACGTCTTTGCACCAATTCGTTGGAGTCCATATCTCATCCGCAAGATTAAGTCTATCAGCGTACTCCTTATGAACATGATGAGAGGTTTCCATCATTGTATAGAGAATCTTTCTTCCTCCATGAGCAAGAAGATCTGGAATCGTCATCGCAAAAATCTTTGGGTATTTTTTAGGAACATCAACAAGAGAAAGTTGTCTCAAAGCCTCTTCTGTTCTTTTATTGACATTGGTTATACTCTCCATCGGACAAGTCTTCACTAAAGCGCCAAGATCCCTCAACCCAAAAATGAAAACCCGATTCATTTTTGCGTACCCGCCATAATCAAACATCGGACCAGCATAATGAACCTTCACTTCGAAATCACTCAACTGAACCTCTGGAAGTTTCGGAAAGGTTAGATCTTCAAACCCATCAAGCTGAGGAGGTTCATCAGAGTTTGTATTTATGACTGGTTTCGTAGTCTCATAAACATGCTGACTTCTGTCATCTTCAACAAAAAGAGATTGATCATAAATGCTCTTAGGAGAAAAATCCTCTCCCGCAACAAACTTCCTTGCTATAGCATTCTGAGATCTTTCAAAAGCTTTCTGAAACGAAGACTTCAACTTCCCGTCATCCCTTAACTCCATAATAAAACCTTTATCGTTGTTAAACTTTATCTTTCACCATTCGTCTGAACGAAAAATATATTCCGGCTTGAGGACCGGAATAACTTTCTGTAGAATCTACAATCCTTATGTGACTCTTGAATATCGGCATCTTGTTCAAAACCTTCTTCAACCAGGGAAGAGATGTCTGGGCTAATTGGAACCTTCCAACTTTAGATTTCCCTTCCATCACAAAATTAGCCAGAATTCCACCAGCAGAAAGAATCAAAGGAATAACGTTATTCTTACCAGAATTAACCGCATGAAGATAGTCGTAAGCGTCAACCCCAAGCCCTTCTATAAAGTCACGACTATTCTTCAAGGCATATTCTACATGGTCACTGCAACGAATATATCTCGGAGGATCTCCTGGAAATATCCAATACTTCCCATACAAAAGACGATCCTTATCGACTTTTTCACTTCTCTTCGCTTTATCAACGACATCGATAGCTTTCTTTTTCAAAAGAACCTTTGCCAATTCGCTTGCACTTTCCCAAACAATGTTTACCTCTTCCTGATTGATGTCTCCTATCCTTTTATAGAACGAAAATACGTTGTCGAGAAGAACCCTGTGAACTTTATCGACCTTATCCAAACCACCAACTTCCTCAACATGGAACAGAAGCTGTTCTATTAGAGTCTGAAGATCGTTTTTGCTTTTATCTACAAGAAGTCTATGATTCAACCTTGGCATGGCTATTTTTCTCCGAAATGCTACACCAACTAGTTTCTAGAAAGCAGAGCCAATTTCCTACTCGAAACAATTATACAACGAAAAAGCCGGTTACCCAAAAAGTGAACAACTTCAAAACAGGAATACTAACCATCTATAGTGAATTAATAGAAAAGCGGAAAGGAATCTTAAGCATGATATTCGATACACTATCAGCATTAGCGGATTACAGAAACAATCTTAAATTCGACAACAACGCTACTATGGAACAATGCGAAGAAGTTGTTCTCGAACTGTCTCGTGCTCAGCACGAGACATTGACCATTGGACAAAAACATTTGCTCAACAATGAAATTGACAAATATAGTTATTGGGTTGATGGGATTCAACATAAAACTTCAAGAACGGATCTTGAACCGTATGTATCGAATGAGAGTTCATCCAGCAGTTCAAGCTTCTCTTCTGAAACAAGTAATTCTAGTTCTTCTAGTTCAAATGCTGGAGGTCCAATAGATCCAGGTGATTTGCTATTCTTGAAAGCGGATAATGGAATATTGACAGACGTAATAGGTGGAGATCCTTTTTCAATCGATCCTCCTGCTGCGATAGAGGAGAACGAAGTACTTTCCGTGGCTGGAGGGGGAGGGGTGATGGGGGAAGGAAGCGTTCCGATTACGGGAGAACTTCTTACTATTGGACTTTGGATGAAAGGCTTCGTTTTCACGAAAGAATTTAACGCACTCAATGACGTGTTTTTCTTGAACGCCTCATCGAGACGAGGCGTTCAAATCGCTTTCTACATCAACTTACTTGATGCGTTCGAAGGAAACGTGTCGATTGATCCTATCACGATACCAAATATTACCGATTGGAACTTTGCCGTTGTTCAGTATAGCAATAGCCTGAGACAATATAGAGTAGGAATAAACGGAATTTGGTCACATACCGTCAGTGATATTGAAGAACAATATCAAATAAGAAATTTTTCTGTTCCTTTAACTAACTTCCTGTTTACCGGAACGGATGGCAATCCTGCCGCCTTCAACGGTGTTTTCATAACCGAATCATATCCTGAATGGACTGTTTTGAGAGAATATGCACTGGCATCGAAACCCGCAGATGCAGTGATGTGGTAATCATCCTCAACACAAAATCCCAAATCATGCAGGCACAGATTGTGAAGGATTGTTTGTAGTCTCTGGAACCGATTGAACAACCTCTTCCAAAATTTCATCATCCTCCAAAGCTCCAGAACCAGAGAACATCACCTTCCTCAAACAACCGCAAGAAAGAGTTTTTCCACACCTCAGTTTTCCACCAGCAACAGTCGAAAGAGTCCCGCAATCACAAACACAATCCCACATACATTCGTTGTTGATTGCTTTATTACTATAACCTACAACCGTCCATCTTCCGATCTTCTGACCGGTCATGTCTTCAACTCCCATTCCAAGAGTTGTAGAAACCACTTTGTCAACATGCTTACCATCGATTACATTCATATACCTCGTCAAAGACTGGAAAGAAGAAAGTTCAATCTTGTTCACAATGGAAGTCCCGTCTTCGTCTCTTGTACAGTACCAAACAGTCCTGTCATCCTGACGGAGTTCGTAAAAGCCACGAATTTTCCAACAACCTATGCTTTCCCCGATAAGATGACGCCCAGCACTCTCGATATCGGAAAAACTGGGACAATCTCTGATCCTCATCAGACGATATCCAGAAAGAACAACCATATTAGATTCTTCATTTGTACACTCCCATTGGACTTGACCTAATTTGGTTAACTTATCACTCATTCTTATGACATCGTACCCACCAATCTTTTTACCTTTCATGCTGAAAAACCTGAATGTACGAGAATCTTGAGTAAAAAGCCCTAAATACCCTCTGGAATCGGCAGCAGTTTCCATTTCCTGATGCCAAATACAAGACGATTTCCCCTGACGAGCCTGTTTCATATGAATCAGCCAAAAAGCAAGACGCCTTTCATACTTAGACTCGCTCTTAGCGCTTGGAATCCTTCCAGTCCACTCTGCAAAGTCTAGAAATTCCCCGAGATTCGATAGAGCTTTTGTAATCCTTTTTTCATCTGAAATCATAGTTAAAACCTTTCATGTTAGGAAAACTCCTTTAACGATGTCTACAACATAGCACGCCAGGCGGGAGAAGTCAAGCCAAGTCGCCAACTTTCCTCTCGGTTAGGTTCAGATACAATCTTTTCTTTCAGGAAGGAAGTTTAGAGGTTGGTTTTGTATAGTAGAATATGCGCTATCAATTTAGGAGTCTGGGAATGAAAATAATTACAGCATCAAACGGTAAAAAGACATTGAAGATGTCCAGACAAGAATGGGAAAACATCGGCAAGAAAGCTGGGTGGAAAGTTTCACAAATCATACCGGACGATGGATATGCCGATGGAGGTGAACCGTACACGGATGATGAAATGAAACTTATGAACGGAGAACTTTTAATCGCTAGGTGGGAAACCCGTGGAAAAAGATATTGGGCTGAATTATATAAAGATAAGTTAGGCTACTCATATAAAACAGACAGTGGAGGCGGAAACATAGGCAGTCTTCCGTCAGATGAAATTGCTATAAAAACAATGGAAAATAAACTGTCGTATTTAACTCCAGATGCAGCTAAAAATCTAATGAAACGAGTCAAATGAAATCCCAAGGTCTCATACTTATCTCTTCATGTACATCAGAAGGAACATCAATTTGATGTTCCAGAATATCTTTTAGTTTCCTCTCCAAAGCTTTTTCAATAAACTTTTCCTTTTTGGTTTTTGGAGGAACAAAACCAAAAGTACTTTCTTCCAAATGGCGACAAATAGCAGGAACCATAGCTTCAGCAAGAGCTATCCTGCCTTTCCTGGTTTCTAGAGATTGTGTAATTTGAGTTTTTGTCATTGAGATACCTTTATGGTTTGGTGAAAACTAACAAACTTTCATTGAAATTATCGTGCCCAACATATGGCAACGCTTTAAAAACTACCGGATGATTATAAAACAACTTAAACCCAACGTTTTCTGCAATCTTGATAAAATCTTCTGGGAAGTTTTGTTGTGCCACAGATCCAACTTGAAAAATAGCCTTTCCATCATTCTTAAGAACACGGAAAGATTCAGATAGCACAACTTTTATAAAACCATTCATCCATAATTCATACGTATCATATTTTTTCGAAGATTGATTTTCCTCATCAGAATAGTTCTCGGTATCAAAATATGGTGGACTAGTGAAACATACGTCAAAAAATCCATCACGAAAAGTCGCCATTATATCCTCTGCACAGCCGGAAAGGATTGTAGATGAAAATAAAGGTTGAACTCCAAGCAAGAATCTCTGTGTATCGTAAAGACCAGACAAGGTTTTTGAAGACGGCTCTATTCCAGTATATGAACATCTGTTCCTACTTACACTTGCCCCAATCAATCTACCTCCGAAACCAGCGCACGGATCAAGAAGTTTCATATCGTTAAAACCATAATGATTTATAATATCTCTTGCAATCAATGGAGAGTAGTTATTTATTTTCCCAGCGCCACCATACCTGCACAAAGATTGTAAAATTCCTCCATACGTCAACCTTCCACCAAATTCCTTATATTTCTTCAAAGCATTTTTAAAGAGACTCTTATCTTCATATACTTCAATTGGAGATTTTGCGCTTTTTGAATTCAAACTATAAATATGTTGATGATAAGACGTTGCCAACGTAGTCCCATGACTTCTCCATTTTATTTCATTAGAAAATTCTGGAGACATTGTCTTACGCAAACCATGCCACAATTTCAACTTTCTACTTTCATCAACTATAGGGAAAGGAAATCCTGCTTTCTGATAAATTTTAACAACACGATCCAAAAATTCATCATCAGATTCTCCGCTTACAGGAATCATTTCTTTCCCTCTTAACGAACGAGACAACTCTTCGCCATTTTTATTTTTCAAAATATTTGTTACAAAATCAGTAGCTTTGACCTCTTTACCTCTTATCTCTCCTAAAGCAGAAATAGAACTAGACAACCCAAACCCAACAATCCCCTTACGAACGCGCTTTCCACTTTCTCTTGGGAGTTCTCCACTGTCTAACCGAGCCCTCAAATTTAAAATTTCATCTTCAGTAAAAACAACCTTCTTACCCCCCGGACTACGACTGTGCTCTATAACTCCGACCTTGACCCAATAAGAAAGCTTTTGATAATCCAAATTCAACATCTCAGAAACCTCATGCATTCCAGGAAGTTTTCTCCACTCCTCCAAATCAAACTTGTAGTCAAAACATCCAACTGGAGACTCTCCACCCATAAACTTCAACAAATCCCAGAAACTGATCGCGGAAATATTCACGCAATTATCTTTGTTTACACTCCGAACCTCAACGCCAATCTCTCCAAACTTTGGAACGACAATTTCTTCAAGTGATTTTCTAGGAAATCCTTGCGTGGCAAAATAGAGATACCTAGAATTTCCAGTCTCACTGCCGCTGGACAAACAGCCATCTCCGAGATACCATAAAACCATAAACATTTTGTCAAAAACAACATCTGAAGGAACATCTTTTTTACCATTTGGATACCACCTTTGACGCTGTACATAAAAATCCGGATGGCTAAAAGTTCTAATACTCCACATTCCAAGTCCCTTCTCACCAGGACGATAACTTGGCTCAGAAACGCCATAGACTTTTAGCAGATTGCTACAATATTGAGCGAACTCTTTATGAACACTGCCTAATGATAGTCTACCTACTTTTGTATTGTCATCAATTGTTATACAACCATCTCCCATCAATAAACCATCTACAACACTTTTTAACTCGTCATTCATTACACTTTCATAAGACATTCCTCTTTTCCATAAAGATACAGCTTCCGATTTCCCCCTAGTAATTCCAATTTTTCTTGTCAATTTCAAAATCTTATCAGGAGTTATAGGAACATTATGCTTTTCTCTTATAATTGATGCAGCTTTTGTAGATGACATTAACTCATTTACATAATATTTAATAATAAGTTCTTTTAAGAACTCTGTCCCATATTTGCCCTCTAAAGAATCTGATCTTATCGCTCTACCAGTTTCTGACACTTCAAGTTCACTCATAATAGCCTCCAAGTTAAATTGATTCTAATGTATACTACTAAAACGAAATGTCAAGTCCCTCTATCGACATAATTTTGCAAGCAACTTAACTGCCCGATAAATTATTTCTTATCCCAAGTCAAAAACAAAAAAAGATGCCTCCGATTTCTCGGAGGCATCTCGTAACAGCCTCAATTACATGAAGTTATGAATGAGAAGCAACCGTCACCTTAGCCGCAGCGTAAGGGTTGATTACTACTATTCCGATTTCTTCATATATCACCCATCCCAACCGTAAAACGCGAGGTTCATCGGCTGGCAGAACCGTAATATCTTGTCTGATTGGCATAGCGCCAAGATATTCCGCAGGAGCGAGAACAAATACGGTCAAAATCGGCATACGTGAACTGACGTGAATGTCCGCAGTCCAGATATGTCCAAACAAACCGGTTGTCAACACTTCCTTGGTGGTCGCCTCATCGTAAACCGTCTTACCCCAGTTACGAACATCCGCATAACGCAGCGGGTGCATTACAATCTTACCAACGATAAGATCGTGTTGCTCGACTGTTGCGAACGCCTGGTTAAGGGCGGTAATGGAAAGAGCGCCACCGGTAGACGCTACCGTATGGTCACCATCAATAGCTCCATCGATGGCAGCAAAAATAAGACGATCTTCCTCCTTCTGGAGAGCCTCTTTCGCCTTGATCTGCGCACGATCCACGATGAAGAATCTACGAGCCTTCACTTCAGAAAGACGAATAGTCGGGTGCGTTGCGATTTCAAACAGAGGGACAAGGACTTCCTCACCCTCAGTGATACCACGTGGAACCCCACCACGTCTCGAAATAACCCACGCAAGCTGACGAACGTCTTTCTCGTATCTTGGCAAAGCGCCCTGAGGCAACTCATCAATCATGAGAAGTTTACGTCCAACAGCTTGATATTCCAACGCACGGCGAATGGGTTCTACCATCGCCTGGGCAAGAGCAACTCTTCCATCCTGACTCTCAAGAGCTTGGGATATGAGGATTTCTCTCTCTGCATTTACTGATCTTTTTTCCATTTTAGCTTTCCTCCTATCCTTAAATCAAGAGTTTGTACTCTATGTATACGTTTTCGGTTCCCGAAGTATCGTCACCCTTGAGTGCCATATCGTTATAAGACGGTACGTCAACTCCAGGTACTCCACTTGGGTACGGTCCAGGCGCTTTGGTGAGGACGGCGATTGCAGTATTAGCAGGAGTCGCCTGCAAGTTGCCGTTCGTTGAAGCATACAAGTATGCGCCAACGTCAGCAGCATGAACATCCGACTCAAACTGATCTGTTGCAAATTCG
>Ga0315291_10007906_pt1 | contig 13092 bp, 18 predicted proteins | sample YL17G12_20_MG_FD_203070 | JGI IMG/M metagenome (GOLD analysis project Ga0315291, IMG submission 203070) | Sediment microbial communities from Yellowstone Lake, YNP, Wyoming, USA - YL17G12_20 | ecosystem: Environmental > Aquatic > Freshwater > Lake > Sediment | place: USA: Wyoming | collected... | reverse complement strand
CTTCGTCATATAAATTATTCATTTCAACTCCATTACATTAAATATTATATAAATGAGCATACTTACTATTTTTTAATTGCGATATAATACTTGAATAGTTTTCTAAATTACCTTCACGATTTAAATATTCAAACCCTTTAGTAAATATATTACTACTTGCCCAATATCCATCAGAAACATTATATCTTGCCCAATATTTAGGAGCTATTATCGTTTTAGCTCTTTCATTTAACCAAGCTGAAAACCAAGCAAACGATGAATTAGAAAGTATTAACCATTTAGCAGAATTAATTATATAATAATCAGCATTAATTCCTCCGTGATAACATGTAAAATCTGGAAACAATCTTTTAGCATATCCAATATCATCTGTAACTACTAAAAATTTCATATCAGGCTTCATACTTTTCATAAAATTAATAGCATTATTCCAATATGATATCGGTAAAAGAACTTCAGGAATTCCTTTATATTCTCCACCTCGAACATTAATTACACAAGTATCATCGTCTGTTGTTAAATTTTGATAAATTTCTTTATTTTTAATTTTAAACCAATTTCTAACAATATCTCTTTGAAAATATTGTTCTGTTTGCCAACATCCTACTAATTTTGAATTGTCTTTTAAATCTTCAAATGTATGATATTGATGGACATCACAAAGTCCTGGTAGTTTAATAATTTTTTCTTTGTATTCTTGTTCTATTCCGACTACTTCTTTTCCGTAATCAATATCAAGAAAATCCATCTGTGATATTCCACCAAAATAATCTCCGTAAATATATTTCGTAAATCCCCAATTATATCCTTTACGTTCAGCTATTGATCTCGTAACAACATATTGAAACATATGATTACCGAAATTACCTGTAAAGTCTGATGTAATCATTTTTTCTCCATTCGATTATAAAATGTTATAACATCATTAATAATTTCATCTTTAGAATATAAAGGATTCCATTTCAATATATCTTTAATTTTAGTTGCATCTGGAATTTTATCCCAAGCTTCTTCATATAAAGGACCGTGAATTGTTTTTGGATTAACATATATAATTTCAGAAGATGTTTTAGTTTTTTCTTTTACGGTTTTAGCTAAATAATCAATAGTTGAAATATTATCAGGGTTTCCAATATTCCAAATTTGATTATAATACTTATCTTCAGCTATTGATGTTAAATAAATCCCTTCCACTATATCTTTGACATGGGTAAAAGCTCTAACCTGTTTTCCATTTCCAAAAACGGTTATAGGAATATTACTTAATGCTTGAGTTACAAATGTCGGTAATACAAATCCACCAGTCTTAAGTTGTCTCGCTCCGCTAATATTAAATGGTCTTAAAATTTGATATTTAATCTGTTTAACTTTTGCAGTATTCTCAAGAACAATTTCTGATAATAATTTTGCCATAGAGTACTCATTTCGAATACTATAATTTCCAACCAATAATTTATCATCATTCTCTTTCAGATATGTTGCTTCTTTTCTATATCCATAAATTTCAGAAGTACTAATAAAAATCAAAGGACAATTAAATTTTAAAGCTCCTTCAATTGCCCAATAAATATCTGAAATAATAAGATCCGCAATTTTACCAGAATGTTTTAACACTCCAACAGGACCAACCGGACTCGCTAAATGAAGAATCATATCAAAAGCTTCTGATTTATTCCAATCATACTTCAATACATCTTCTATTATAACATTAACATCTTCACAAATAGGATCATCTGGTTGAATAACATTAGTCGATAAATTATCAACAACTGTAATTTTATATTCTTCTTTTTTATATCTTTCAATACTATAAGAACCCAAAAATCCCAACCCACCTGTAATTAATATTTTTTTCACTTTATTCTCCTATATTACTTATATTGATCTTGTACTTCCCAATCACATGTAAAAATTGTATGTGTCGCTCTCTCTATCATATGAATTTCTCCTGTAATTATATCCCAACTAAGTATTTCTCTAATTCTTTCATAAAACTTCTTACTGTTCTTTAAAATATTTTTTTTAGGAATGATATAATTACCACCTGGAGAGAATCTAATATAATTCGGAATTATTGGATTTTTATACATATGATACAAAAATACATTTAAGTTATTATAATATTTTGAATGCAAATGATTAAAATACCAACTATTATTTATTTCTAAATATCCAAATCCATCCGAATCTAATTTACTACCTATTCCATTATGAACATCTGCCCCAAAATCATGTAATTCTGTAAAAGTATCATTATTACAAACTTTAATAAAAGATTCTTCATTAAAATTTCCAGTTGAAGCTTGTCTTTCTGGCGACGGTTTCCACTTCTCTCCCTTTGGAAAAAATAAACAAGATCTACAAAATATCGTAACTTCTGGAAGATTATCATAATGAGTAACAATAAAATCAAACATATCATAATGATTCTGTCCAACATTTTTTTGTTTAACAATTTTAGAAGATTCTTGCCAATTATTTCGATGAAACTTATCATATATCAAATAATTATTAGTATACTTTTCAATCCATGATTCTGCTAAATTATCAGGTAACCAATTATAATCACTTGCTACCAAAAAATTACTTTCAATTATTTTTTGCATTTTAACTACCTATTTTATTATTACCATGAAAAGCAAATGTATCTGTTCTACTTATACCAGGAATCCAAACTTCTCTTGAAAACTTAGATGCTGTTTCAATTGGAGCATACTTAATTCCGTTTTCAAGAAATGTTTTTCTATGATATACACAAAAATTTCCATCATCATTATAAAAACCTTGCCGCTGTTCTAATTTTAATCCTAATCTGGTTGGCATTTCTAATAATTTTTTACTTCGAATACATACTCCACCATTTCCTACTCGAACATGTTCACCATAGTCCGTTATATATGCAGTATCGGAATATGCCCAAGGAGCTGCGATATAATCAAAATTTAAAAATCTATCATCCCAATTTTCAGGACTTGTTACCCAACCATCATGATGAACTAATAAACAAAAATCCGTTTCTATATATTTCCACATTTCAAGAAAAGTAAATCGACTAAATCCAATATAATCCAGTTTTTCACACTGAACATACTGAACATTTAGTGGTAAATTTTCAGGTCTTTCATGACTAAAAAATTTAACCGAACCATACTTAATTCCATTCATGCTTTTAATCAAAGCTTGAATATTTTCTTCTATTTTAATAGACGTAACTACAACTAATGTAATATTATTCAATTCCAACATTTTCAACCTTTCTCATAACATATTCATTTTCAATTTGTCGAAGTTCCATATTAGCCAATGTATTCGTGACTTGCCCTTCCCAAAGATAATTTATCATTGTAATTTGATCTATTATTTTAGGAACTCCATACTTACGTATCATTCTATAATAAAAATCAACATCATATAACCAAACTAAACTCTCATCAAATAACAAATATGCCCCGTTTCTAACAGTAATAGTACTGGGAGTTCCAATCAAATTATTAACTCGAATATCATTAGATAGTCTCGGAACATGTTTATTAAAATACACTACTCTATCATTAGTATGAACATATGAAGTAGCTAACCAACAACAATCTGATGTAAACGATTTAACAATAATATCTAAAGAATGCTCATCATACAAATAATCATCCTGACATAATAACTTAATTATCTGCCCTTTACTTTTTCTTATACTCATATTAGTATTTGCTGTTGGCGATCCTATTTTATAAGGATTTCTAAAATATCTTATATCAAGAATTTTATCCCACTTTTGACACAATTCCATAATTCTATTATCTTTAGAATGATCTGTAATAACTACTTCAAAATCTTTATACGTCTGCTGTATTAGTTTATTAAAAGATACTTCTAAAATAGAATCACCTTTACCATACATTTCATAACAAGGTATAGCCACACTTAAATAAGGATTACTCATATAAAAACTTCTCCATCTTAGAACAATCCATAGTAATATCAGTCGGCATAGTTTCATGAAGCTTTCCAAGCATCGGATGAACATCTTCTTTAGTTCGCTTAGCTAAATCATATATCGTTTTAATTTCAGTCCCGACATTATAAACCCCTTCAGCTTGCTTTTCAATTAATTGAACTATTAAACTTCCAATCTTATCAACATAATCAAAATTACCTACTTGCTGAATTAAAGCTTTATCATGTAAAAATGGATTACTCTTAAATGAAGTTCGAATTAAAAGATAATTATGAAATAACTGAATTACTCCATCTCCTAATAACTTCGTATATCCATACCAATTTTTACAATGTACTGGAACTTCATCTTCACTGACATTACTATCCGAATTTGAATATATATAGTCCGTTGAAATATGCACCAATTTACATCTACCAGAACACTGACAAGCCAAATCATAAACTCCTTTATAATTAACTTCCCAATGAGTCTTCTTGTCATTAGAATAAGTACTTGTAAATCCTATACAATTAATTATTTCATCATATACTTTAGTATATTGAACTATACTTTCTATTTTAGTTATATCAATCCCATCTTTTTTACGACTAACTATATCCCATCCAGTCAACTTATGAAGAGTTGACCCTAATAAACCGTCCCCTAATATTATTCTTTTACTCATATCAATCCTCGAAATGTTTCAAAACTTCTTCAATATAATTAAAAATATCTTCATCATAATGAGGAGAAGCTCCTATAAAAAAGACTTGTTCTAATACTTTATTAGCTTCAGAATAATCTTTATAATCTCCAAGATGCTTATATCCAGGATGAAGTAATATATTCCCTGCAAAATAATTCCTTGTCTGTATTTTCTTATCTTCTAAATATTTGACTAACTTATCTTTAATAATTCTAGTATCACATATTATAGGAGTTCCAAACCACGATGTTTCAGCTTTATCTAATTCTTTAGGAACTCTAATTCCTCTTACATACTTTTCTAACATTTCACCAATTCTATTTTTACTTATTTTTCTATTTGTATAAATTTCATCAAACTTTTCCATTTGAACTAAACCTATAGATCCTTGCAAATCCAAAGGTTTTAAATTATATCCTATATTGCTAAAAACATATTTATGATCTATAATTCCATCATATCCTTCTAACCATTTATCAAACCTATGACCACATATACCATTCTGTAATAAATTAGCAGATCCTAAACAGCCGCATTTCCTACCCCAGCTTACAAAGCTTCTGCATATTTTAATAATATCAACATTATTAGATGATACTAATCCTCCTTCAGCAGTTACTAAAAAATGAGCTGCATAAAAAGAATAAGATGAAGCTATAGAGTATTCATTTAAATATTTTCCATTCCATTTACTTCCGAGACTATCACAGTTATCTAAAATCAATTCAATCTTATTATCATTACAAATTTTCAATAACTTATCAAAATCCATTGGATTTCCTAAAACCGGTGAAGCTATAATAGCTTTAGTCATATTTGTTATTTTCTGTTCTATTAAATTTAAATCGAAGTTTAAATTATCCATTTCAATATCTACAAATACTGGTTTTAAATTATTTTGAATAATAGGTGCTAAAGTCGTTGGAAATCCTACTACTGATATAATAACTTCATCATTATCTTGCCAATTAAAATATTTTTTCAAAGCTGCAAACATAACTAAATTCGCACTTGATCCTGAATTAACCATTACTCCATATTTTTGATTGATCTTTCTTGTAAAAACATTTTCAAAAGTTTTAACCATTTCTCCTGATGAAAGCCAATCCCCTACTAATAATGATTTAATAGCTGCTATAACTTCTCGATTGTCCCAATAAGGTCCTGAATAATATATAGGAGTTACTCCTGGAACGAAAGTTCTATTCTTATTATAAACGTATTTAAGTACGTTAAAGTTCTCACCAACTGATTCAATAAGCTCGTTAATAGAAGTATCAATATCTTTCATATTTTATTCCAGTCCATTCCTATTTTATTATAAGGGTGTTTATTTTTAATTTCAGTTGCCATAGCTAATTGAACCATTGGATTTTTTCTAAAATCATTCATCGGATGAGTATCGTTGTATATATAAAGTATTTTTTCTATATATTTAATCTTCTCTAATCCTGACATTTCAATCAAAGGATACATTATAGCCATATCCCATGCCATTGAATAATACTGCCCAACCTTATTCTTCAAATCATCCTCACGAACCTTCTTCCATAACCAATACTTAAATGTTCTTAATTGTGAAGTACACCAACTCTGATTCCTATAAGTATCCACATTCTTTATTTGCTTACAAAAATTATTATGCAATCCTGACTCACTTTCAAACGATCCATAAGTCATCCATACTTTATCCTTATTGTAAACTTCATTTAAATAAGTTAAAACGTCGGTTCCTTTTAACCAATCATCGCCATCAACAGTAATAATAATATCCTCGTCATCTTTACAAATGGTTTTAATACCACTTACTATATTCTCTAAAGCTCCAACATTTGAAGTCCTCTTTAATACTTTAAAATGATCTGATATATTATTTTGTTTAATAACTTCTTTTATCTTTTCTAAAGTCATATCAGATGAATTATCGTCAATAACGACAGCTTGCCAATCTTTAAAATCCTGTTTAATAATAGATTCTAAACATTTAACAATCCAATTTTCCGAATTATAAACCGGTACTATTATTCTAAACATAATTCTTTAATCCATGCTTGAATGATCTTATCATTATCATACTCATATTTCGTATTCACGTAGTTCTTTCCGACTATTGTATGAAGAATTTTTTCTGCTAATTGAGCTTCCCCTAATACATAAGGAGCACATTCCATTTCAGATGAAAAATATAAATCTGAAAACGAATCATACATCTTCTGCTTATTTTCTTCATACCCTTTATATATTACTCTATTGCCATCAACTAAAGGCGCAACTTGCTTAGTCCAATACCACTGATCCGAGATCATGCCGTATATCAAAACCTTTTCACATCCATCATCTAATGCTCTCTTAATAGAATAATCTACCCTTTTATTCCTATCAATTGAACTAATTATTCCACCAATTTTATTTGTTAAAATACAAGGCTTAATTTTTTCTATAATATTAGGAATAACAAAATGAGGATGGTCTATATTATGATATTTTCTTTGATGTTCACTTACATAATGAATCTTATCAAAAAATTCATACTTGACTTCAGTCTTTAATGGGAATATATTCTGTTCATGACAACTAAATATTTGAGTCTTTACTGGCAGTCTTCTATCTACTTTATTGGTAAAATGGAAAATAACTGTATCTTCTTCATTTAATACCAACTTACGAGATCCTATTTGTTCGAATTTACACTTATTCATTTTAGAAGGATATTCATGAGGACCATAAAAAGTCGTTTCATATCCTGCTTGATTTAAAGCATTTGTTAAATTAATAAAAGCTTGAGTTGATCCTCCAGCATTACTCCAACCTGAAACTATTTTTATCATTTTAATCTTCTTTCATATTTTCAAATAAAAAATTATATAATTGATTAACTGTTTTTAAACTTCTCTCAGATTTATCTTTAAATATAACTTGTTTCTTAACATTTTCATATAACCACCAACTAATCCAATCATCTTTATCATTAAAAATATCTTTTAATAAAATCATTAGCGAATCATACTTTTTATTTTTAGTTCCATATAAACAATAACTATCACAAACAGTTTCTAAAGATTTACCAAAACTATTATCAATAATGTCTTGTTGTTTGATGTTATCTATAATTTCACTAAACATCTTTTTAGAAATCATGGAATCTCCTTTGAAATAAACTTATTTTAAAATATCATTATATTTTACAATTGTCAATTAATATTTTATCAATAGAAACCGGAGTATAATTTATAACTTCAACAGAAACATTAAAACAATTCTGTTTATAATGATAAGGAAAGCTTCGATGAACATGACCATGTATTAATATATCTTGATCAAAGTGCTGTAATGGCTCATGATTCAAAAGAATTCTTTTTTCTTTATATATAATTTCTATTGGACCCTCAATTACAGGAATATTAGTATACTCTTTTAATTTATTATCATGTGAACCTTTAATAAATATTTTTTTACCATTCAAACGTTCGTAAATGGATTGAGCTGTTTTATACTTATCTAATCCATGTTCTTGTGTTCCACAAACAAAGTCCCCTAAAAACAATATGAAAGTATCTTTTGAAATAGTATTATTCCAGTTATTAAACATTAACTCATTAACTTCTTCTGTGGTTTTGAATTCTTTACGAAGACCAAACTCAAAAAATAGTTTAGTATGGTAGTAATGAGTATCCGAAATTAGATAAAATGGGTGGGTAAAATTAACAACTCTCATTCAATAATGCCTTTCAAAAAGTTATCTTATGTGATGTACATAAAAATCAACTAAACATTTATTATCCTTTATACTATTAAATACTTTTAAAGAGTCTTCATAGGATTGTTTGACTCGATCTACTGCAATCTCTTTTCTTTCGATTCTTTCTTGGATTTGATTGATTGACTTTTCTATATTAGTATCTATAAGAACTAAAATATTAGTAAATCCGTTTTCTTTACCTTGAAGTAGTCTTTGTTTGACTCCGTTTAAATTAGAATTAGTTCCTACGTGAACAAATGATTCGTTACCTTTAAAAGCTTCTTCTAATTTTGTTTGGAAGATCTTTCTACCTTCAGCTAAATGTATTCTATTATAAATTCCTTGACCGATAGCTTTAACGCAATCATCTACATCAATAACAGAAATATCTATAAACTTCTCTATAAAGTAAGTTTTACCTGAACCTATACATCCACCGACGCTTATAAACAATTTATCGTCTTTAAAAGTATTAATTTGATCGATTTCAATAGCATTGGATTGGTTATAAAAGTTAATAAAACTATTCATTATTGATTCAAGGCTCCTGTAGAAGGTGGAGGAACAGTTACGTTGATATTATGAGGTTCCATTTTTTGTCTTGGAACTACTTTTAATCTTTCAGCTTTGTTTTGAACTCCTACTAAAAATTTAACTTTCAATTTCAGAATAATATCATGAAGTCTTTTCTTCATATTTTTTACTTTTTTATTATCTTCACCGCTCATATATTTCCGGATTTCATTACCAATTTGTTGATCGAAGTCTCCGTAAGCTGGGAACATTTTCTCTAAATGATTAACTAGTCTTGAAATAAATTCAGGACTTAGTTCTTGAGCAAACTCATCTTGATATTCTTTTAGTACTTGTTCAGCAAAGATTTTAGCTTCTTCTGTAAAGTAATGATTTTGAAAGTCCATTATAATTCCTTAATTTAAATTCGAAATAACCTTCTGAAGCCAACCAACTTCACCGTCATACAAATTATTTAACTCAATTAAAAATCTTTTTTCTTCAGGAGATAATCTAATCAAATCAGTTCTATTTGAACTTAAAAGATTGACTTTCATAGTTATTTGATCTAATTTCTTCCGTTGAGATGGATTTAATTGCTTCATCATTTCTACAATAGAAATATTTGAAACATCATCTGCGAAAACTTCCGTTAAATATTGCTTATAACTCATAGAAATTTATCCTTATTTTGTATAAGTACATCATACATCATTTCTGCAATACCGCCTTCATCTTGTATACTTTTCATAAGTCTTCCTGGTCTATATAGCGATTTTGCTTTAATAGCATATAATTCATCTCTTTTTTTACCATAATATCCATTAGCAAACCAGAATATAGCAACTTCAGCTTCACCATCAAAACTTTCATCATTTTCAAATTTAGTTCTTAAAAAATCAATTAATTTATCTTTTAAAGTTCCATTACTAAAAACTTCTTTTAAATATTGCCGATAACTCATTGTTTTCTCTCCGTATTATAAATTTTCTTAGCTTCTTTAAATCTATCTGAAACAATTTTAAACATAACTCCATCAGCTAATGTAAACACTAATCCCTCGTATTCTTTTCCAAACTTACCTTTATTCATTAATCCGCTTAATCGATTAGCAAATTCTTTTTGTAATGATAGCATTTCTTTTTTTATTCTATTTCTTTGGTTAATTACATCTCTGGATCGACTTGGATTCTGTAAAATTTCATCAATTTTTTTACCGTATTCTGTCTGTAATGTATTTATAAGTTTATCAACCTTTTCTATTTCACTGTTTAAGTCAATATCTTGATAGTTTGGTATATCTGAATCTTCAAATTTAATAGCTTTTGTACTTAATCCTTTTAGGTCTTTCTTAATTTGGAGTACCATTTCTTCATCTAATGGTTCTCCTTGCCCGTCAGTTGCATTTATTACCACAAAGGTAGCCCATTCTCCCAACTTCTCTTTACTATACCATGTTGCTATGAACTTGACAACATCATCGTTCATATCACTATACTCTCCGAGTGGCATGTAAAACGCTTCGGCAACTATTTTAATACCATTTTCGGTATTAATAGACTTCAAATAATCCTGTAATTTCTTATCATGCTTCAAAGTCTTTAAAATATCTTCAAATCCTTCAGAAATAGGATCTGACTTACCCTTCTTATCTAAAGTAAACTCACGAAATTTACCTTCATCAAAGATAGGACCTGAATGTGATGATTCAATATAAAACTTATTACGAGCATCTTGCCCGAAACGAAGTGAAAAGCCATCGGCCTTTTCACTTAAATTTGCTATTGCTGAGTTCAAAACTCCCTTATTTTGTTTTATATAATCTATTAATTCTATAAAATCATTAGGAGACATTGCATATTTACCATTCTCTCCCCAAATATGCTGAATCCCTTTTCGAGGAGTCGACTTCACTTCTTTAAAATAATACTTTTGAAAATTCATAACTATCCTTTTAAATGTATATAAATTTATCTACAAATTTATATTTAATATTAAATGCGTTCATCAATATTTGTATTTCTTTTAAACATTCGTTTAAACTTCCACCACATAATAAAGACCCGTTCCAATTATTTTTTAAATCAGATATACTAATATCAGGAGTCCATATTGTTAATCCTTCATCTTCTAAAGATTCTTTTATAGCATTAAAATCTTTTTCTGGTAAAACAGCTTGCCATTCATCAATTTTTATATCTCTACTATCATGTTTTCTGTTTAAGTACATATATCTTAAAGCTTTAATCATTCCATTATTAGAAACTCCAGCATCCATCCAATCCCTAAAAAAACTATAACCTTTATCATAAAATTGAACTGAATCCCAATCATAATCATATAACAATTCGTTTTGTTCACATAACCAACTTATAATATTTTCTTGACTATCATCACTTCCTATTGTATCAGGACCATTATAAAAATAAAGAACTCCTTGTTTAGCTTTTAACAAGAAGTTTCCAAATTCTTCTAATCTAAATTTTTTCTTAATATTATCTTCATATAATGGCTGAACATCAACAACTATTAAAGACTTGTTAGTTATTCCTGCTCTTTCTATTAAATATTCGTTAAATTCCATTAAATCCTCACTGATTTAAATTGTTCTAGTCCGCTTTCATCAATATAATTCAAAACTTTTCCTTCAGTTGATTGAAGCCAACCTTTTATTATAATAGAATTATCTTTTTTAATTGAGTGCAATCCTATTTTTGATTCTGGAATAAACACTTTAAAATGACAATTTGGACATAAAAAAATTCTATTAAACTTCTTATTCGATCCGCCCAATTCCTTACTAACTATATGATGTTCATGAATCTGGTTTCGATAAAGGACTTCTGTATCACATAAAGCACAAATAAACATTTCAAGCCTCCATAATATAAATACGATCAAGTATTTATATCAAAGAGACTATTTCATTTTCTTATTGTATAATTTAAAATAAAAAGGTTGCATATATTTTTTCAACTCGTTTTCGTTAAGTTTCAACTCAATAAAAGTTTCAACAAATACATCATACGCAACCTTTTTTATTTTAAAATCTGCAATATTTATTTTATCATCATCAAATTTTCCTTGTTCGATCTCTTGTGCATTCTCTCCCCATAATAATTCCAGAAATTTATCGAACACTTCTTTGATTTGATCTTTATCCAAATATTTCTTCATGAGCTTCAAAGCTCCCTTAAATGAATAGAATTCTTTAATCTCTTTATCATTTTCTGGTTCATGATCAAAAGCTGACTTAAATATATCTTTTAAGTCTCTCTGATACGTTGAATCTTTCGTTGGAATTTCTTTATAGACTTTTTTACCATCAACTATTTTAATATGACCTTTATCATCTAAAACTGGTGAAAATCCTGTTCTTACACCTTTATCAACAGAAAATTTCTTCATTCCGGGATCATTAAATTTAACACTCTTAGATATTTTACCAGTGCTTGTCATAATAACAGCATCTTTTAGTTTTTCTCTACCAACTAAAGCTCTCATTAAATATTTAACAAATACTCCTTTGATATTTGATTTCATATCTTCCCATGAACTATAATGTCCAAAAGTTGAGAATTCAGTAGGTTCGTTATTTTTCCATTCTGTAGGTTCAAAGTCTATTTGGACATTTTTAAACAGATTAGGAAAATTCTTTGTTTTAAAGAGTGTATTAACTTGAATTGGGGATCTTCCACCTTGTCCAAGATAAATCATTGTGCCAAATGGTTCGTTAATGTATTTAGGAAGGAATTCTTTGAGTTTATCCATTTTTTCTTCAGGTATTTGTAAATCTATATCTCCGACTGTTTGTTTATGTTGTTTGAACTCATTAAATTCTTTGGAGAAAAGTAATCTTGTGGATCCTGAAAATATTTTATGATTCTTAATGTTATTATCTATTTCTGGCCATAAAGGTTCGTCGTAGTCTTTATAAAAAGTTGAATTGATAGTCTGAATGGTTTCAATGATTTCGTCTTTCAATTGATTGAACTGTTTTTCAGTTAGTTTATCAATTGGAATTTTATCAGCTGATAATAAATTTCCACCCATTTTAACGTTTCCTCCTTCAAGAAGATAAAAATATTCACTAAAATTTTTACCGACGTTTTCAACAACATTATTTTTCTTTAGCATTTCAATCATTAATTGCCAAATATCTTCGGAGTATCCTGTTAATTCAATAAATTTTTGCATATA